>ERZ795050.6065-NODE-6065-length-9931-cov-3.982382_pt1 | contig 9931 bp, 8 predicted proteins | sample MGYA00375134_ERZ795050 | MGnify/ENA primary metagenome ERZ795050 (study PRJEB30179, sample SAMN05720221) | activated sludge metagenome | isolation source: Anaerobic digester | place: Japan | collected 2015-05-26 ... | reverse complement strand
CCGGGCCGTAGAACGTGTGATGGATAAATCCAAAGAAGGTGGAGCTAAGATAGCAGTCCTTCTGCCGATAAACGCACCATGCCACTGTCGGCTGCTGAAGCGGGCCTCGGAGCTGTACAGGGAGGACATGGAAAAGACAAGGTTCAAGCCCTTCCGGGTACCCGTCATCTCGAACTGCGACCCCTCTCTCTTTTACACGGAAGATAATGCGAAAGACCTCCTGAGAAGACAGATCGTCTCCCCCGTCCGCTGGCTGGAAACAGTCGAAAGGATGACTTCTTTGGGAATCGAGGCTGTCCTCGAGATCGGCCCGAAACGTGTCCTTTCCGGACTGATCAGGAATATAAACAGAGATATCCGCCTCTTTTATGTCGGCGACGCAGAGACGCTCCGGAAAGTGGCCTCGACCATGGCGGTTTGAATCTTTAAGAGAGCGGCTGGCTTCGGTGGCGGACGGATACGTCCCCCTGCTCCACAAATGACTTCCGGGTGTTCCCTGAGCCGTATCCCAGGGTAGTGCTTGCCCGTTCAGGAGAGCGTTCTCTCAGTCATAGCCAGATTGCTTAAACAGTCCACAAGGGCGTTCCTTTTATCATCCTGAAGATTGATAAACCTTATGCCGATCTCCGAACGACCGCCGTTCGACCGCGTCACGTTGCGTACCTCCCCGGCAAGCGATTCGACAGGCGCCCTTGCCGGAGGCTGAAAACTGAGCGTGACGCCGTCTTCCACCTTGATACGAGCAGTCTGCTCTTCGTCAAGCCCTTCGGTGACGAACTGGCAACCACCCACGCTGATGTTGGCGACAACCCCACGACACGGTACTCCGGCCAGTAAGAGTTGGGCGTCGTAGAGGCAATCGTACCGCTTGTGTTCCCTGATCTCACAAGACTGAATTTTCGAGGGATAGGTCAAGAAGAGAAGCCGTACGGGCTGCATCACAAAGTCCATCACTCTGGACTCGAAACCGAAGATGGCGCCGTCCGAGAGATAGCGAACAACGACCTCTTTCCCCTTGAAGACCTGGTCGAAGAGCTTCGCCGGGTTCTGGGGCTGGACAATCAGATAGGCACCGGCGTCCATACCGATCAGCTTTGCCGGGAGCCGTTCTGCCTTATCTGAAAGTTTGATGTGCAACACACAGCCGATCCTGAGGGAGAGGTCGACATGCCGGTCACGGTCGACCGAACGCTCCCGAATCCTCATGAACACCCAGAAACTCTTGAGTAGCTGCGCATCCAAAAGTGGCTTCATCTCGGTTTCCATCAGTTGGAATGCCTGCGCCGCGGGAAAGGCGTCCTTATACGACCGGCGCGTCGTCAAGGCATCATAGGTGTCTACTATTCTGGTGATCTTTGCATAGGGGTGTATGTCTTGACTTTTCAGTCCCTGCGGGTATCCGCCGCCGTTCACGTCCTCATGTTGCTGCAACACCACCATGAGTTGCTCCTGCGTCAGGAGATTTAACTTTGACAAGCTCTCGTAGCCCTTGAGGGGATGCAGTTTAATCAACTCGAATTCCTCGGCCGTCAACCGGGACGGTTTATTGAGGATGCCGTCGTCGACTTCGCTCTTACCGATGTCGTGGAACAGGGCTCCCAGGCCGAAATCCGCCGTTTCCTTCTCCGAGTACCCAAGATAGAGGCAGAAGGCCATACCGAGAAGGCTCACTTGGATGGAATGAGTGAATGTACCGTAGTCCTTCGAGAAAATCTTCAGCAACTCTCCCGCTGTCATCCGGCTCCGCGAAAATTGCCTTGCCGCCTCCTTCGCGAAGGCTGCACCCTGCGGCAAGGCCTCTTCCACCCGACCGTCAATGAAGGCCGTCTCGACTATATATTCGGCGTTACCATAGAGGATCTCTACCTTCTCAGCCGGAGTTACATCAGGGGCCGACAGACGGCTCTTCGTGTTTGCCTGCAAATAGTCGTCGAAGGCCTTCGTATCTTCCTTGCGCACGTAAAAATACTGAAAGCCCTTGTCCGCCAGCATTTGTCTCGTTCGGCGGTCGCAATACATCCCGCGGGGAAGTATCCTCTCCATTACAACATTGTAATCACGGTCGGCAACCGGGAAATAGGCGTCAAAAAAGAGCCCCGAGTCGGGAAAGAGGTTCTTCATGTTGACCCGGACAAATCCCCTTGTGATTTCCTCTACATTTCCTTCTAAATGCACGAACCTGCTTTTGTCGACGATCTCAGTCAAACCCATAGGTCAGCTACCTCTCAAAAATGATCAGCGCGAAATTCTGGAACAAACCTGTCATTTCCTTCTATCGTCATCATGCTCACATTCTTTAGTACCTGAGGACGGGCGTATTTCCTGACCTCTATCCTCCCCAAAAAAAGATTAAAGCTCCGTCAGCGACAGGCCGATAATTGAGAGGGAATGTACTGATTCATTGATAAAAACTCCCAAGACGTCATGCCGGCCTTAACCCAACGTCCGGTATTTTCAAGCGGTTCTTGGTTCCGACTTCCATCGCAATGACATGAGGGGTCGTTTTTCAAAGATCTCGAGGCATAATGGAAACTTCTTTTTAGATAGGAGGGGAAAATGAAAGACTTTAACGCCCGTTACACACTAAAAACCAAGGCCTTGATGCTCCTCGGAATCGTAGTCGTCGTCTCTTTGTGTATGGCTGGCTACACTGTCATGACGGTACGAAACAATATTATCACGACGGCCCATGATAAATTGAAAAGCGTCGCCGCCCTGACCTTGGCCATCCTCAACGACAAGTATCCCGGCGAGTGGTCGATCCGGGACGGCAAACTCTTCAAGGGCGACACGCCGATGAACGAAAACTATGAATGTATCGACCGTATCTCCGAAATGACGGGAGGAGATACGGTCACTATTTTCCAGGCAGACACCCGAATCGCCACCTCCATGAAAAACTCCTCCGGGGAGAGACCGATCGGAACGAAGGCGGACGGTGTCGTGGTCGACGCCGTACTGAAAAACGGACGCTCGTACATCGGAAAGGCGGACGTTACTGGAGCGCCGTACCAATCTTTCTACACACCCCTTAGAAACAACGGTGGTGAAACCGTCGGGATGCTTGCCGTGGCCGTCCCCAACGCGAATTATGACCGGATCGCCTTCGACACCCTGATCAACTTGCTTGTTATGGGAATAGCTGCATTCGTCATCATCTTCGCCGGCGGGTTCATGATCTACAGGTCTATCACCCGCCCGATTGAACGCATTGCCGGCGGCCTGAACGAAGGGGCCGAGCAGGTCGCCTCCGCATCGAATCAGGTCTCTTCTTCGAGTCAGGTCCTGGCCGAAAAGGCATCGGAGCAGGCAAGGTATGTCAGCGAGGCCGTCGCTTCCGCCGAGGAGATGGTCGCCCTGATGGAAAAGAACGAAGCCTACCTGCGCGAACTCGACGGCTTCCGCGAAAGCACCCTCCAGGGCATGAAAAACAGCAATAAGGCAATAAGGAAGAACAAGGAGTGCATGGAGCAGATAACAAGCTCCAGCGAAAAAACTGCGCAAATAATCAAAAAGATTGACGAAATCGCCTTCCAGACCAACCTGCTTGCCCTGAATGCCGCCGTCGAAGCGGCCAGGGCCGGGGCAAGCGGTGCCGGTTTCGCCGTGGTCGCCGATGAAGTTAGAAACCTCGCCCGGCGTTCGGCGGAGGCGGCAAAGGAAACGGAAACACTGCTGGGTGAAACCCAGAGGAGCGTCCAAGAAGGCTCCGAGTTGGTCAACAAGACGATGGCGGAGTTTTACACTATGGGGGACCTCGGAAAATCGACTTCCGATAAGATCAAAGAGGTGGAGATGATCAGCGCGAGCGTATCAGAAGCCATCCGTAGGGTCCGGAACATCATCGAAAAGATAGACGGCATAACCCAGGAGAATGCGGCCAGTGCGGAAGAATCGGCCAGTGCCGCCGAAGAGATGACCGCTCAATCAGCACAGATGAGGAGCCATGTAACCGACCTTCTGTCGGTCGTCAGCGGCAACCACCGGAACGGGAAGGGACACGCGGCGGGGTTCTGACAGAGGTTACTCCCGATGGAAGTATAAATCCCGAACCGCCTGAGAACATTGGATGCCACCGTATCAGGTACGGGGGCATCCAGAACATATCGAAGATACTGGATTCCACCCCGATTTTCATCGGGGTAACTAGCCGGAATGACGAAATGGGTAATTCTCGACTTTTTGCGAGCCCATCACGTAATACCTTAACCGAACGGTAAGATCTTATGCATTCAGGCAGACGTCGACGACGAAAGGTCCGTGATCCGTTTCGAAGGGGATGATGATGCTCGGGCCGCCCAAGACATGAAGGATGGAGTGGTTTTTCCCGGAGACGACAGTCGGGATAGCAGCCGATATCGTGAGATCCATCCCTTCCAATTTTTTTCTCGCCACGCCGGACACCATGTTGGTTATCTCGCCCACGGCGTCTTTGATGTCCCCGTTCATCGACTTTATCTCTTCGCCCAACATGTTCGACACGATCTTCATGATACAGCGCTCGCTGAAACTCAGGGCAAGCGATCCCCTGACGTCACCAGTCAGCCCTATTATCCCCGATATATCCCCCTGGGCGACATTATTCTTCTTAAGATAAGGCTTTCCGGGGCGAGGTTCTATAAAGGCCATCGTCCTCAAAACGCTCATCGTTCCTTCAAGAAAAGGATTGATAAACCTCACGTCCATTTTTCATTCTCCTCCGGAGCATCAGCACATTCATGAAGCCGTTTTTTTGAATATCTGGCTGATCTTGTCGTTCAGCACCTCGGCAGTGAAAGGTTTTACGATGTAATTGCTGACGCCGGCCTTGACGGCCTGGACTACGTTGTCCTTCAATGCCTCCGCCGTCACCATCAGGAAAGGCGTCTTCTGCAGTTCGTCGTCGGCCCGGACCGCTTTGAGCAGCTCGTACCCCGACATGGTCGGCATATTCCAGTCCGATATTATCAAGTCGACCTTACGGGACTTGAGCACCGATAATGCCGCCTCCCCGTTCTCGGCCTCGACTATGTTTTCGTACCCCACCTGCTTCAACAGATTACGGATGACCTTGCGCATCGTCGCAAAATCATCCACGACAAGAATCGAAATCTTCTTCTCCATAAGACCTCCAAAAAATAGTGCCCTCAAGCTTCTCAACGTCGCTTTGCGCCCATGGCCGTCTCACTCAGGTCGAACAAGCCTTCAGGGTCCAAAATGAGCCCGATGTTGCCGTCGCCCAGGATGGCGCCGCTGGAAACGCCTTTCGCCTTTTTCATGCCGTCGCCGAGACCCTTGATTACCACTTCTTCTTTACCGAGTATCTCATCCACCATAACACATTTTGAACGGTTGTCGCTGTCCACGACCATGACGATGGATTCCCAGGGTTTCTTTCGTTCTCCGTCTATCCCGAACAGCTCATGGAGTCGGATAAGGGGCATGAGCGTCCCCCTCACGTTGACCATCTCGGCCTTCTGCGCGACAGTGCTGCATTCCGACCGGTCGGGCCTTAGCAGCAACCTGACGGCACTCGTGGGAACGATATACTTCTCCTTCCCGACCCTGACTATCATGCCGTCGATGATGGCCATCGTGAGAGGGAAGCTCGCGATGAACGTCGTACCCTTCCCTTTAACGCTCTGGATGTCCACCTTGCCCCTCAATTTGTCGATGGCCTTCTTCACGACATCCATACCAACCCCCCTCCCGGAGACATCCGAGACGGTGGAAGCCGTCGACAGCCCGGGCAGGAAAATCAAGCGGAATATCTCCTGCTCCGTGAGGCCGGCACCGGCTTCGATGAGTCCGTTCCCCACGGCCTTATCTAATATCTTCTGCGCGTCCAAACCTTTGCCGTCGTCGGCAATCTCGATCACGATCGTACCACCACGATGGTAGGCCTTCAGGCTGATGGTCCCCGCTTCGGGCTTCCCTGCCATCATCCGTTCCGCAGGCTTTTCGACCCCGTGATCCACGGCATTGCGCACCATGTGAACTAGGGGGTTGTATATCTCTTCCACCATGTTCCGGTCTATTTCTGTCTCTTCCCCCGTCATCGCAACGTTGACCTTTTTGCCGGTGGCCTTCGAGAGATCCCTCACGAGGCGGGTTATCTTCTGAAAAGTTTGTTTGATCGGTATCATCCTCAGGCTTGTCGACGTCCTCTGGAGCTCCGAGATGATACTTCCCAACTGGGATATGTCTCTCAGCAGCTTTTCATCAGCGGTCTCCCGGAGAACGGGATTCTGCCTGATCATGGTCTGCGTGATCACGAGTTCGCCCACCATATCGATCAGGTCGTCGAGTTTCGAGGTATCCACACGGATGGACGCGGCCTCGCTCGCCTGGCTGATCTGTTTCCTGAGGGCCTGAGAAACCTGTTTCGGCGTCGCTTTCCCTCCGGCGATCAGCGCCTCGCCGATCTTTTTCGCCGGTGTCTCCTTTGCGACATCGAGACATTCGGTCAATGTCTCCCTCGTGATCACCCCGTCTTCGACCAGGATTTCACCGAGCCTCTTTACTCCCTTCTCCGCGTGATTTCCTTCTTCCACATCTCCGATCCTGGCAGCGAGAGCCTCCAAGTCGACCTCGGGGTCTGCCGACGGGTGTCCCTCCAGTTTTTTCTGCAGAGACACGATCAGCGCCTTGAGGGCGTCCGCCCCCTCGAGAATCACGTCTATCACGTCCGTATTGACGGAAAGCTCATCTTTCCTGATCTTGTCCAGAAGGTCTTCCAGTCTGTGAGCCAGTTCCCGTATGTCGTCGAGGTTGAGGAAACCGGCAACCCCTTTGATCGAGTGAAAGGGCCTGAAGAGGGAGTTCACGCAATCCTTGTCTTCTGGGTTCTGTTCGAGGTTCAGGATGTTCACTTCGATCTCGTTGATATACTCGAGACCTTCTACGATGAAATCCCGGAGTAGCGATTCATCCTGGAGCCCCGACGCCCCACCGCCTTCCTGCTCCTTGGCCGCGGACGGAGTCTCTTCGGGAAAACCGTCACCGGCCAGCTGCGTGATTTCCGACATGAACTCTCCCACGTCTTTCCCACGCGGCGCATCCGTCTTTGTCAATCCCGAACCGACCTCCTGCATCAGGGTAATCCCCTTTTGCAGAGCGGTAAAATCAGCTTCGCCACCCCCGCCGTTCATGATGACGTTTTCCAAGAGCGCAACCAAACCTCCCGAAAGCCGTCTCATGGGTTCGGCATCCAGTTTCAACGCCTCCCCGGAAATGATTTCCAGTTGATTGAGCAATCGCCCCGCTGTCGGGACATCGACCGTCCCACGCTCCAGCAGAAGAAAATCAGAAGCCATTGCATCAATGGCGTGGATCAAAGAATCGACGTCCATAATCATCCCACCATCTTCAGTATCTCTTGGCTGATCTGCTCCAGAGGAGCAACCTTGTCGACACCGCCCAACCGGATGGCCTCTTTGGGCATTCCGAACACGACGCATGTCTTCTCGTCCTGAGCTATCGTCGCAGCTCCAGCGCGTTTCATCTCGAGCAGCCCCTCGGCGCCGTCCGCCCCCATACCGGTGAGAATAACCCCGACGGCGTTCGCCCCGGCGAATTTCGCCGCCGACTTGAAAAGCACGTCGACCGCAGGCCGCTGGTGATGAACCCTGGGACCGTCCTTTACCTCGACGTAATACCGGGCACCGCTCCTCTTGAGCAGCATATGATAGTTTCCCGGGGCGATGAGCACCGTTCCCGGTATCACCGCATCGCCGTCGGCGGCTTCTTTTACCCGGGTCTGGCACAAACCATCAAGCCTATTGGCGAAGGCCGTCGTGAAGTTCGCCGGCATATGCTGCACCACGACGGTCCCCGGCGAGTTCGGGGGCATTTTGGTGAGTATGCACTTGAGGGCCTCCGTACCCCCCGTCGATGCCCCGATGGCGATTACCTTATGTGTCGTGCAAGTTAGGGCCGTCATCGGTTCGGGCGTACTGACGGGCTTCGTTTCCGGACGCGGTAAGCGGGCTAAAGCCGCCGCCCGAATCTTGGCAACCAACTGTTCCCTCATGTCTCCTACCGTAAAAGAACTTCCCGGCTTGGAAACTACATCCACAGCACCACTCTCGATCGCCTCGAGCGCCAGCTTGCCCCCTTCTTTCGTCAAAGAACTAACGATGATGACGGGAAGGGGCTGGTAGCGCATGAGCTTCCTCAAAAAGGTCAGCCCGTCCATCCGCGGCATCTCGATGTCGAGTGTGATGACCTGGGGCTTCAGTCTCATGATCTTGTCCCTGGCGACGAACGGATCCGGCGCGGTCCCCACGACCTCGATGTCGGGATAGCGGGACAGCTCTTCGGAAAAGATCTTCCTCACGATTGCAGAGTCGTCAACGACGAGGACTCTTATTTTTTTGTCGAGGCAGTTCTGATCCAGCATAGTAAATCAGCAGACAACCGTATTGCTTCAAGCTTATTCCGGTCCGCGACCGGGGTGCGGGCGATGTTCCGACACGAACGCACGCACGCTCAGCCCCCCGCAGTCCGAGTCAAAACATATCCTGATCATTCCTTCCCCTTCCGACACATTCCGATTAACTCCGGCTACCCGGCGGAAAGAAGGGGTCGACAGGTTGAAATCACCGCGCCTGTCCAACCTCTGTAGAAAGCTACCGCAGATTACGTTCGCCGCTTCCTTCGCACAATCTTCGATCTTAGCGTCCGTCACGTCCCCCGTACTGCAACTGAGCATATTGCTCACCATAGCGGTTGCGAGGTTTCTCGAAAGCGACACCTCCAGGCGTCCTTCGATGAAGCCCTTGAATTGAACGGCCGATTCCAGGTCGCATCCCTCCGGATCCCGGTCTATCGGTTCAAGAAAAAGAAAGAACATCTTCTCGAAGGTTTCAAAAATCGCCTCCGTCAGGAGTTTCCTGAACGTCGCAGTATCTGCCTTCATTATCCACACCTATGACCTCATACAAAATTTTCCTGATGTCTTCCGGCAGGAAAGGTTTCCTGACGAACCTTTTCGCTCCCTTGCTCATGACCGAGCGGATTCTCTCATCGCTGCCCTCGGTCGAGACCACGATCACCGGTATATCCTTGAGCAAGTCGTCGGCCTTCAGGTGGTCGAGCATATCCAGGCCGCTCACACCCGGCATGTTGATGTCTGAGATGATCACGTCCACCCAGTTTTCCAACAGGATGTCGAGCGCTTCCCGCCCGTTAGCCGCCTCATAGCAACGGCCCACCTTGAACCCGGAGATCGAGATGATTTTCCGGATCACGGCCCGCATCGAGCTTGAGTCATCGACGATAAGAACATTGAAGGACATAAACCTATCCCCCGGTACAACCCGACTCCGTGGTGAGATCAACCATGGAAAACATTGACGATGTCCTCCGCGAGTGCCAGTTCCTGGGCGAGCTGAATCATGCACTCTTCGATATCTCTCTGCCGGAGTTTGAACATCTGAACCACCTCTTTCAGGCCCCAGTACGCCAGGCCGTCGGACCCTCCGCCCACACCCATCATCAGACAAACCTGGTCGGCCAGATAGACTACCCATGGCGCAATTCTCTCTCTTGCAGACTGATCAGGCCGATGATGACAGGCGATGACCTCCACATGTTTCGGAGGGAAATTCCACCTTTCAGCAATCTTCCCGCCCAGCTCTGCGTGGTCGATCCCAAAGACCTCTTTTTCCGCCGTGAGGAACGCGTACCCTTCTTTTTTTACCAACCGCTCTATTTTCTCGAAAGACCGGTCTATATATTCTCCGAGAACGACTTTTCCCACGTCGTGAAGTAGCGCCGCCGTGAACAGCTCGCCGTCCTTCCGGCTGTACAACTTTTTCGACAGTATCTGGGACATGAGAGCAACGCCTACGGAGTGTTTCCAGAGGTCCGACCCTTTGACGCCGTATCCTCTCCCGCTCCTGTAAAAACTCACCACCCCCGACGCGACCACCGCGCGGATGATGTTCTC
>ERZ795050.6059-NODE-6059-length-9934-cov-2.730944_pt1 | contig 9934 bp, 7 predicted proteins | sample MGYA00375134_ERZ795050 | MGnify/ENA primary metagenome ERZ795050 (study PRJEB30179, sample SAMN05720221) | activated sludge metagenome | isolation source: Anaerobic digester | place: Japan | collected 2015-05-26 ... | reverse complement strand
GCACTGAACCTGTCGGTGGGGTGATGGTGATGGGCGACGATGCCGACCACCCTGTCGGGGAAATGCCATCTGCGGGCCAGCAGCGAGCCCACCTCGCCGTGATGGAACCCGATCCTCTCCTTCTCGAGGACAGGATCGGGCCAGTCGTTCTGCGCGTCATAGAGGGCTCGGTACGTATCGTAGGCCCTCCACACGAATACCATCCTGCCGATATCATGCAGCAGCCCGCCCGTGAAGAGCGTCTCCATCTCGGCCTTCGTCGTTGCAAGAACGGCCGACGTGACGGCCACCGTGTGCGAATGGGCCCAGAGCATCCTCATGAGCTCTGTCTGGGGCCGGAACGTGTCCATCACCGCCAAAGAGAGTGCGAGGCATTTCACCATGTCGAAGCCGATGATTCGTATCGCCTGGTGGATCCCCGCATGCTGCCCGCCGTGTCGATAGAAAGGAGAGTTGGCGAGCTTGACGACCTTGGCGGCCATTGCCGGGTCGCCGGACACCGCGCGCTCGATCTCGTCCATCCCGGCCCGGTCGTCCTCCATGATTCTGAAAAGCCTCATCCTGCTGGACTCGAGGGTGGGCAGTCCCTCGATGTGGTGTTCGAGTTGAGCACCCAGGCACACATCTCCCATGCAATAGAATAACGGAATTTCACCCGCAGGACTTGAGATCAGCCGGCGCGTCGCAGAGAGTGCCCTCGCCCCTCCTCCCTGTGCCGCCCGAAAGTCCGGCCGCCCGCCTCCTGTCGGTGCGCCGGATCAAAAAACTCTCATGATTCGCGGCGGAATGTCCGTTATAGGGAACAGGTGTTGTCATGAGCATCCTCAATGCTATTATCAAGGGAAAGGAGCAGGGCGAGGCAGCGGACATGGGCCGGACGCCATCCAGGAAAACGAGAATCCTCATCGTGGACGACGAGACGGAGACCCTCGACCTGATCGCCGAGCACCTCTCAGAGAACGGGTACTCGGTGAACACGGCGGTGACGGCCGAGGAGGCCCTGACAACCATACAGCAGGAATTCTTCCATATCGCCATCGTCGACCTTCACCTCCCCGGCATGACGGGCGCGGAACTTCTCAGGTCTATCAAGGAGATCAGGCCGGATGTCCAGGTGATCGTCATCACGGGCTACGGCACCATCAGGGACGCGGTGGAGTGCATGAAGCTGGGGGCGTCCGACTTCATCACCAAGCCCGTCCTTCCCGATCACCTCACGTTTACCATCCAGAGGATACTCGAGGAAGCGCGCTTGAAGGAGGAAGCCGAACTTGCCGACTACTACCGCAACCTGTCTCGCACCGACGAGCTCACGGGCCTGTACAACTTCCGACACCTCATGAGCGTTCTGGAAAGCGAGGTCTCGCGGCACCTGCGATACAACCGGACCCTCTCCATAGCCATGATTGACATCGACGATTTCAAGAGTTTCAACGACACCAGAGGGCACGAGCAGGGCAACGAGCTCCTCGCCCGCCTCGCCCACATCTTCAAGCACAACACGCGCAACTGCGATTTCCTCGCCCGCTACGGCGGGGAGGAGTTTGTCATCATCTTCCCGGAGACCTCCACCGAGGAGGCCACCGTGGTCTCCGAGCGCATCCTGCACACCGTCGAGGACACCCTCGGGGTGAGCGTCACCATCGGGCTGGCGAGCCTGCCGTCCGACTCGAACGACGCCCACGAGCTCCTGAGCATGGCGGATGCAGCCATGTACTGGGGAAAGGGGCACGGCAAGAACCGCGTCGTGCTTTACGATCCCTCGATGGATACATGCAGGTAGAGATCCCCGGCCTTCCTCAGGGGGTTCTTCCTGCCCATGCCCCGCACCCTGAGCACCGTCTTGTCGCCCGTGCAGGGGGGGATCTTCACCCTCAGGGAATGCCTGGCCAGACCCCTGCGGTACTCGACGGTCACGTACCCGCCCTCTGACGAGATCGATCGAGGGATCACGACATGCTCGTGGATGTCCATCACCGCATGGAAAACCCTCGTGACCCTTTCAGCGGCGAATCTGGCCAGGGACCTGCGGATCACCTGGGACGGCGTCCCCCCAACCACGACGGCCTCGTATGCCACGATGCGGCCGATGTCCAGCAGCTTCTCGATCCATGCCGCGTTCAGGGGCAGCCCCTCGAAAACGTCCCTGAGATCGCCGCGCGCGAAAATGTCCTCGTAGATCACCCGCCTGTCGAAGATGACACCGGCCCGGGCATCGTACTCCTTCCTTCTCACGGGGTCCACCAGCACACCATATGCCTCGGTGATCTCCCGGAAAGACTCGGCAGCCCGTGGATCGTCGGGGTTTCGGTCCGGGTGGTATTTCATGGCCAGCTCACGGTAGCGTTTCTTGACTTCCTGGGTGGTTGCCGTTCGTTCCACCCCGAGAACCCTGTAGTAGTCCTTGTTCACGGCCTATCCCCCGCGGGCAACGGCTTACCTGAAGGATTGGATGAAGGCCTCCTCGGGCAGCACCACAGCTGTCAGAGGACCGCCATAGACCGCTCCCGTGTCGATGCCGATCTTGTCCTCCATCACCAGCGGTCTGGCAAACGGGGTGTGACCGAAGACAACCTTGTAGGGCAGGCTGTGGGGGGTGAAGATGAACTCGTCCCTGATCCATACGAGATCCTGCCTGGACTGGCCGTCGAGACCGACGCCGGGACGCACGCCGGCGTGAACGTAGAGGTAGCGCCCGTCCTCGTGGTACCACACGAGCCGCGAGAAGAAATCGCGGTGCGCCTGGGGGATGGCCCGCACGAGCTGGTCGCGGGACGTAAACCGATCGGGGCTCACGTAGGAATCGACGGTCTGCCTGCCGCCGTTCGCGAAGAACACCCTTTCGTTGGACCCGAACTCGAGATATTCCAGGAAAAGGTCCTCGTGGTTGCCGCGGAGGAACACGCAGTCGTAACGGGAGGAAAGCTCCACGAGATACTCCACCACATCGAACACGTGCTCGCCACGGTCGATGTAGTCCCCGAGGAAGACGAGACGGTCAGCGTCCGCCGGGGCCATGCGGGCGAACAGGTCGCCCAGCTTGTCCAGGCAGCCGTGGATGTCGCCGATGACGAAGGTCCTTTTCATGACCGAGCCCTGTCGTCCCCTCGCGCCGGGTGTGACGCCCTCTACTGCATTGATTTCCTGAGCTTCAGCACGGTGATGCTCAGTTCGGGGATCTTCTCGAGGGCCACTGCCGATTTTGGATTGACCGCCCGCGCGGTCTTGTAGGCATCGAGAGCCCTTGTCAAATCCTCGAGCCTCCCCCGGGGATCTCTGGAGGCGGCCCGCGCCTCGTAGGCCTGTGTGAGGGTCACTGCGACATCGTGATCCTTGCGCTTCTTGAGGTATGACGAGCAGGCCTCGATCACCGCGCCGTGGTCCTTCATGGCCGCTGATGCCGCGGCAAGGCCCTTGAGATCCTCCACGTCCTGCCGCCTCTTCACGAGTGACGAGTAGTACTGGCGCGCCCTGTCGTACCTGCCGAGGCCAAGGGATGTACGTGCTGCCCCCGCAAGCGCATCCAGGTCGTCCTTCCTGCGTTCGAGCACCCTCTCGTAGGCATCGAGGGCGCCCTTGGCGTCCCCGCCTTTCTCCCGCGCCACCGCAAGGTTGTACCACAGCACGGGGTTGTCGGGGGCAAGATGGACGGCCCGTTCGTAACGCTCCGCCTGGGCCCTGGTCTCCCCGAGCCTGCCCAGGACCATGGCGAGCTGCGCCTGGGCCCTCGAGTCCTGGGGGTACAGGCTCGTGTAGCGTTCCAGAAGTTTTTTCGCCTCGCGGTAATCTTTCTTCTCGAGGGCCTCCTTGATGAGCGGGACAAGGATCTCCCGGTCCCTGGCCGAAGGGGCCGCCTGCCGGTACACCTCCATGGCCTGTCCCTCGTGCCCGGCCTGCTCGTAGGTCTTGGCCAGGTCCACGACAGTGTCCTGGTTTGCCGGGTCCTTCTCGAGGGCCTTTTTCAGGTATGACACCCTGCCGTCGAAATCGCCCTTCAGCCCGGCGATGTACGCCATGCGCCGGTACACCTCCACGTCCGCCTTCCCGGCCGCCTCCATCCTCCTGCACATGTCGAGGGCCTCGTCGAGCCTGCTGGCCTTGAGATAGTACCGCGACAGGCTGGACATGAGGGAGGTGTCGAGGGGGTTTCGAGCGAGAGTCGCCTCGTAGATCTCGATAAGGGACGCATAGTCCCCCCGGGACTCGAGGATTTCGGACAGCTTCCTCAGGAAACCTTCATTCTGCGGGAAGGCGGCATGCGCCGATTTCAGGATGGCGATGCGCTCCCTGTCGTCGCGCGCCTTGGACAACTGGTCCTCGAAGTCGCTCTCTCCGAGTTCCATTTCCAGGGGGATCTTTGCGATGGACCTGTCCAGGTAGAGGATCGTGATGGGTATGAAGCGGATCCCCGTTCCGATGAGGCGGTCCCGAATCTCGCCTGTGTCGACGGGCTCGTTGAGGTCGTTCGCCTTCCCGAACCCCTCGACGTCCGCCCCGAGGTAGGAGTCGAAGAATGTGTTCGCGTTGATCTTCCTCACGATGAGGGTCTCCCCCCCTCGTATCTTCAACGTTTCTCCGGCCTTCACCACCTGGGGCACACCCTCCACCGTGACCTCCAGGGACACGAAGCGGGGTGGTTTCCTGAATATGAAGGAGATGGCCGCCTCCCTGAGCGCCCCCAGCCCCCCCCCGAGCGGGACGACGAGGAACAGCGCCAGGGTGACGGCGACGGCCGCGACGAGGACGATGAGGGTATATCCCTGACTGTGCCGTGATCTCATGTCGGTCGGTTGGATGTATTATCAACATATCCGCCCCATGTCCACGTGCTTTTTCCCCCCTCTCGTTCCTCACGAACCGGCACGCTCGCGCCTGAGTCCTGCCCATCGCCGCGCCCGTGAAGGACGCACAGGTCAAAAAATAACACCGTCAAAAACGCCGTTCGCCGAACGCGGCCATGACGTTGACGCGGTCTCGGGATTCATGATAGTGGTTGCGATGTTGATATGGCGCACCGGCGCCGTTGGAGTCAGGTCGAGCGGCACGAATCCGCAAGGCTGGTCTTCCCGGTGTGTGCCGCACAGCATGCCCGGCCGACCGCAGCCGCCCTCCACCCTTCACGACTGATGCAGTGATCTGTACGCCCTCCCCCAGACACGAGGAGGATCCGTGGACAGGGGCATGAGCCTTGTGGAGATCATGGTGGCGCTCGCGTGCTGCTCCATCGTCATGCTCGGCGTGTACCGCCTCTACATCCTCACGGCGGCGACCTTCAGGGACGTCTGTGACGAGTGGCGGTGCATGCAGTCGCTGCGCCTCGCATCCCTCAGGATCCACACGGACATGGTTCAGAGGGCGTGCCTGATGCCCCCTGAACTCGCCGTGCGCGCCGACGGTTCCCGGCTCCTCATCGCGGGAATCCCCGTCACGTCCCACCACCCCGGCATCAGACCCCACAGCAGGAAGGCACCGCCGTATTACGCGCTGGTGCAGTCCGTGACGGCACAGGGTGTCACGCTCGACACGACGGACATAGACGGAGACGGCATCCACGACTTCGCGGCATACCAGGGTTTCATCTCGGACAGCTCTTCCGGGGCCATACACGGCGGGTACGTGCAGGGAACACCCCTCGTGCGCATAACAGCAGAGACGCCGCCGCAGGCGGGGGACCGCGCCGTGCCCGCCGTCATATACAGTCTCGATGCCCCCGGCCTGTGCAGAAACGGCCAGCTCATCGCCGAGTCCGTCACATCCTTCGAACCCCGCATGACATCTGACGGACTCGTCATCCACATGAAGGCCCGGTCCCATGGAACGACCAAGGACATGCTCCTTTCCTACCCCGTCAGATAAGCGGGGGTTCGTCCTGGCATTGGCGCTGGTCTTCCTTGCCATCGCCCTGGGTTTCTCCTTGGCCGTGGTCTCTCTGGCCAACACGCATCTGAAATCGAGCGGGGCGTTCCTCAAAACCCTCCAGCAGATGTACCTCGATGCATCGTCCGGATCGACCAAGACCAAGATCACGGTCATGGACGCACCTGACGGGTGGGATCACATCCACTTCTGCACCGAGCTGGCGGAAACCGTATCGAAGAACGTCGTCACCTACTCCTGGCGCGCCGGGGTCCGCCGGGAGTGCATGCCCCTCCATCCCGGGCTGCTGACCCCGACGAGACCGGCAGCCGTCGTCATCCTCCTGGACGACTCCGTCTTCATGCTGGAATCCTCGGGAGCCGACTATGAACACGACGCGCTCTTCCACAAGGCACCGGCGGGATGCATCACCCGGGTGTCGGAGTGCAGCGAGGTGGAGGATTCCGTCACCACCGCGCTCGGGACATTTTTCAGGGGTTCCTATGGGAACGTCCACGAGAGAGCCCCCGCAGGGCACGGAAGGACCGGGGCCATGCCGGTGGTAGCCCTCGCCTTCACGCACGCCCTGTCCCTGCTGGAGGGGCTCGGGGGATGCACCGTCGCCCTGGCGGGCATCTCCGGCGGCATCCTCCACCCTTTCACGGCCGACATCCCTGTCCTGATCAGGACTATACGGACCATCCCCCTCTCGCACCCGCAGGCTCAGCTCGCCGAGTCCCTCTACAGGTCCTTGGGCATGTTCACGGATCCCTGTACCCCATCGCGGCACGTCATCCTTGTGACGGCGGGCGTTCCGGCACACGACGGGAACCTGCCCGGCTGGCTTGCCGACTACGATCACGACAGCAATCCTGACGACCGGTTCCTCGAAGGCGAGGGGTCCCACTGCCTCGACGACGTGGCATCGTATGCCCGGGCATGCGGCGTCAGCGTGCACGTCGTCGGTCCCGACACGGCATTCCTCAGGCAGGTTGCGTCGAAGGGCGGCGGCAAGTTCATGCCCCTTCCCCAAGACGTGTCTGCCCGGGGCATGAGCGTGAGCGTGCCGCCCGTCGCACTCGGCGGGAAAGTTCTGATACTGGCGAACAATGACGGCGATCTCCGGCCCTCGTGGCTCTCGTCGGACCATGCCGAGCGTTTCAGGGAGTCCGTGTGCAACCCTCCCGAGGAGGTGACGTGCGCGGACATCCCGCTTGCGGGCCATGCGACGGCGTTTTCGCACGACGGCAGGGATCTGTTCTGTACGACCGCATGCGACCGCATCGCCCGCATCGACCTCGCACGCCAGAGCCTGGAAAGTGTCGTACTCGGCATAGGCGGCGAGGTCGTCATCCGCGGCGGACGTGTCATCGCAGGCCCCTCGTCCGAGGGGACCGTCACGGCGCTCACTCCGGACCTCCGCGTCCAGTGGCGCGCGCGGGGCGATTGTGTCGACGCATCCGACTCGACGGTCTACTGCTCGCAGGGGAGCACCATCCACGGGCTCGCGCGGGAGACGGGAGAGACGGTGTGTGTTGCCCATGCCGGCAGCCCGGTCACCTCTCTCCGCTACGACCCCGTGGCCGGCGCCGTTCTTGCGGGAACCTCGGACGGGCTCGTGTTCGTGCTCGACGAGGGGCTCAAGATGGCGGGTGTCCTGTCAACGGGAACGGGGGACGCGATCACCGACACACGCCCGTTTTCCCTGCGCGGGCTGCAGTGTGTTCTCGCCGCGACGAAGGGGAGGCTCTGCCTCTTCAGGGATGCGACCCTGTCATGGTCCCTCGAGGCGGGGGGCCTCGTCATGGCGGCAACTGTCATGGATGCCGGGGCATTCGCCGTTGTGTGGCGGATGGACGATGCCTGTGCGGGCGCCGACGCCGGCGTCTCGACTCTTCTCGTCGTCGACGCCGCAGCGGGAACGGTCGAGAAGAGCGTCACGCTGTGCACGGGCCTGGCCCTGGGGCCCTGCGTGGATCTCTCGTCGGGCCTGGCGCGGTTTGTATCCTTTCTGGGCGTCACCGCGCAGGAGGACATAACGGGCCTCCACGGCGTTCTTCCCGCCGGCCTCGGCAGGAAACTCGCCTTTGGCATCGAGTAGGTCTCTTGATTCACGTCGTCCAGGAGGCCCTTCGCTGAGGAGGATGCACGGGCCTCCGTTTAAAGTTCGTGTGACAATTTCCCGATCTAAGCGTCTACCTGTGCCGGCGATGCCCAGGTATCACGTGTTCAAGGAGGTGGCAACCATGGAAAGCTTCAGGGAAAGAAAGACTGCGGGATTCACCCTCGTGGAGCTCGCGCTCGTGCTGGTCATCATCGGCCTGCTCATCACAGGGGTGCTCAAGGGGGAGGCCCTGATCCAGAATGCCAAGATCAAGAAGCTCGTCAACCAGAAGGATTCTCTCGCAGCGGCCTATTATGCGTTCTACGACCGATACGGGGCGTATCCAGGGGACGAGAATCTCCCAAGCGCACCGACGAACGACACCCACAACGGCAACCAGAACGGCCAGATTACCGGCAACGAGTACTGGTACCTCTTCGAGGACCTCGTTCTCGCCGGCATCATCAACGGCAGCTACAACGGAACGGCGAACAGCTGCCCCACCAATCCTTACGGAAGCTGGGCACAGATCCAGTGGAACGCCGCGCTGCAGTCCAACTCCGTCGTCTTCAACGCCATCCCCTACGACGTGGCGGAGCAGGTGGACATGAAGTACGACGACGGCGTGTACAACACGGGCTCGATCCGCGCGGACTCGAACTACACGACCCAGACGAACAAGATCGTCTACTGGAGGATGTAGGGCACGCACGGGTGCATCCCGGCCTGCACGGGATGCACCGTTCACGGGCGGCGGAAGGTCTCACCCAAGCCATCGGTGCCCGCCGCCTCCGTGAACTGGACCTCGCGTACGGGCAGCCTGGCAGGGGCAGGCGGACTGCATGGAAAAGAAACGCATCGGAGATCTTCTCAAGGAAGCGGGGATCATATCGGACAAGGAGATCGGGCTCGCACTCCTCGAACAGAAGGCCACCCGCGAGAGGGTGGGCGACATCCTCCTGAGACTGGGTCTCGTGACCCAGACCGAACTCGCACAGGCCATAGCCAGACAGTGCGGCATCGATTTCGTCGAACTCAGGCATTTCACCCCGCCCAAGGAGGCGCTGTCGGCGCTGCCGGTTCAGTTCGCCCGGGACAACTCCGTGCTCCCTGTGGGCCTCGAGGACAACACCCTCGTGATCGCCACGAGCGAACCCGACAACCCCCGGCTCCTCGACCTCGCTTCGCGCGTCTCCAGGCGGCGCATCAGGTGCGTTGCCGCATCACCGTCCCGGATCCAGAAACACATCGAGAAGGACTATTATTTGCTCGAGCATCCCATCGACGAGGAGATCGAGCAACAGCTCGAACACGCCAAGTTCAACCCCCAGGAGGTGGATCCCGAGAGGCTGGCGCGCCTTCTCATCATGGCGGGCATCAACGCCAGGGCCACCGACATACACATCACACCCACGAGCCGGACCACGCAGGTGCACTACCGCATCGACGGCATCCTCTACCCGTTCTACACCTTCCCCATGGAACTCCACAACAGGATCGTCTCGTCCCTCAAGATCAAGGCCGACATGGACATATCGGAACAGAGAAAGCCCCAGGACGGGCGCATGTCCTTCGACTTTCTCAACGAGACCTACGACATCCGCGTCTCCACGCTGAAGGTGTCCGGCGGCGAGAACATGGTCATGCGTGTCCTGTCCGCCTCCGAGGAGCTCTACAACATCAGGACGCTGGGGCTCGAGGAGAATGATGTGATGAAGCTCAAGGACCTCCTCCACAAGCCCTACGGCATAGTTTTGGTCACCGGGCCGACGGGATCCGGGAAGACGACGACGCTGTACGCCGCGCTGAGGGAGATCAGCGCCATCGAGAAGAACGTCGTCACGGTGGAAGACCCCATCGAGTACCAGTTCCCGCTCATCCGCCAGACCCAGGTCAACGAGAAGGCCGGCTACACATTCTCCAGCGCGGTGAGGGCCTTCCTCCGGCAGGACCCGGACGTGATCCTCATCGGCG
>ERZ795050.6055-NODE-6055-length-9939-cov-5.050789_pt1 | contig 9939 bp, 16 predicted proteins | sample MGYA00375134_ERZ795050 | MGnify/ENA primary metagenome ERZ795050 (study PRJEB30179, sample SAMN05720221) | activated sludge metagenome | isolation source: Anaerobic digester | place: Japan | collected 2015-05-26 ... | reverse complement strand
ATATATGTTCTCTTCTTCAAAAAGCAAACTTCCAAGCTGTTTTTGCTGGTGGTTGAAGCAGGAAGATGCTTGGTCTTTAGCCAAGCATTAAGTCACTCATTGGATGCGTGTAAAAAGTCCCGAAAGGAGTTAATAATGTTTATAACTATTTGGGTTGTTGCCGGTTTTATATCCGCTATTTTATTTTTTGTAGATGACTTGAAAAGAGGTGAAAACTTAATAGTATCAAACTTTATTTTTTATCTTTTTTTAATTTTCGGTGGTGTACTATCTTTAATACTTTCTATTATGTCCTTTTTTTCATGTACTTGTATAAGCGATGTATTAGAGTTTTGTATATGGAAAAGGGATAACAATGAAAAATAAATTTGAACTTTTTAATAAGTTATACTTAGACTATATAACATACAATATGAGAAAAGGACAAGCCACTTTTAATGCAGTACATACAATAGATAGTGAAATAGCAAATGAATTGAGAGGAACAGAATTAGACTGCTTTTATGATGATAGTAAAATTGGAGTGTTTATGAAGTATATTCATAGTAAGTGGGATAATTGACAATTAAACATTATTAATGTATTCTTATAATAAGAGGAAAAGCATAATGGCAAACAATGAAAACTTTTTTGTGAATGTAGCCACTATTTGTTTTATCATATTGACTATAATAGTAATTTTTGATATTATAATTCAACTTGTAGGTAAATTATGGACTTAGATAAACACAAACCAAAACCATGTACAGAAGAAGAACTTAAAGAAATTGAAATTCAAAACAACTTTGAAATTATTGAAGATAGCAATAAAAAGGTGAAAAAATGATAGTGACTGTTGGAATAGCAGGAAGTGGAAAAAGTTATTGGTCGAAAGAGTTTGTTAAAAATAATCCTGATTGGAGGATAGTTTCAATAGACATCTTAAGAAAACAGCTTACGGGGGATGTCTCAAATCAATCACAAAACAAAGACGTTTGGCGTATTGCTTACGCAGAATTGGAAAGTTATTTATCAGACAATATTAATGTAATTTTTGACTCAACAGCCTGCAATATTTCAACCATAAAAAAGTTTGTTGAAATTGCAAATAGATTTAATTCTAAAATTGAATTCAAAGTTTTTTATTGCGATCCTAAATTGGCATATAAAATAATTGAAAGTGATATAGAGGCGGGAATAGATAGAAGTGACGTTCCTTATAATGTAATACAAAAACAATATAAAAACTTTAAAGAAACTGTAAAATATTTGAAAGAAAACAATTATACTATAAGGATGTTTTAATATGGAAAACAATAAAGCGTTTGTTTGTAAAATAGGAAATTTCAAATCGATTGAGGGCGCAGATAGGATTATTCAAGCGTCTGTAATTTTGGATAATATACCCATCACACAGGTTGTTGTCGGTAAGGATGACACAGTTATTTAAATAAAGGGACAGCAGGGTGGTGCCTGTTGCTAAAGTTTTCCATAACTTTAGCTAACCTTTAACTATATATTTATAAAAACAAAGTCTCACCACAGACTTAAAAGGAAAAATATTTATGGAAACAAAAGAAATTGTATTTGTCCATGGCGTTATTTATAAATGCACAAATTTAGTAAATGGAAAAATTTATATCGGCAAGACAGTAAATCTTAAACGAAGAATAGAAAAACACGTTAAAAGCGTTGATAACACTCACTTTCACAGAGCTATTCAAAAATATGGTAAAGAAAACTTTAAATGGGAGGTAATTGACTCAGCCTCAACAAAAGAGGAACTATCTACCAAAGAATATTTACATATTTTTATATTCAACAGCATAAATAATAAAATTGTTTATAATATGACAATGGGTGGTGATGGGGGATCTTCAATTTATAGACTAAATGAGATCGAAAAGAAGGAATTATTCGAAAAACAAGCAGCGTCGCGAAAGAAAACATTTTTAAAGAAATATGGGGTTGATCATCCATCAAAAAATGTAAAAATAAGGAGTAAATATAAGCCAGACCCTAGAAAAAATAAAACATATGAAGAATATTATGGTGCAGATATAGCCTCTGCCAAAAAACAACACTTATCAGAATTGGCCAAAAGTAGGGACTATTCTTGTAGAGATTATTCAAACTGTCACGGTAATGGCGGGCACAAGCACACCAAAGAAGCAAAAGAGAAAATGAAAATTGCGAGAAAGGGTAAAACGTATGAAGAGATATATGGAAAAAACTCAGATCTAATGAAACAAAAAAGAAAGGTTAGTACAGAAAATAGATATAAAAAAGAATTTTTTGAAGAAGAATTACCGTTAATGGCTATAATTGTAGACTTTATATCAAAAAACCCATATGTTAAATTTTCTGATATATTGTTTGAGTTTGGCGTAAATGCCACGTTTGTAAGAAAGTGTCTAAAACTTATAGACATTAATAATTTTCAAAAATTCAAGCATAGTTTTGACAATCTAAACAAAGATTGGTATTCTTTTTTTATGGAAAAAAAAGTTACACTACAGGAGTATTATACTTATGGAAAATAATAAAGCCGTCGTATGCAAAATCGGTTTTTTTGAAGATATAAAAAATAAACAAAAAATTATTACAGCAAAAGTTTTTCTAAAAGGGGTTCCATTAACTCAAGTTGTAGTTGGCAAAGGTGATTATAACGAAGGTGATTTAGTAGTTTATTTTGATTCAAACCTTTGTATTGAGCAATCAGTAATTGAAGCAATTGATAAACAAAATGAAAATTACAATAAAGAAGGTTTTGTTTCTCTTAGTCGCTATCTTGCGAAAGGCAATCGAGTAAAAAGTATTCGATTGGGTGAAGCAATTTCAGACGGACTTGTAATTCCTGTTGAAAAGTTTGAATCATTTTTAGATAAAAAAACTAAATCATCATTTAATGAGGGTTTTTCTTTTAATGATTTGGGCGATATTCATATTTGTCATAAATATGTCCCCCCTGTAAAACAACAATCAACTCCAGGATCTAAGAAAGATCGCAAAAAGAGAAAGTTGATTTCTCGTGTAATACCCAACATGTTTAAATTTCACGTAGATACTCAGCAAATTCTGCGCAACGTTCATAGGCTTAACCCAGAAATGGTAGCATCCGTGTCTCGCAAAATTCATGGAACGTCGGATATTTGTTCATATACAAAAGTTTTAAAAAAACTTAAATGGTATGAAAAGGTATTGAAAAAAGTTGGTGTTAATATTGTTGACACTGAATATGATTATCTTTACGCTTCTCGAACTGTTATTAAAAATGATTTACTTAATGGCACTGGCTTTTATTCTGTTAACGTTTGGCAAGACGCAGGAGAAAAATTCTTCAAAGGTAAGCTTCATAAGGGTGAAACAGTTTACTTTGAGGTTGTTGGCTATTTACCAAATACACAAACTTTTATTCAAAAACCATTTGATTATGGATGTCTTCCCGGTGAATATAAAATAGCAGTATATAGAATTACACTAACGTCAGATGATGGAACGGTTTCTGAATATTCTTGGAATGCAATGAAAGAACGGTGCAAAGAGCTTAACGTTCCAATGGTTGAAGAATTTTATTATGGGCGACTTGGTGATATGTATAAAGACATTCCATGGGATGAAAATTGGAATATTAATTTTGTACAAAGACTTCAAGAAGTTTTCCTTGAGGGTGATTGTCCGCTTTGTAAAAATAAAGTGCCAGAGGAGGGCATTGTAATACGTCCAGATTTTCTTTATATTGAACCATTTAAATTAAAATCAAAACGATTTATCCTTAAAGAATCTGAGCTTAAAGAAAAAGAAGAGTTTGTTGATATTGAGGATGGGGGATCAACATGAAAATAATAGAGAACAAACTTTCTGATTGGGAAAGAGAGCGATTAATTTCAAAGATTGCATCAATGAAAAATTTTGATGAGATTCATTACAATCATAGTGGAGGTCCAGATTTTAATGTAATTATTAAGATCGATAGTGGATATCTTTTTAAAGGAATGTTTACAGAGAATTATGTTTACACACCATATTTATAAAGGAATAAAATGACTTATTTTACAGCGGACATTCATTATGGTCATGATAGAGAGTTTATATATAAACAACGTGGCTTCAGCAACATTGAAGACCATGACGCTTTAACAAAATATGTTTTCAGCAACTTACAAAAAGAAGATACTTTGTATATACTTGGTGATGTGTCTTGTGGAAAAAACTCATTAGATAATGCACTCGAATTTTTATCTTTTTTGAAATGTAAGACAATAATTGTTAAAGGTAATCACGATGAGCAACTATTTCAAAATAGAAAAAAACTTGCGTTTAATATACATTTCATTGATTCTGTTTATTTAGATATTAAGATAAACGGTCAACCAATAACCTTATGTCACTATCCAATGATTAGTTGGAACAAAAGTCATTGGAACTCGTTTTTGCTTTACGGCCACGTACATAATAAACCTATTCCTATTACTGGAAAAATGCTTGATGTTGCGCCAACAAAAGAACATTTTAAACCTTATTCTATTGATGAGATAATGACTATTATGGAAAGTAAACCAAACAATTGGGATTATATTGACAAAAGAACACAATAAAAGATATTATACATTTAAGGAGATTAAATGAAACTTTCAAATGGACAGATAGTTGATCTTAAAAAAGTTGATAATGATACCTTAATAAAAGAAGAAAAAATACTTCATAATAAATTTAAACTATCAACGCAATCTACGTTGTCTAATTTACATAAAAATAAGTTTGAGAATTGTTTTGAAAATGAAATTAATCTTTTTAATGATTGGCAAAATGTCCTTGTTGAAATAAGGACTAGAGAAATAAAAGGAAAGCTTAAAAAATGAAAATTACAAAATTAGGTGGGAAGAATTTTAGAACCATAAAAGGTAATTTTGAAATTCCTTTAAATGGTGAAACAATTAATTTATTCTATGCAGATAATAATGGGGCAGGTAAAACATCTGCTCTTTATTTATTTTTGTTTCTTGTTGCTAATTATATATCTGGAAAAACAATAGATGAGTATATTAATTGGGATTCTGATTCTATGGAAGCATATACGGAATTTGAATTTCAATCAAATAAATTTAAAATTGAGTATTCAAATATAAAAGGAAAAGCAAATAAAACATTGTTTATAAACGAAGAGGAGTTTTCTGGGATTACTGCTTGTAATAAAAAACTAAAAGAATATTTTGATCCTTCATTTTTTATACCGTCCGTGTTTATTGAACAAAATGCAAAAAACTTTACTTCAATTAAACCTTCTGATAGAAGAGAAAATTTAAAGAAAGTTTTTAATATTGATTTTTCAAATGAAGTTAAAGAAATTGAAAAAGAAGAAAAAGAATTACAAGATAATGAAATTGCGAAAGTAGAAAAAGAATTAATTATTGAAAAGGCGAAGAAGTTTGAACCTCAAAAATTAGAAGAACAAATAGATAAAAGCGAATATATTGAAAAAATAAAATTGGTTGAAAAACTGACCGATGAAATTGCTAGACTATCAACCAACGTAGCTGATGTCGAAACTCAAAAAACAAAACATGATAATATTGAAAAGCGAATTAGTGAAGAGGAACAAAATCTAACAAATCTTAAAAATAAAAAACTTACACTTGAGGAAAAATATAATAAACTTTTAGATTTTTCTATTGATGATGAAGAATTGATTTCGCTAAATAAGAAAGTAGATGAAATTAAATTTGAACGCATTAAAATATTTAACGATGAAGAACTTAAAACTATTAAGCAATCACTATCAAATTTGAATGCTGATATTAGAGTGCTTACCAAAAAACTTCAGGATTGTTCTTCTGGTGTTTGTCCGACGTGTGGAAAGGATTTTGATTCTCATGATATTGATTCTATAAACGCAGAAATCAACCTTGCAAAAGAAAATAAAATTAAATTAGAATCTCAAATAGAAGAGCTTGAAAAAGAAAAGAAAGTATATGACGAAACTGTAAGGCTTAATGAGTCGAAGAAACGAGATAAAGAACTTTTACTTTCAAAAATCGAAGCCGAACAGAAAAGATTGGATCGCGAATCTGAAATAAACAAGCGAGATCTTGAATCATGCAAATCAGAGCTTGAAGCTATCGATTTTACATCAATTGAAAAAACAATTGAAACATTAAAAACTGAACTAGAATCTATTATCATTAAAGATGTTTCAGACATTGAAGAAGAAATAAAAATTAAGAAAGCTGAGCGAACAGCGCTAAATGAATTTTGCACAAAGTGGGAATCTATTGAAGCCAAAAATAAAGTCATTAAAGAAAATAATGATAAACTAGTTGAAGAAGAAAAAGCTTCAAAACAAAAGATTGTTGAATTACAAACCAAACTTGATGATCTAACAATAAAAAAGCAACAGTTATATAAAATGAAAAACTTTTTACGTAAAGAATTTCCATCTTTTGTTGTATCAACTATGGTTGAAAAAATACAGGACGATATGAATGAATTTATTTCTAAGGTTTATTATAAAGATTTAAGTGTTGAGATATCTGCAAACGATGATACTATAGATGTACTATATGGTAATGGTGATAAAAAAATTGACGCAGTTAATGCCTCGGGAGCAGAGGAATCCTTGCTTGCTCTTTCATATTGTTATTCATTAAATAAACTAAAGGGATTTGATTTGTTATTGATGGACGAAGTAGATTCATCCTTTACTGAAGAAGCAGCAAAAGTACTTGCCGATATGATTTATAAAATAAAAGATGAATATGGTTTTATTGGTATAATTTCTCATGTCGATTCCGTAAAAGATTTTTATGAAATGAACGGGGCCAATATGATTAAAATGGAGGAAGTTAAGTGATTGAAAGATTTTCCAAAGTTAAAGTTATAAATAATAACAAAAGAATACTTAGCGATTCAATGATTAGTTGGATAGAAGAACATTCAAATAAAATTTATAAGGTAGAGCGCGTTGTAGATGGTTGTGCAAAACTATATAAAGTTGATTTTTGGATAACGTTAGATTTGTTAGAGGAGGTTTCATGATTCTTCCATTGATAATTGTACACCAGATGCATCTTTGTTTTATGAAACGGAAAAGTATAAAAGCATATTAATGAGATTAAAATATGAGTGCGATTTTATTCCTCATGTACACGAAAATTGGTGTGGTGATTTAAAAATTTCGTTATATAAGAAAGGGAAAACAAGTTGTGCTGTTGTGAGTTGTTTTCAATACCAACAAGCGGGATTTGATATTATGTATAATGTTATAGAATGGATGAATAGACAATATCTATTTGAGGAGAAAAAATGAAAAAAATATCGTTTGATGAATTTGAAAGATTGTTTAATCCTATTCAACAATTTTTGGAAGAGTGTGATAATATTAACGATGCTCTAAAAACAATATTTCCTTCTTCTCATGTTTTTGATGAACACGGAAGCTATTTGCTTGAACACTATATAGATCTTTTAGAAAACTATTTAGAACTAGAATTTGGTTGGATTAACTGGTTTGTTTTTGATAATGATATGGGAAAAAATGAACTTGAAGCTGGGATAGATATTATAGATAAAATTAAAAATTTACAAGATTTATATAATTTGTTGACAATTTAATAATTTTAATGTATTATTATACTATCCTAAATGAAAAGAGGTGTATATGAAATCAAAGAAAATCAACATTCCGTATTGTGGTGAAAACGTAGAGGTTATTATTGACAGTGAAGATTTTTCAACCTTTTACGAAATTCCTGCTTATATTTGTAAAGTAGGAAATTATAAGTATGTTCGTTTTTTGAATAAAGAGGCAAATAATACAAATGGACCTTATGCACATCGCCAAATTCTTGAAAATCACAATATTCCAATTAAGGGCAAAATAAGGCCAAATAATGGAAATCATTTTGATCTTCGAAAGAAAAATTGGGTGTAATTATGAAGATCAACAAAAAGATATAGCAAATGTTCTTTGTGTGATATTTGCAATAATTATTTTCGCAACTTTCCTCATTAGTATTCATTTAACCGTGGAATACTGTAAAAATGAAAGTAGAAACATATCGCAACCCCCATATAAAGCAAGCCCGGAGCGTACCGGAGAAGGTAATCAACGGAATCGCAAGGATGTACGCATATGACCTGCAAACAGCATATGAGAAAGGATTGAATGATGAATAGTACTAACGAACTACTTACAAGAGTCAAAGAGGCAGAACAAGATTATGAATGGTACCCGACGACCCGGGAAATTCTTTCAGTAGTTGCAAAAGATATTGGTTTTGAACTCACCGGTCAACGGGAGTTCTCAGTTCTTGATATCGGAGCTGGAAACGGTAGTGCGTTGTACATCCTGGAAGAACTCTTAAAGCTCAACGAGCATACGCGAATGCGTAAGTATGCGATTGAGAAATCCCGAGTTCTGATAGAAGCACTTCCCTCTGACATATTTGTAATTGGCACCGATTTTCACCAGCAAACACTCATCGATAAAGAAGTTGACGTAATTTTCTGTAATCCTCCGTACAAGGAATATGACTTCTGGATGCACCGGATTATTGCGGAAGCGAATGCCAGATACATCTATATGGTTGTACCAAATCGTTGGCGGGACAAAGCAGAAATTGAAAATACAATCAAACAGAGAACAGAACGAGAAGTCAAATCACTCGGACAGTTCAGCTTCGAAGAATCTGAATTTCGTCAAGCACGAGCACAGGTAGAGATCATAAAAATAGATCTTCGAGCCCATAGTAGATGGGGCGTGAATGATCATAACTCCGATCCGTTTGATGTATGGTTCGACCAGAATTTCCGGATAAAAGCTGATGTGATAAAAGTACCAGAACACGAGGAGAACAAAACCAGAGAACAACGCCTTCACGATCTTGTCGTTGGTCAGAACATAATTGAACGTCTTGAGGAACTGTATGTAAGAGACTTTGGAGAGCTTTTGGATACATATAAAACCCTCGAAGGGTTCGATCCTGTGCTGTTCAAAGAACTCGGCATCGATCTCAAGACAGTCCGTGAGGGCTTGAAGATGAAAATCAAAGGACTCAAAAATCTGTACTGGCAAGAGCTTTTCTCAAATCTTGATTCTCTTACAAACCGCCTCACGTCAAAGAGCCGTAAGAATCTCCTTGAGAAACTCACCCGACACACTTCGGTTGACTACACCGCCGACAATGCGTATGCCGTGGTTATCTGGGCCGTGAAAAATGCGAACCAGTACTTTGACGACCAGCTTAAAGAAGTGTACCTGGAGCTTGCGGATCAGGACAATGTCCGGAACTACAAATCAAACAAGCGGATCATAGACGACAATTGGAGATTCAATCGTAAAGAGGAAACTCACTATACGCTGGATTACCGTCTCGTACTCAATTGTTGGAGCTGTTTTACTCCGGAGAGCTGGAGGAGCTATGAGTATCCAAACGGGTTAAGCGAAAAAGTTCACACGCTTCTTAACGACATCTGTACCATCGGTAAGAACTTGGGATTTGATGTAATTACAAACAGTATGGATTTCGAGTGGGTCCCGGGTGAACTGAATGAGTTCAAACTATCTGATGATACACTTTTCATGGATGTAAGAGCATACAAGAAAGGGACAATTCATATCCGATGCAATCAGCTATTCATGAAAAAATTAAACATTGAAGCCGGCCGACTTAACGGATGGATTAAAACACCGTCAGAGGCCGCGGAAGAGATGGGCATTGAGGAAGCTGCCGAATTGTTCGGTACAAACTTCAAGATGAAATCAATCAAGCTGCTTGCTCAAGCACCGGAACGTGATTTTGACAGACAGCAATCTTTATTCTGACAGGAGGATACACATGAGCGCATGGGTAAAGGAAGCATAGTAAATCTTTCAGATGAAGATTATTCAATTATTGAAAAAGCACTATCTAAAGAAGTTATTGATGAAGTGCTTAATTTAGATTTGTTATGGGATGGAGT
>ERZ795050.6054-NODE-6054-length-9939-cov-9.798867_pt1 | contig 9939 bp, 7 predicted proteins | sample MGYA00375134_ERZ795050 | MGnify/ENA primary metagenome ERZ795050 (study PRJEB30179, sample SAMN05720221) | activated sludge metagenome | isolation source: Anaerobic digester | place: Japan | collected 2015-05-26 ... | reverse complement strand
CAAACACAATATTGGAAGAAAATGTAGTGGAGTAAAATTATTTCATGGGACTATTGTGCCTGTATATCAACTATTTGAATTTTTCAACTGTCAAACTCGGGAAAAACGGATGATGGCTGAAGGATGAGTAGTTATTGTGAAAAAAATCACGATAACCAAAAGAAAATCAATTAATTTAATCCTTCAATTTATTTTTTATTTATATTTAAAGCAGGTACCTTATATACTAACCTTATTTACCATTATTATGGAATTCAAACCACGGATTATTGCATTTTTATGTAACTGGTGTTCGTATACCGGTGCTGATCTTGCGGGAACCTCCAGAATGGAATATAAGCCTAATGTGCGGATAATCAGAGTGATGTGTTCGGGCAGAGTGGAACCAACTTTTGTACTAAAAGCATTTGCTAACGGTGCTGATGGGGTTCTGATATGTGGTTGCCATCCGGGCGACTGTCATTATCAGGAGGGTAATTACCGCTGCCTTCGCAGGTATATGATGCTTCAAAAGTATATCAGACAAATTGGCATCGAACCTGATCGACTTAAACTGGAATGGATAAGTGCGAGCGAGGGCAAGCAGTTTGCTGAACTGGTGAACAGTTTTACCGAAAAGATTAAAGAGTTGGGTCCTAGTAAAATAAAAGATATAATCAAAACTTTCGCCTGAAAAAGAACTTTAAAACATTAAGCCATGGAAGAGAAAAAACCAAAACTGAAGCTGGCTGTATACTGGGCCGCTGCATGTGGTGGCTGCTGTGTTTCGGTTCTTGATGTTCATGAAAAACTGTTTGATATCATTTCTGCTGCTGATCTGGTCTTCTGGCCAATAGCTCTTGATACAAAATATCATGATGTTGAGAAAATGCCGGACAGCTATATAGATGTAACACTTTTTAATGGAGCCATAAGAAACAGTGAGAATGAAGAAATGGCAAAACTTTTAAGGAAGAAAAGCAAGATTCTCGTTGCATATGGCAGTTGTGCGCATCTTGGTGGCATACCAGGTCTTGCCAATTTTACAACAAAAGATGAAATATTTAAAAGAGTATATTTTGAAAGTGAATCGGTAACAAATGAGAAAAATGTAATACCGGTTCCTGAATATAAGGCAGAAGAGGGCTCACTTTTTCTGCCTTCATTTTATAATGACGTTAAGTCTCTATCGCAGGTTACTGAACCAGATTACTTTATACCGGGTTGTCCTCCCCAGAGTGAAAGATTGCTGGAAGTCTTCAAAGCAATTGTCAGTGGTGCGGAATTGCCTCCGAAAGGTTCTGTAATTGGCGCTGAAATAAAAACTCAGTGCGATGAATGCATAAGGAAAAAGACAGAAAACAAACGTATTAAGAAGTTTTACCGCCCGTGGGAGATTAAGGATGACGGTGTAACATGTTTTATGGAACAGGGAGTTTTATGTATGGGCCCTGCAACAAGAGCTGGTTGCGGGTACCGTTGTATAAAAGGTAATGCTCCATGCAGGGGGTGTTACGGTCCTCCACCGGGCACTCCTGATCCAGGAGCCAAAATGATGTCGGCCGTTGCAAGTATTATTGATGAGAAAGACCCGGAAGCTATTGAAAGAGTTCTTGAAGACCTGGCAGATCCGGCAGGTACATTTTATCGTTTCAGCCTTCCCGTTTCACTCATAAGAAGAAAAATTTTATGAAAAGGATAACAATTGATCCAATAACACGCCTTGAAGGTCATGGAAAAATTGAGATTTTCCTTGATGATGAAGGTGAAGTTAAAAATGTATTTTTTCAGGTTCCCGAACTTAGAGGTTTTGAGAAGTTCTGTGAAGGAAGACCTGCTGAAGAGCTCCCTTCAATAACAGCTAAAATTTGCGGGGTATGCCCAGGATGCCATCATATGGCTTCTGGCAAAGCAGTTGATGCTGTGTTCGGCCTGGTGCCCCCACCCACTGCCAGAAAGCTGAGGGAACTTTTTTATATGGCACATTTTGTTCACAGTCACACCGCACATTTTTATGCACTGGCTGCCCCCGATTTTGTACTAGGTCCTGCTGCACCGGCTGCAAAAAGGAATATTGTAGGACTGATTGAAAAAGTGGGCAAAGAGATAGGGACTGAAGTCATTAAGCAACGCAGAATAGCCCAGGAAATACAGGCACTTCTTGGTGGCCACCAGACATTTGTGGTGATGAACATTCCCGGAGGCGTACGAAGAGGACTATCAGAGGCGGAACGTGACTTTGTGGTGGAAAAGGCAAAAGGATTTGTGGAATTTGCACAGTTTACTCTTAAAATCTTCAATGATTTTGTTCTTGGCAATAAAGATTATGTTGATTTGATTATTAATGGTCCTTATAAGCTAACGCTACATTCAATGGGGCTTGTTGATGCCAATAACAGAGTAAACTTTTATGACGGGAAAGTGAGAGTTGTTGACACCATGGGTAATGAACTATGCAAATATGGTTCTGATGAATACCTTGAATATGTGGCAGAGCATGTTGAGCCATGGAGTTATCTTAAGTTTCCGTATCTAAAAAAGATAGGGTGGAAAGGTTTTATCGACGGACAGGATTCAGGTGTTTACCATGCTACGCCATTGTCGAGGCTGAATGCTGCTGACGGGATGGCAACCCCTCTGGCACAGAAGGAATATGAACGTATGTATGCAACTCTTGGTGGTAAACCCGTTCATGCAACTCTTGCAATGCACTGGGCAAGACTTATTGAACTTTTATATTCAGCCGAACGCTGTCTGGAACTTGCAATGGATCCTGAGATAACAGGTCCGGAACTGAGGGCTGAGCCGGGAGCTATAGTCGGAGAAGGAGTTGGAATTGTGGAAGCCCAAAGAGGAACATTGACTCATCATTACTGGACTGACAAAAAAGGCATAATAACGAAAGCCAACATTATTGTCGGAACAACAAATAATAATGCAGCAATATGCATGTCAATTAAAAAAGCGTCAGAAGGTTTGATAAGGAAGGGAGTTGTTGTTAATGAAGGCATTCTAAATATGATTGAAATGGCTTTCAGAGCATACGACCCTTGCTTTTCATGTGCAACACACAGTTTGCCAGGTAGGATGCCGCTAATTTTAGAAATCCGGGATGCCAACGGCGAATTGGTTCAAAAGATAAAAAGGAATTAGAGTTTCGTATGAAAAACTAATATAATTAAAATATGCGAACAGGAGTTTTTTTCTGTCAGGCAACATCACCAGTTGCATTGAATATTGATGCAATAGCAAAATATTCGGCCAATCTGCCAGAAGTTGAGACGGTACAGGTACTCAGGGTTGAGCCTTATCCAGATGTTAAATTTCTGAGCGATATTATAAAGGCACATAATCTTGAACGTATTGTAATTGCAGGAGAAACGCCAGGTTATTATAAACCCTTGTTCACAAGGGCAATGGCAATGGCAGGGTGTAATACGGATGAAATATATCTGGCATCTTTTCAGGAACATGGAGCCAGAGGAGAGAATGCACTCGACAGGGCAAAGGCAATTGTTGCCTGTGCTGTAATGGGTGTTCCCTTCCCTCTGGCTGCAGTGCCGGGCGGAAATCCGGTTAATCATGCAACACTTATAGTCGGGGGAGGAATAGCCGGAATACAGGCAGCCCTTGAAATAGCTAACGCAGGAAAACTTGTTTATCTGGTAGAACAAACGGGCACAATTGGAGGGCATATGGCAATGTTCGACAAAACATTTCCAACGCTCGATTGTGCAGCCTGCATACTGACTCCCAAAATGGTATCAGTTGGACAGCATGAAATGATACGCCTGATGACAAAGTCGAAGGTAATAGCTGTTTCAGGAAAACCAGGCTCATACAGGGTTAAGATAAAACAGTCACCCCGTTATGTAGATGTTAAATCATGTGTTGCATGCAGCCAGTGTGCCGATGTTTGTCCGGTTAAGGTAAAAAGTGAGTTTGATGCAGGCATATCAATGCGTAAAGCTATTTATATTCCTTTTCCACAGGCTGTCCCAAATACTTTTCTGATTGATGAAAACAATTGCACATACATCCTTTCTGAAGGTAAAAAATGCGGTGTCTGTGCCAAAAAATGCCCAAAAGAGTGTATTAATTTTAATGAGAAAGAACAGATTATTGATATCGAGGTTGGCAACATAATTCTTGCAACCGGATATGAAATGCTTGATGCCAGTAAGATTGAGCAGTATGGTTATGGTGTATACCCAAATGTTCTTACATCTCTGGAATTTGAGCGTCTTACTAACGCTTCAGGAGTTACAGGTGGAAGAATCGTTACAAAAACAAAAGTATTCAACAAGAAAACAAATAAGGAAGAATGGATATTTTCACCTGAAGGTGTTCCTCCGCGCAGCATAGCTATTATACACTGTGTGGGTTCAAGAAGCAGGAAATACAATACGTACTGTTCACGTGTTTGCTGCATGTATTCGTTGAAATTTGCCCATCTCATAAAGGAAAAAGTTCCGAATGCCAGTGTTTATGAGTTTTACATTGATATGAGGGCATTTGGAAAAGGTTACGAAGAATTTGCTGAAAGGATTAAGCAGGAAGGAACATTTGTTGTCAGAGGCCATTCAGCATCGGTTACCATGGATAAGGGTAAAATGTATGTTAAGGGTGAAGATATTATTAATGACAGGCTGGTTCAGTTTGAGGTAGATATGGTTGTGCTGGCCGTTGGGCTTATTCCCTCACAGGGTACTGAAGAACTGAGTCGTATGCTTGGAATTCGCCGTGACAGTGACGGATGGTTTTCAGAACTTGATTATAACGGAAGCCCTACCGATACCGATAAAGGAGGAATATACGTTGCCGGAATGTGCCAGGGTCCCAAAGATATCCCGGATACAGTAGCACAGGCTTCAGCAGTGGCTGCCGGTGTACTCAAAAGCTTAACAAGTGGTAAAGGACTCGGACATTTGAGCAGTATCTCACTGAGTGAGATAGAATCAAGAGCAAAAGCATTGCATAAAATTTAATCAGTGGCATATGGCAATCAGAGTAAATCCTGAGTTTATAAATGAGCTAGACCGTTTTGGTGCAGAGGATGTTCAACTCTGTTATCAGTGCGGTGACTGCTCCACGGTCTGCCCTCATGCGGATGAAATTTACAGGTTCCCCAGAAAATCAATGAAACTGCTTCAGATGGGCCTCGAGCAGAAAATTGAAACAACTCTGGAACCATGGCTATGCTATTATTGTGGTCAGTGTTCTGAACAATGCCCAAGAGAAGCTGATCCTGGTGAAACAATGATGAGTCTCAGGAGATGGCTTATCTCAAGATATGATTTTACAGGCATCTCAAGGGCATTCTATAAATCAAGAACTATTGAGGTGTTGACAATTATTTTTGTGGCACTTCTTACCGGAGCCCTTTTGCTTTATTATGGGTTTACCAACGGCAATATTGGAATCTACGATGGAGAAGGAGCATTTCTGCCAAGCCATTTTATCCACAGGTTTGACCTGAGCGTAGGGTCAATTCTGCTTGTGTTTCTTCTGATCAATGCTTTCAGGATGTGGAGACTGGTTATGATCAAAGGAACAGATTTTACGGTTCCCTGGTGGCTCTATATAAAAGAGCTGTACCAGCTTCCGTGGCATTTTTTCACTCAGAAGCGTTATTCTGAATGTGAAAAGAAACGTGGACACAAAATCTATATGCCATGGTTAATTCACCTCGGGCTGATGCTCGGTTATGTTACTATGCTGGTATTGGTTATGGTTTTTGTGGAACTACTGCAAAAAGGACCCGAAATAAGATGGGAAGTACATGCTTTTGGGTATATGGCAACAATAGGGCTGCTGGCTGGAACTCTATATTTTATCAGGGGACGTTTTAAAAAGCATTATGTTCAGTATAAAAAGTCGCATGGCACCGACTGGGTTTTCGTTATCCTGTTGTTTATGATTGTTATCACTGGAGTTTCACAACATATTTTTCATCGGACAGGCTTGATTGAAATGGCGAACATTACTTATGTCATTCATTTGATGAGTGCTGTTCCATGGCTATTGAGAATGCCGTTTACAAAATGGGCTCATCTTGTTTACCGGCCTCTTGCAATGTATTTTGCGTCAATAAGACGTGAGGCAATTGAAAGAGAGGCTGCAGTAAAAGAATTATATCCACTTGTAATTAAATAATTCGAGACAATGGAAAATAACAGAATTGGTGTTTATATCTGCATGTGTGGTACTAATATAGCCAAGATTGTTGATGTTGAAGCCGTTGTGAAATTTGCCTCAGAAATACCTGAAGTGGTTCTGGCAAAGAGCTATAAATATATGTGTTCCAATCCTGGCCAGGAAATGATAATTCAGGATATAAAAGAAAATAAGCTGAACAGGATTGTTGTAGCCGCCTGCAGTCCCAATATGCACGAACGGACCTTCAGGAGTGCGTTGAGGATGGCTGGTCTGAATCAGTATCTGCTTGAAATGGCAAATATCAGAGAACAATGCAGCTGGGTACATTCAGATCCGGTTGAGGCAACTGAAAAAGCAAAAGCTCTTGTCAATGCGGCCATTGCACGTGTTAAACTTCATGAAGAATTGGAGAATGTCTCTGCCCAGATGTGCCCCAATGTACTTGTTATAGGTGGAGGAATAGCTGGAATGACAGCAGCACTTGAACTGGCAGATGCCGGGAATACGGTTTACCTTGTTGAAAAAGCAGATCACCTGGGGGGTAACCTGGCAAGGGTAGACCTTACAGCACCTTACCTTTATTCGGCAAGAGATTTACTGACTGAAAGAATTACAAGGATAAATAACAATAAAAATATAAAGGTATTTCTGAATTCAAAAGTAACAAGCCTGACAGGTTACATCGGAAACTTCAGGGCTGTGATTCAGAATATATCACCTGTTGTTCAGAATAAAACAATTGAAACTGAAGTTGAAATTGGGAATGTTATCGTTTGTACAGGATATAAAGAATTTGATGCATCCCGTATTGTACACTATGGATATGGAAAACTGCCAAACGTTATCACGTCATTTGAGTTTGAAAAAATGCTCCGTGCTGGCAGAATAGAAACAAAAGAAGGGAAGACCCCGAAGTATGTGGCAATAATTCACTGTGTGGGAAGCAGGAGTGAGGAATTCCATTCATACTGTTCAAGAGTCTGCTGCATGACTGCCCTGAAGTATGCACATGAAATCAAATCTGCTATTCCTGAATGCTATGTTTCCGATGTATATATTGACATGCATGCATTTGGTAAAGGACATGAGGATTTTTACCGCAGTTCTTCACAGGCAAAAACTCTTTTCTTGATGTACGAAAAGGGCGACAGGCCTGTGATTCATAAGGCAGGCCCAAAAGACGACTGTGAAATGCTGATTGAGGTGAACGAGAAACTCTCCGGAGAAACAATAGAAATTCCTGCCGACCTGGTAATTCTGATGGTAGGAATGGAAGCAAGGGAAGATGCTTATGAGGTGGCCCGAATAGTAAATATAAGTCAGGATAAAGAAGGATGGTTCATTGAAAGTCATCCCAAGCTTGAGCCTGTTGCTACCACTACTGATGGTGTATTTATTGCGGGTACCTGTGTGGCTCCCAAGGATATTCCCGATACTGTTGCTCAGGCAAGAGCTGCTGCTGCAAGAATTCTTGCACGTATATCCAAAGAAAAAATTGAAATAGATGCACTCTATTCAGAAGTGAATCCAAATCTTTGCTCAGGTTGCCGCCTCTGCAACCTGCTCTGCCCTTACAGTGCTATTGAGTTTCTTGAAGATAAAAAACAAAGTCACATAATCAGTGCTCTATGCAAAGGATGCGGAGTATGCGTAGCAGCCTGCCCCTCCTCCGCAATAAAGGGAAGGCACTTTACTGACCAGCAGATTCTCGCCCAGGTAGAGGGTTTACTTGCTGAAAAATTGTAAATTCGGAATAACATTTTGACTGGGGATTTTTATGGAAGAAAAGCTGGTTCCAGCACATATATTTTTTCTGAAATGGTTTATCAGAATAAGGTGGATTGCCGTTGCGGCAATAATTGCCTCAAATTTCATTGTTTCACATTTTCTGAATATATCTGTTGAGGAAGATAAAATCAATATTATTGCAGGAATACTTTTTCTGCTAAACGTTTTTCACTGGTTTGTTCTCAGGCGAATAAAAAAAGATTCAGGAACCAATGTTATCAGCAGGATTAAAAGAAATATCCATTTTCAGATAATAACTGACCTTATCCTTCTTACACTCCTGATACATTTTTCGGGAGGTATAGAAAATCCTCTTATATTGTTCTATTTTTTTCATCTCATAATTGCAAGTTCAATTTTCTCAACTTTATTAAGTTACCTGTATGCTGCATTTGCCATATTACTTGCTTTGTCAATGAGTTATCTTGAGTGCTTCTCGGTTATACCTCATTACCCTCTTGAGGGATTTGTTAATCATGATCTTTACAATAATATACTGTATGTTTCAGGTGCAGGCTTTGTTTTTGCATGTACATCTATGATGGTAGTATGGCTATCACACATGATTATCAACAGATCTATTAAAAGTGAAGAGACCTATGTAAAAACAAATATAGAACTGCAAAATAAGGACAAGCTTAAAAACGAATATGTTCTGAGAGTAACACATGATATTAAAGGACATGTTGCTGCTGTTATGAGCTGTCTGGAAGTAGTAAGGTCTAAGATAACGGGGTCACTTAATGAGGTCCAGGAAGAATTTATCAACCGGGCCTATGAGAGGGCAGAATTTCTTTCAGAATTTATAAAAGATTTGCTCAACCTTACGAAAAAAAGGCTTCAGAGTAATGTTGAATTTGAGGAATTCAGTCTTCCAGAACTTATCAACAGAGTTGTGGCTCCAGTTAAAATTCTTATAAGCGATAAAGGAATTAATTTTAACATTTATATTGACAATTCAGTAGGAACTATCAGAGGAAATCCTTATGCGATAGAGGAACTTTATTCAAATCTGTTACTGAATTCTGTAAAATATACTCCCACGGGGGGCATATAGAAATGAACGTTAGAAAAAGGATGAATTATATCATCTCAGAAATTTCAGATTCAGGTATTGGGATTCCGAAAGATGAAATCCCAAAAATATTTGATGAGTTTTACAGGGCATCTAATGTTCAGCGTGATGTAAAGTCAGGGACCGGACTGGGACTTTCAATAGTAAAGGAAATTGTTAACAGGCATAAAGGTAAAATAAAAGTAGAAAGTGAAGAAGGTGTATGGACTAAATTTACAGTTATGTTACCTTTAGATCCGGATAGGGCTGTCTAAAAAGCCCTTTTTTGTTTTCACCCCTGAATCCCCGCCTTTACTACCGCAAAGTCGGACGGGCCCTGAGAGGGAACTTATTGATATACAATGTTTTAGCTTTTATGTTCTTATTATACTTACCTAATAACATTTTTTTAGACAACCCCACGTAAAAAAGATACCCTATCTTTAAAAGAAATTAAACTTTTCATCTTGTACCCGGAGGGGGACTTGAACCCCCATGGCATTGCTGCCACTGGTGTTTGAGACCAGCGCGTCTACCATTTCCGCCATCCGGGCATTTTCATATATTGAATTCTTCTTTTTGCAAAGAACAAAACAGGCTGCGAATATATATAATTTTACGGTTTAATTTTTACTTTTTTGTTCCTTTGCTAAGGTCAAGAAGCTCTACTTTCCTGAACTCGGTTGGATGACTTTCAGCCTGAAGAGCAATGTATCCTTCTTTCAGCAGGGTGCCATCGGGTACAGGATAATCAGCTGGCTTGTTTGTCCCCCCCACCTGTGGCTTTGAATAGGTAAGAACAGTATCGCCGTTGACAATATGATGAATGATGCTGTCGCCATACACAACAAGCTCAGCAGTTACCCATACATCGCCGTGATAGGTTTTTGATTTTGAGTTTACGCAGTGCTGGGTTACAAGATTGCCATCCATCACAATATGAGTACCGGGAGTACAGA
>ERZ795050.6034-NODE-6034-length-9965-cov-4.072149_pt1 | contig 9965 bp, 8 predicted proteins | sample MGYA00375134_ERZ795050 | MGnify/ENA primary metagenome ERZ795050 (study PRJEB30179, sample SAMN05720221) | activated sludge metagenome | isolation source: Anaerobic digester | place: Japan | collected 2015-05-26 ... | reverse complement strand
TATTATCTTCTTTATCGCAATGCGACGCTCGTTGCGGTGTGCCTGTCCCTGAAGAAGAGGGTCGGTCTGAACCGTCATGACTCTCTCGAGCATCGTCCTGACCGCCTCCGTAGGCGTTGTCTCCTGCGCGAGCGAGCTGCCCGTGCCTGCCAGCAAAAAAAAGCAACACAACATGATGATTGCGATTATCTTGGTTTTCATCGATACTTCCTTCAGTTTTTTCAGATTGGGCTTGTCCGCCGCCCCGATAGTTCCCCTGATGAAGGTCAATCCGGGGAGAAACGTGAGATCCTGTCAATGGCTGAGGGGCTTTTCTCCGGGCAGAGTGCGCGTAGCCAATTCGAATATTCTTTCGAGCAGGAAATTGCTGTGCCCGGCCACATCAGAAACAAATATGATGGACTTCAACGTCCGGCGGGATATCTTGACATCCTTGCCGCTTCTGTAATCCAGCTTTTTGCTTACGTTTCTGAGAGTGAAGACGGCCATGCCGATCGCCCAGAGGCAGAATTTTCTGATCCCCGATTCCTCAGGTGGAATCAGGGTTGTGTAAGTCAATGCGTTTTTAAGGTGATGTCGGGCGACCCCGATCATCTCGTTGATACCCTTTCCGAAGGAGTCGCTGTCGCAAATCCGGGTAAGGTCTTTCAGGTCATACCCTGCCTTTGCGAAAACCGAACGGGGCATCCAACATACCCCACGGCTCCTATCTTCCCATAAGTCTTTGATGATATTGGTCATCTGGAGACCTTGACCGAACGACGCCGCAAGGGATAAAAGTTTCTCCCTCCGTTCTGCTATCTTAGGCGAGTAATCACAAAAGAGCTCCGTCAGCATCTCCCCGACCACACCGGCCACGAAGTAGCAGTATTGATCGAATTCGGCCATGTCTTTCAGACCCCAGGCCGTTTTCTTTCTCTGGAAATCGAGCATCCCCCGGGCCAGGACCGCAGTGCAGTCCCTGATTGCCTTCTGTTGCCGCGGGTTGAGACTGAACGTCCCGCTGATCACGACCGGGGTGTGTCGGACGAGTTCCCTTTCCGCCTCGGGAATACTGTCCGACAAGAGCGGCGACACGCCTGCGACAAACTGCTCGGCCGATTCCCTCGCGTTGACTACACTGATGAATTGTTCGAGAAAGTCAGCCTTCTTGTCCAGCGGCAGTTCTTCATCGTCTTCGATCGTGTCGACGATCCGGCAAATCAGGTAGGCGTTCGTCACCGCCCTCTCCAATCCGTCCGGAAGCTCGGGGATCGTTAACGCAAAAGAGCGTGACACCTTCTTGAGTATTTCGCTCTCGTATCTGAAATCGGGGTCACATGTTCCTATGGCCCTAATACCTTCCATCGACCCAATCCCGGATTTGGACTTGATTTGCCCTTTTACATCATTTTGACGATTTAAGGAAGACCTTGGGCCGTAAAAATTTCATCGGCTTTCCGCCGGGTCTCCCGCGAGGGGACCGTCCGTTGCCGGTCCCCGCAAGTAGACGGAAAAGGCCCGTAGGGGGTGGGCAATCATATCGCTGATCGCTGAAAATTCAAACCCGCTGTGCATCATACAGCATTCGCAACGTGGGTTACGCCCCGGGCCGTACCGCTTCCAATCGGTTTCCTCCAGCAAGCTCCGAATACTTTCGACATATCCGTCCGCAAAGAGATAACAGGGTCTTTGCCAGCCGAAAATGTTACGAGTCACGGTGCCCCAGGGGCTGCAAGTATACCCACGGTTGCCGGCCAGGAAGTCGACGAAGAGGGTCGAATGATTGAATCTCCACCCCCGCCCCCTGCCGATCCTCAATACCTCCCGGAATAATCTTTTGCTCTCGGCGCGTTCCAGGAAGAGGTCTTTATCCGGGGCTTCTTCATAACGGTAGCCGGGCGATACGGTTATTCCCTCAACCCCCCGGTGCAAAACAAAATCGAAAAATTCCGCCGTTTCCTCTGCGCTCGCTCCGCTGTAGATGGTGCAGTTTACGGTGAACCGGAAACCCCCGGCCTTCAGTGTATCCATCGCTTCGACTGCACGGTCGAAGACCCCCTCCCGGCCGGTGATCCTGTCGTGCAGTTCCCGGCGGCCGTCCAGGTGGACGGAAAAGGTCAAGTAAGGCGAAGGGTTGTAAGATGTTATGTGTTTTTTCAGGAGGATGCCGTTTGTACAGAGGTAAACAAACCTCTTCATCCCGGTCAGGCCGGCAACGATCTGCGGCATTTCATCATGAATAAGCGATTCCCCTCCCGCGATCGACACGACCGGAGCGCCAGATTCCTCCGCGGCGGACAGGCACTCCCCCACACTGAGCCGTTTATTCAGGATTTCTTCCGGGTAACCGACCTTGCCGCAGCCGGCGCAGGAGAGGTTGCAGCGGAAAAGCGGCTCCAGCATGAGCACCAGGGGAAAATGCCGCCTGCCGTTTTTCCTCTGACGGTATATATAATGCGCGATGCGGTATTTCTGAATAAACGGAATGCCCATATCTCAAAATCCCGAGGGTTTTGTGTTTCACCAAGGTGCGACCTCGTATAAGGAGGACCTTTGCTCAATAGCTAAAAGTGACGGCCTTGCCGACGATCGCACGTTCCGCTTCCAGCAGGCCGGCCTCGTCGTCGACGTCCCGCCAGAAAAGACCGCCGATGTCCGTTACCTCCATTTTTCCCCTGCGGGCGAGTTCGAGGACGGCAGCCGAAAGGCTCTCTTCGCCCCGGGAGATGGCGGCCTCCAAGGCGGAAAAGATCCCCTCCGTGCAGAGAAACACCCCCGTGTCAACCGCGTTGTAATCCCTTATTTCTTTCCCGATGTCCATCAACCGTCCACCTACGGCAGAGACCTTCGTCGCATCTTCCAGGTCCGGGACACCTCCCGGGTTGAAGTCCGCCGCCAGGCGGCAAAAGCCGTCTTCCAGCGGCGTTGAGTAGAGAAGCCGGAGGATGCGGGGGTCAAAAAGATGGTCGGACATCAGCAAAGCGAATTCCCGCGGCACGAAACCCCTGGCCTTCCATACGGATACACCGTTCGGACGCTCCCACTCGGGGTTGCGGATACAGCTTACTTTCACACCCGCCGGTGTCTCCCGGGCAAGATAATCCTCGAGCACGTCTCCCAGGTAACCGGTCACTACCGTAAACCGGGCTATCCCGGCGGCACCGGCGGCTTCGATCACACGCCTGATCAGCGGAGTGCCGCCGACTTCGACCATCGGCTTGGGGCGGTTTGCCGTACTCATCCTCAACCGACTCCCACGTCCTGCGGCTATGATGAGGGCATGCCTCTCATCCGTGCGCTCAGAACTCATCGAAATTCTCAGCCTCTTCCTTAAAACTCTTCCTCTCGGCCATGTTGATCGTCCAGGACGCGACGGCCGCCTCGGTCAAAGGCAGGGGCAGCCTGACCAACATCGACCGGTAGCTGTAGAACCTTCGGTGCAAACCCTTTATCTGCTGTATCAGTTCGGTAGCCGAAAAATTCTTCAGCTTGATGTGGCACGTCATGCCCGGCCACCGGCCTATTCCGTCCACATCGACGATCCTACCCTCAGCCTCCAATCGGTCATAGAGGGGTGACCCCTTATGGGGCGTCAACATGTTGAAGTAAGCCGCCGGCACCTTGTTGCGGAGCAGAAACGAGAGGGTCGCCTCAAATATATCCTTCTTGTCGGAATCGTAGCCGAAGATAAAATTCAACGAGTAGCTGACCCCCCTCTTTCTCAGGTTCTGCAAAATCCTCTCGTGGTCGGTCAGGTTCAGCTTCTTGTTCATCGCATCGAGGGTGTCGGGGTCGATACTCTCGAAACCGATGTTTACGTGCAGGAGGCCGCTCTTCTGAGCCAGGTCCATGAATTCCTTGTTAGCGCAAAGGCGTAAAGACCAGAGAGCCGACCACCTCACCTTCAGTGGAAGGATCGCCTCCATAAGTTCCATCGTATGGTCGACCTTCCCGGCGAAGTTACTGTCGGCAAAGAGGACGTACCGGGCCCCGCTTCTCCGGATCTCTTCAACGACCTCCGCCACGGGGCGAAAGCGGTACTTTTCCCCGAGATACCGCCTCTCGGAGCAGAATTCGCACCTGAAAGGACAACCCCGGGATGTCTGCACGGAGAAGGTCTTAAAAAGACCGAACCGGCCCTTGTCGAGAAGGTCGTACCGGGGGAAAGGAAGCCCGGCGAGATCGAGCAGCTGTTCGGCGCTGTACATCTTTTTCAAACGCCCGGCTGCCGCGTCGGCGAGCATCTGCGGCCAGATGGCCTCTCCCTCACCGACCCCCACGGCATCGCAATGTCCCTGCGCTTCCTCCCAGTGGAAAGACATATGGGGACCACCCATGATGACAGGAACCCCTTTCTGTCTGAAACGGTCGGCGATCGCGTAAGCACGAAGCGAATTGATGGTCCAGGCCGTGAGCGCCACGAGGTCGGCCGGGGCCTCGAAATCAACGCCGTCCAGTTGCTCATCCACGAGCTCTATGTCCCAGTCCTCGGGAGTGAGTGCCGCAAGGTAAGGAAGGGTGAGGGGAACCACCTTCCTCTTCCGCGTCCTGACGACATCAGGGTCATACCGACTGCGGTAGTGAGACGGCTGGATGATAAGGAGTTTCTTTTTCATTGAACTCGGACCGGAGATTCGACTGAGCAGCTCGCTGAAAAATTACGGGATGTCCGCCTCCGACCCGGCCTGCATGGCCGGACTGATGCCAGCCTTGTTGCATGTCGCGACCCAGAGGACGGCGGCAAAAATGTAGCTCCCCGCCGCGGCCCCGATAAGGAACCAGTCGAGGCGCCCGAATACGGCAAGCAAGACCATCAAGTAGGCGAAATCCCGGTTGCTCATCAAAGTCAGGAACCTTGTCAATCTACCCGGTCGTAATCCTTCCGACGGTTGCCTGAGGATACGATAGTACACCACCGCGCCAGACAAGATAAACCCACCCAATAAAGCCAACAGTAGATAGAGATAGGCCGAGGCGCCCGTCTGGTTGTAGTATCCCCAGCCGAGTCCGCTGAAGATCGCGAAGTGGACGATGTTGTCGGTAATTATGTCGAGCTTATGGCCGAATGCACTTTCCTGCAACTTGAGCCGGGCCAGTTCCCCGTCGACCCCGTCGACTATTATGCACAACAGGAAGAGCAAAGAGCCGATGAGCTGGTTCAGGTAACCGCCCTGGGCGAGGAAGAGTGCCCCGAGCAACCCCGTCCCCGCCCCAAATAGAGTTACGTGATTGGGCCTTATAGGAGTTAGGGCGAGGCGGGTACTCATTAGGAGGGAGATGTGCCGACTGATATGCCGGGAGAAAAAGCCGTCCGTATCCTTTGTCTGGGCAACTATTGCGTCTACCAGCTTGCTTTCAGCGCCCTTATCTCTCCCGTCCCCCCCCAAGGCGCACGGAAGGCCGCTCGACCCCTTCACAAGTTGCGCGTCCTTGAGTATTTCAGGGCAGTCGCCGGGCGACCACAGGTGCTTCAGGACGGGGGCGAGATTCTGAGAGGAACACAGGAACATCCCTTCTCCGGTTCCTCCCGCTTCCATGTACGAGATGTTCTTGCCCCTCATTCCGGTGAGCTTCAGAAAATTCATCTTGTCGACGACGAGGCCAGCCTTCGTCACAAACACCTTTTTCGCGTCGGCAAAAGACCTGCGAATAACCGATGCTATTTCGTCCATCGATTCCCGGTCTCTTGCCGCGTGGAATCTCTCCGGGTCGACCAGGTCCGAAAGGATGGGCCGGAAGGGGTCGGTAAGGCCGACGACATGGATGTCTTTGAAACCGTTCCTGGAGCATAAGAGGGCGATGCGCCGTATTGCAGGGATGCCGAAGACCTTTTTAAGGCCTTTCTCGTCGGGAGTGAGGATCACCGCGACGTCGCCTCCCGCTTCCGTTCGATTTGTCATCGAAAAATCAGGCATTTCAGATTCATTCCTTTTCCGTGGAAAAAGGGTTAGCCGTTGCTATGTCATCACCAACGGTCAATGAGGCATCCGGGAAATCATGTCCTTGGCGAGACTCTTTGCCACATCGGCAAGGGCGGGTTTTATCAGCTTATACCCTCTCACCTCTTCGTGGGCCGCCTTCCACATGATTTTACCGGTCGCCGCTTCGACGAGCTTCATGCTCAGGCCGACCTTAGCTACCTTGTCGTCGCCCTGGAGGACGTAATTCCAGTAGTCCACCGTAACGAGCAGGAAGGCGTCGGCGTGGATCGTCTCGCCGATGCCCTTGCTCAACTCCGGGTCGGAAAAACTTACCATCTTGAGCTTAGTCATGTATTCTGAGTACAGCTTCTTGAAGTCCTCTCTGGTCTCGACGAGTTTATTGACCGAGTCAGCGGTGACAACACGGCTAAACCGCCCCCTCTCTATGAGAACTCCGGCCATCACCTTTTCGACGACACCCTGCGCCTCGGGATACATCCCGGCATCTACAGGGAACAGGGCTACCTTCTTCGGCTTGAAATCTTTCGCCTCCGGTGCCGTATGGACGTAACGGAGGTTTGCCCCCCCGCAACCCGCCAGCAGCAAGGTCATAGCGACGGCAATCAGCGCCCGGAACAACCTGTCTGTCATGATCACGACCCCCTTTTGTATCATGTTCGCGAGACGATCGAAATCCAGAATAACGTACTCGCTCCCGCGATTATGAAGTTGGTCTGTAGTAATCCTTCCAGGACCGCCCCTGAAAATTTCGCCCTTCTATCATAAAGATAGAGACAAATCCACACATAAAAGACGCACGTGAGCAGTGCAAAACTCACCGACGACGTCCATCCCAGCGGATTGGCCGACACCACCAGCACCAACAGAAAAACAGATATACCCGCAACGAGACGCCGGGACCGTTTCTCCCCAACCAGAACGGGGATGGTTTCTCTCCCGATCAGCCGGTCACCCTGGATATTGACCATATCGGACATAACCGATTTGACGAAAACGAGGGCGAAATTGAAGGAAAACGCCAGAGCTGCGTCGACCGTCGGGGTCCCGCTCTGCTCCACCCAGGGGATCAGGGCAGTTACGGCTGCCCACGCCAGAGCGGTCAACACATTCTTGGAACCGGGCAGGTCTTTCATCCGCTCCAGTCGCCAGCTATGGGGGAAAATCCTCACGGCGTAAAGCATCCCCCCGACCGTGATCAATAGCAGCACGAGGAAGGGAACTATTCCCTGAAAAATGGCTATGATAAGGGCTGCAACCATCGACAGCACGGTTACGGCGACATAGGCCTTCCGGTGCCTCCGGTAGATTTCTCCACTGAAGGTATCCTCCATCCCACGAATTTTCCTGTCCATGATCCGGTTCAAGCGATGCATCGATAAAACATATAGGGCAGCGACGGCGACGTCGACCGGACTCACCCTGAGACCCTGAAGGGCCGAGCTGGCAACGAGGAGACAACCGGCGCCCACTGCGGAATAGATGTCGCTTCTTACCGCGAGGAGCCAAAGATTCAACAGACCATGGAGCACCCCCCCCTGCTTTTCTTGCCGGGATGCGTTGAGTTCACTGACGACTTTCTCGATTATCCAGCTGGGCGTTGAGGCCCCGGCGGAGACACCAACCTTGCTGAAAGGACTGAGGTCGATACCCCTTAGATCTTCCGCTGTTTCGACATGAAAAGCCGCCGTGCCCCGACGTTTCACGACCTCTACAAGACGCCTGGTGTTGGCGCTGTTCTTCCCGCCCACGATCACCACGGCATCCATGACGGCGGCCATCTCCTTCACCTCGGTCTGTCTCAACTCGGTGGAATCGCAGATGGTGTCGAAGACCAGGGCGCCCGGATACCGGGCGGAAATTTTTTCCGCGATCTTGAGGTACTCCTCCCTGCTCTGCGTGGTCTGGGCGACAACACAGACCTTGCCGGTATCCGGCAGGGCCGGGATGTCTTCCTCCGTCCCGATCACCCTTCCCCTTCCCTGCGCGTACCCGAGAAGCCCCTCGACCTCCGGGTGTTCCCTGTCTCCCACGATCAAGATGCTGTAACCCAAGTTAGCGTGCTTCTTGATAGTCGCCTGGACATTCGCCACTTTGGGGCAGGTGGCATCGATGATCTCGACCCCTCTTCCCTTCAACATCTTACGTTCCAGGGGAGAGATGCCGTGGGCCCGGATGATGACCGTACCCCCCTTTATGTCACGGATGTCCTCCAGAGGGCGGATACCCCTTTTCTTCAGCAGCTCGATGGTCGGCGGGTTGTGGATGAGCGGGCCGTAGGTGTAGATCTGCTCGTTCTCCCTGTGACGGGCGATGTCGAGCACGATGTCCATGGCCCTTTTGACGCCCGAACAGAAGCCCGCATTTTTTGCAAGCGTAACGCTCATAGCTTAAGTTTCAGCCGGCTCCATCGCCGCCGAAGACCTGAAGTTCTCTTCCTTGACGGCGTGGACGAAGAATTCTTTGTTGCCTGCCGGTCCGAGAAGCGGCGATTCGCAGGTTCCCATTACACGGAGTCCGAGGCTGCGGCAAAACTCCACCATCCCGTCGAGAATCTTCCTGTGCAGGGCCGGATCTCTCACCACCCCCCTTTTCCCGACCTCGCCCTGCCCCGCCTCGAACTGAGGCTTGACCAGGGCGACGACCGTCGCCCGGCCTTTCAGCAGCTTCAAGGCTGCGGGAATCACTATCTTCAACGAGATGAACGACGTATCTATTACGACTATGTCGATTTTGTCTTCTATCCCCTCACCTGAGAAGAAACGGATGTTTGTCCGCTCGAACAAGACAACCCTCGGGTCCTTCCTCAGAGACCAGGCAAACTGACCGTAGCCAACGTCGATGGCGTACACCTTCCTTGCTCCCTCCTGGAGCAGACAGTCCGTAAATCCTCCTGTGGAGGCTCCGACGTCGAGCGCTGTCAATCCCTTCGCGTCGATGCCGAACGCCGTGATGGCAGCCTTGAGTTTCAGCCCCCCCCTGCTGACGTAGGGGTTGTCCTCCCCGCGAATACGGAGCTCGACGTCGGCCGAAACGGCCGTTCCCGCCTTATCGACAGGCCTTTCGTTCACCAGTACGGCACCGGACAGGATGAGCGCCCTGGCCCTCTCCCCGGACGGGGAAATCCCCCGTTCGACGAGAAGCCTGTCGAGCCGGACTTTCCTTTCTTTCCTGGTCATGGATTTCTTACATCCAAGGGCGCAGCGCCCAGGAACTCCCGGACGGCCTTCGCTATCCCTTCTGCATCGACCCCGTAAAGCCGCCTCAGCTCCGCCTGGGTGGCGTGTTGGACAAACTCATCACCGACACCAAGCCTTTTTACCTTGATATCGTACAGACCCTTCTTTTCAAAAAGCTCAAGAACAGCGCTCCCGAAGCCTCCCATCAAGACGTTCTCTTCCACGGTGACGACCTTCTTCAGCCGTAAAGCGGTGTCACACAGGAGGACCTCGTCCATCGGTTTGACGAAACGGCAGTTGATTACTTCGACATCTATTCCTTCCCGGCTAAGTTCCCCCGCAGCCTCAAGAGCGGGGTAGACCGTCGAGCCTATCGCTAAGATGACGATATCGTTTCCCTTCCTGAGCACTTCTCCCCTGCCGATTTCCAGACAGGCAGGCGTATCGTCTAGGGGGACGCCGATACCCTTGCCCCGCGGGTACCTGACCGAGGCGGGACAACCGCAGTCCACCGCCGTCTTCAGCATTCGCTGGAGCTCATTCTCGTCCTTCGGCGCCATCATCACCATATTGGGCAACGAGCGCAGGTAAGAATAGTCGAAGAGGCCATGGTGGGTAGGCCCGTCGTCGCCGACGAAACCGCCCCTGTCCAGGGCGAACACCACGGGAAGCTTCTGGAGACAGACGTCGTGGAGGACCTGGTCATAAGCCCTCTGGAGAAACGTGGAATAGATCGCCACCACCGGTACGAACCCTAGCGTCGCAAGCCCCGCCGCAAATGTGACGCCATGCTGCTCGGCGATGCCCACGTCGTAGAACCGGTCTGGCAGATGCCGGGAAAACTCTTCCAGGCCGGTCCCCTGGC
>ERZ795050.6026-NODE-6026-length-9973-cov-4.860758_pt1 | contig 9973 bp, 8 predicted proteins | sample MGYA00375134_ERZ795050 | MGnify/ENA primary metagenome ERZ795050 (study PRJEB30179, sample SAMN05720221) | activated sludge metagenome | isolation source: Anaerobic digester | place: Japan | collected 2015-05-26 ... | reverse complement strand
GTCGAAGAGCCTCTTCATCATCCTCACTTCCTCGCCACGGCGTAGAGGATCTTGTAATCCCTATTGTTCCGGTCTCCCGGGATCCTGACGGGCGGCACATAAGGACCCATATCATCCCGGAGTCGTTCTGGCAGGGGTTCCAAGGGGCCGATAAACAATCTTTTCAAGTAGGCCCTCATCTTCAGCGACGCCGGGATGAGATCGAGTCTGACGGCCGCCCTCTTTATGATGGAAATGAGAGATGCGTACAAACCTCCCTGAGAGACAGGAAAGGCCCCGTAGAGATCCACGGAGGGGAAGGCGAGGCCGAGGAGATCTTTCAATTCCGGTGCACCGAAATAGCGGTAGGTGTAAGGGGAGGGATGAAAGTCCCGCCAGTCCTTGTTGACCGTGCATACCAAGAGAACGCCCCCGTCCTTCAGGACCCTCGCCGCCTCAGTCACGAAGCGGCCCGGTTCCCTCAAGTAATAGATAGCCTCGAACAGAATCAGGACATCGAAGCTTCTCTCAGGGAAGGCGAGGTTGTGGGCATCGCACCGAATCAGATCGAACGTCCTGCGAAGACGGTCTCCGTCGGACCATTTGCGGCAAACCGCTTGTGCCGCCTGAAGGTTCTGTTCGTCGATGTCCCCTCCGACAACCGTCTTCGCCCTTTCGGCAAGATAGGCGAGACCGACGCCACTGCCGCAGGCCGCTTCAAAGACCGCCGCCCCTGAGCAATAATCGGCGGCGAAGCGATACCGGTGGTAGATCCTCCCTATTTGCTCCGCCGTGGCACGGAGACCTGGTACCTCCGTGATGGTGTGATAAGGTGTCTGCCTTATGGTAACTTTCCCCGAGGTATTCAACCCACCCCCAACTCCAGGAGTATCTTGTCGACCACTCGGCGGTCATCGAACCTTTCCTCGATCAATTGACGTGAATAGCGACCCATGGCCCTTCTTTTTTCGCCGTTTTCAAACACGCGCAGGATGGCTTCCCCCAGGGCCCGGGCATCCCTCGGTGGTACGAGGTATCCGTTTTTACCCTCCTCAACGGGACCCCGGCATTGGGGCAAATCGGTGGTGATGACCGGTTTACCAAACGCCATGGGTTCCAGAAGGGCCCTGGGATAACCTCCTTCGTTGTAATAGGAGGGAAGGACGGCGAGGTCGCTCATGGCATAGACATTTTTTATATCCTTCCGAAATTTCACCCATTGGAAATTCCCCGGCAGGGACCTTTCTTCGAGGAACGAGGCCGGTATGGCGTCGGGGTGTCCCTCCTCCAGGGGGGCCACGAGGAGGAAACGGATCTCGGGTCGCCTCCGGCTTACATAATCGGCTGCCTCAATGAACTCCATCACCCCTTTTGAAAAAATCATTCGCGCCACCATAACGACGACCGGTTCAGTCTCTCCATAACCGAACTCCCCACGGAGTCTGCGCAGGTCATCATCGGATATAGAGTCAAAAGAATACTCATTGATATCGAGGGCGTTCGTGGTCCGGACGATCTTTTCCGGCGAAACGAGACGGTGGTTGAGAAAATACTCCCAATCTCCCTGATTCGTAAACCAGACCCGGTCGCTGATGAGGGCCGCCAACCGGTAAAGAATCTTCACCAAATATTGGAGGAAGAAGCCCTTTATGGTCTTCTGGGGGAGAAAGGCCCCGCCCAGGCCCCTCACCGCACAGACCACCTTGTTGACACCGGCCAGGCGCGCCGCCAAGGCCCCCAATAGATTCGGCTTGGTCGTGAAATTGATGACGATGTCGAACCGCTCCCGCCTAAAGATCCTCCAGAGACGGAAGAAACTCTCCATATCGGCCACGGGACTGACGTAGCGTTCCATCGCCACTTCAAAATGCCTCGCCACCAAGCCCTGGAGCTGGTCGATGCAGTTCATCTTAACGGGACTGATGGTGTAGCCCTCGACGTTGCCATAGGTGCGGATCCTCTTGAGAAAACTCTTGGCGAAGATGACGGTGGAAAGATCATCGGGACATACAAACGCTATTTTCATTCATCTCTCCCCACAGGGCCAAAATAAGGATCATCCACACCCGCCTCGACCAGCGATCGGGGTCCAGGGGCAGTCGCTCCGCCAAAAGGTCCTCCAGATAGGAACGATCGAACAGCTCCACTACGATACCCCTTCTCGCCAAACAAACGTCCCGCACCAACCCGTACAAATCCCTCCTTAACCATTCAATGATCGGTATTTCAAAACCCCTCTTCGGGGCGGTAGACACTTCCCGCGGCAGATATTTCCGGGCAATGGCCCTCAGGATGGGTTTGGTATGGAAACCCTTCAACAAGATTTGTTTAGGGATCCGAAAGGCCCATTCGATCAAGCGGTGGTCAAGAAAAGGGTTGCGCCCCTCAAGGCCGTGGGCCATGGTGGCAATATCCATTTTCACGAGCATGTCGTCATGCATGTTCAGGACAAAATCCCAAGTTACGAACCGGCTGAAAGGGTCCTCCGCCGTAAGGTCCGTCTCCTTTTGTCGCAAGATGTCTTTCGGTGAGCGGCGGTTTTCGGGCAATATCTTGTAGAGTCTTTCCTTTTCGCCCTCGCTGAAACCGTCGACGCACCATGCGATATAGCGGTCGTAAGGGTCCTTATCCAATCCCCTGAGAAAACGATGGGCAAAGGCGTAGGGAGAGCGATAAACCTTAGGTTGAGGCAGATTGATACGGGTGAGAAAAGAAAACCAAGAAGGGACCTTGTCGGAAAATTTCATTGCCAGATGTCTACGGTAGCCGCCGAAAAGCTCGTCTCCCCCTTCCCCATTGATCACCACCTTCACATGCTTTCTGGCCTCCGCCGATACGCAGAGGGACGGTATGGCCGAAGGATCGGCAAAGGGTTCGTCATAGGCCTTGATCAATTCAAACAGATTGTTTTCTGCGTCCGCCCTGACGCGTAGAACATGATGGTCCGTCGCGTATCTACGGGCGACCAACTCCGCAGACCCACTCTCATCCATTCTGTCGTCTTCAAGGGAAACGGTAAAGGTCCGCAACTTCTCGCCCATCTGTAGGGAGGCGAAGGCCGTCAGCAAGCCACTGTCCACCCCTCCTGAGAGAAAACAGCCCAAGGGCACATGGGTTCTTAAACGGATCTTGACGGCTTCTTTAAGGATCCTCTCCGTCTCCTCCACCGCCTCCCGGAAATCCAACTTTAAGTTATTGTCCCGCTTAGGCAAAGACCAATAACGATGCTCCACCGGCCCTTCTTTCCCACCCACGACGAGGTAGTGGCCGGCCCTCACCTCCTCCACCTCTCTGTAGACGGTGCGGGGGGACGGTATGTAGCCGAAGGTGAGGTATTGGTAGATCTCCCCCTCAGAGACAGACAGACTAATGTCCTCAAGGGCCTTGAAGGCCTTCATCTCCGATGCGAAGTAGAGCTCATCACCTTTTTTCAGGTAATAGAGGGGCTTTTTACCCGCCCGATCCCTCACCAGATAGAGTTTTCTGTCTTGGGTATCCCAAAGGCCGATGGCAAACATCCCGATGACCCTTTCAAGGGTCACCTCCAATCCCCACGCGGAGATCCCGGCCAGCAGCACCTCCGTATCCGATGACCCCTGGAAGCCCACGCCCTCCTGTCGCAATAGATCCTTAAGCTCCAAATAATTGTATATCTCGCCGTTCAACACGACCACATACCGTCCGCACGACGAAATCATCGGCTGACGTCCTCTTGGGGAAAGGTCAATGATCGCTAAGCGGCAATGACCGAGAGAGACAATGCCGGCGGGATCGATCCACACACCATGGTCATCGGGGCCGCGGTGGCCCTGTGACTCCACCATCCTGCCCACCGAAACTTTCAAAAAAGACGAATTTCTCGGCAATTTCGAATAAAAACCAGCTATGGCACACATATTGGCTGGCTTACGCCCCCGTCTCTTTCTCGAGGAGGAACATCACTTCCGCAGAGAGCAGGGGGGCCACATGGATGGTTTCCCTCACCTTCAAGGCCAACTCCTCGAAGTCTCCATACAACTCCCTCTTGTTTACAGGATGGGGCGCGAAACGGTGGGAGGGGGAAACAAAGCCCAAAAGCCTCCTCTTGAGGCGCTGGTCAGGGCTGTCTATGCTGTATGAGACGATGAGATACTTCCTGCTCAAACGGCTGACCGCTCTCAGGACCCTTTTTCTGATGGTGGACGGCAGCCGGTGCATGAGCCCCATCACGATGACGCACCCGAATGTCCCGTCTCCGTGAGGGGGGCATTCTATGTCGGCCTGAACAAAACCCGCAAAATTACGGTCCTGCTTATATCTAACGGCCAGATCCATCATCTCTCGCGAGATATCGGCCGCAACGACCCGATAGGGAAAGGGGGCGAGGACATCAGCCAAGATCCCCGTTCCGCAGGGTATATCCAATATCAGGTCCCTTTGCCCGAGGTCGCACAGACCAAGCAATCGGGCCACGGCCCTACATTCTCTTCCCGTCGTGAATCCCGCCCATGTGAGCTTAGAGGTGTGCCTCGCTTCATAATCCCGCGCCTTCTTTACACTACGATAAGCGGTCTTTGTTAGTTCCTGATAACCATCATGCGCTGATGGCATAAAGGACTTCCTTCATTAGTTGAAACTTATAGAACGGATTGATGTAGATGGCCCTCAACATTTTCTTCAGGACGTAGGACCAATTCTTCAAATCCAAGGCCACGTGCGCCAGATACCAGTGTTTGGCGAGTTCTTTGATTATATGGACCCTTAATAATTTCTGATCGAATTTACCGCCGTAACTCTTATAGCCTTCGAGAAAGGACCCCTCATAGGCGGCATCTGGGGTGAGGCGGATGAAAAACCACATACTGCCCCAGAAGATAATCCTGCAAGTAACGATAAACCTGGCCAAATCAGCCTCCGGACAGTCGTCTTTCATCCTGCCCGGATCGAGGACGACCATACCTCCGGCCTCATCGATTAAAACATTTCTAACATCGAGACCTTTCAAGGTCTTAACCGTTACGGACCGGGGTATGGCTTCTTCCATCGATCTGCGGAGCCCCTGAAAAAGAACCGGCAAATCGTCGGCGGAAGAGTAATTTTTTAACAACGTTCCATATTTCTCTATTTTTTCGAAAACTTTCCCCCAATCGGGAGATATTTCTCTCTGTGTCCGCCGATGATAGGCGGATACAACCCTTCCCAGGAGAAACAAGCTATCCCGAATGAAAGTTCCACACTGTAGATGAAGAATCCTATCTTTAAGCACCTCTTTGCGGAAAGGGATCAAAAGATCACGTCCGAAGACACGTTCCGTTACGATAGCGTTGTAATCATCAAAGAAAAGGACGGGTTTAACGAATTCGAGGCCATCTCCCCAGGTCTTTTCGATACTGTTCAGAAATAGGAGGCTTTCGTATTCCTTTCTCCCCGAGGTCCGATCTCTGTCCGTAAGGGGCATGATCTCCCTTTCCCGCCTTTTGTAAAGGTCGTCCTTGGGGATTTTGACATAAAGGGATCTCTTTTTAGTCCTGCCATTGACGTCGTAAAGATCAAGGGGAAAACATATCGAAAAGTCGTTTTTTTCCAACTTCCCGGCGGTGCAACGGGCCATGCCACATGGTATCGTCGCCGCCTCGAGAACGGCTTTACATATAATATCAACGACCTCGTCATCAGCCTTGGAAGCGGTGCAACTCAGTTTTTCTGATACCATCTCTCCGCCCACATCTGAAAATTCATCATCATCCAGATCTTCTCTGCGCGGTATCCATGGTAGCGGTAAAACCTATCCACTTCGCGGCCGACTATCTTTTCGTCTAGGAGGCCTACTTTCCTTACCTTTGACGGCGAAAGATATTCCATGACAAAGGGCTTCCATACCCCCCGCAGCCAGTAATAGAGAGGTATCATAAAGCCCCTCTTGGGGGCCGAGACAACTTCTTCCGGCAGGTATTTCCTCAGTATCGTCTTTAAGATGTGCTTGTGCTCGCCTTTGTTGTAAAGAAAACGCAAAGGGAGGCGGAAGGCTAATTCGGCGATTCTATGGTCAAGGAAAGGGTCGCGGCATTCCAATGATACATGCATGGAGGCCCGGTCGACCTTTACGAGGATGTCATCGCGCAGAAAAGCCTGATAGTCCGTCCTCATCATGGCATCTTCCAGATCTGACCGACCCCGGCTCAGGGCATCCCTACCCAGGGCGGTGCCCTCCAACACGCCCGGAGAGATCGGGGAGCTTACAGGCAAAAGGGACTCCTCTGGGAAGGCCTTTTCATTCATCAGTCGCAACAGATCCACCTCGTCGCGCACCTTTAGCAGTCTCAGCATCTTCTCGTACTGGGCGATCCCCTGGGGGAAAAATGACTCTTGGCGGGCAAGGGCACCACGGAAAGAGAGAAGGGTTCGATAGGGCATGAAATCGGCGAGGAGACGTGACAGAATGAGCCTCAGGGCAAGGGGACACTTCGACATCCAACGATAATGCCGGGCGTACTCGGCATAGTTCTCATAACCGTAGAATTGTTCATCTCCCCCGTCCGCCGACAGGGCAACCTTCACGTGCTGTCTTGCCAGACGGGAAAGGATAGCAGTCGGAATCCCGGAGGTATCTCCATAAGGTTCGTCATAGATATGACAGAACTCCTCCAAGGAGTCCTGGGCCTCTTTTTCATTCACATAGTGCACGATATGTTTCACCCCCAAGGATGATGAAACCTTTTCGGCCTTGGCGGATTCATCATAGTTCCTCTCTCTAAAACCGATGGTTATATTGAGGATATCTACATCATAACGTTTCTTCAGGAGGGTAGAGACGAGGGAAGAGTCGATGCCGCCTGAAAGAAAAAGGGCGACGGGCACATCGGAAACAAGGCGGTAAGAAAAAGCGCTGCATAGAAGCTCTTCGAGTTCTTGAAGGGCATCGTAGAAGTCACCTGAAAACGAATCCCTATTTATCGTGTCAAGAGACCAATATCTTTCTAAGGTTGTCTTCCCTTTCGAATCGACGACCAGATAGTGTCCAGGCGGTACCTTCCCCACGTTCTTGAAAATGCTGCGTGGGGTGAGGATATATCCGTTGATGAAGTGCTGCCCCAATGCCTGAGGATCGATCTCTTTCTGGAAGGAAGGATGAGCGCAGATGGCCTTAAGCTCCGAGCCGAAAATTATTATTTCATTAGTTTTGTAATAATATAATGGTTTAATTCCGGCGCGGTCACGGCAAAGGAAAAGCCTCCTTGTCCTACCATCCCATAAGGCGAAGGCAAACATACCGATGAAGCGTTGGAGGGCGCCGGCCATGCCCCAACACTCTATGGCATTAACAACTACTTCCGTGTCGGAAGAACTGCGGAATACATAGCCGCAAGCTTCCAGTTCCTTCTTTATTTCTTTATAATTGTAAACCTCGCCATTATAGGCGATACAAAGATCCCCCTGACCAGACCACATGGGCTGATTGCCGGCGGCGGAGAGGTCGATAATGGCGAGTCGTGTGTGGCCGAGGCCCAAGGGACCTTCACAGTATAATCCATGGGCGTCCGGTCCACGATGGCGGAGGGAGCCGACCATGAGTTCTATATCTTTCGTCCTTACGGGCTCCCCGTTGAACCTAAATTCCCCGCAGACTCCGCACATCTTCGGCCATATTGATGAAAATTGTCGGAGAAGAATAATAAATGGGGGAATATACGGGCACGGTCTTAACCTTTCTTAGTCATGTCAAGCCAGATATTTCCCAATTCCTTTATACGCTCTTCGACATTATACTCAGACCAAATGGTTTCCCTTGCCCTCCGTCCCATCTCCATTCTTAGAGCTTTACTTTTCAACAACAGCGTTAATTTTTCCGCGATTGCAGCGGGCTTTCCCGGATCAATCAAAAAGCCGTTTAATCCGTCTTTAATTACCTCCCTCACCACTCCGACCCTCGTGGCTACAACGGCCTTACCGAAAGCCATAGCCTCAAGAACAATCCTAGGACCACCTTCGCTGAACGAAGGGTGTATTAAAATATCCATCAGCGAGAGTATCTGTAGAGCATCTTCACGCCACCCTGTAAATGTGACCACATCGTCTAATCCCAGATCGACGACCATTTTATAAAGACGCGATCGGTATTCTTCATATTCTTCAATGATGTGATCACCGACGACATACAGATGGGCCTGGGGAAAATCTTTGCGAACGACAGAGAAGGCCTCAATCAGATCATGAACGCCCTTGGGGGCGTACAGCTGTCCGAGATAGGCGCAGTTGACTCTATCTGGCCTGATAGCCAGCTCAAAGGTTATGTGCGACTTAGTTCTCTTCTCGGCATTCTCTATCTCTACAAGGTCGATTCCTGACCGAAGAATTCCGACCTTTCTTTTGAAAATATGGACAAGGGCCCTATATTTATCATTGCTATTCATATAAGAATAAAATGCTATCCTATCGGCTAAAAGAAACCCTACACGATCGAGTACCGGATTCTGTAGCTCACCCTTGACGTACCAAAAGATGGGTATGCCGTTGAGCTTTGCCGCCGGGCCGACGGTCAACAGGCTTCTGATGCCATTGCAATAGACAAAATCGATGGCTTGCTCTCTCAGAACACGTGATACCTTGAGATTATAAGAAGCCAGATCGTAGAGGGTTAAAAACTTCGACCAATAGTTGTCACGCAAACATCGGCCGCCGTAACGGTTCACTCTCTGTGACGGTTCGAGAACAATCGTTTCAATGCCCTTCCCTCTCACGAGCGCGGTGAACTCTGTTTCGAACGGGGCCATCAATACCAACGAGAAAAAATCTCTATCGATTTTATCGATTATATAGCTTTGAGTTTTCAGATTACCGGCGATCTTGCCGAACGGATAGGGTTCATAGATAAGTACCCGGATTTTCCTCATTAATTGCCTCCGTTTTTTTTCAGATGTTTTACAAGAACGGGCACTAACTGTCCGGCTGCGGTAACGTGTCCCTCAGGGCTTAGATGCCCATCCCAGGGATACATATATAGGCGATCCGTGTCTTTCACATCCCAAAAGCCCTTAGAGAGATCAATGAATTCAAGATTGTTGCTTTCGCAAAAACTTTGAAAATGTTTTATGTACGCGACACTATCTTTAGGAAACCAAAAGAGATTAACGGGGGGTATTGAGGCGACGATCAATCTTATGTTTCTTTCTGCACAATAATCTCTCATTTCCAGAAGGGTGGCATAGACGTCCTGTATATTTGGATCATGTTCCAAGTCTATCTTGTTCTTCAGAAGAAGCGTTGGTATATCCTCGTCTCTGTTGACAATTGCGGCAACTCTATCCCTTAGAAAGGTCAAAAGGGCCGAACGCTTCAGCAGAAATATGACACGATAAGGGAGCCAACGCAACCACTCCGGCCTCCCCTCCAGACGCAAATCCTCTGTCAGGATAATTTGGGGTGAAAATGAGGATTTTGCAAAAAAATCGTTGATGTAAAATCCCAACACGATGATATCCGGCTGGTACTTATAACCCTCCGCCGCTAGAAAATTATATTCATCATAAAGTGACCATCCCCCAACGGCCGCCGTTATTACCTCACAATCACCGAACTGCGTCCGCAACTTTTTTTCCAAAACCTTCGGATACGTCTCTTCCACGCGTACGGCATTACCGAAGGTCAGTGAGTCGCCCAAACACATAATCCGGATTACCCCCGAACCTTTCGGCTGCTTCCACTCACCATCACGAAAGCCGAAAGAATTTGTGTAAACGGGCTTATCGAGGGTGAACGAATTTTTTTGATTCGGTTTCAATTTGTAACCATATTCCGTGCGTATATGCATAGCTTGAGGCCACAGAAAAACGAGATGATTACCAAAATAGAAACGGACCGCGATCTCGAGAACAACGCAAACAAAGCAAATCGAGAGGAGTAACAAAGTAAATTTTTTCAGCAATTCAACTTTCATTGATACTTTGAGGCAAATATCAATATATCCTTCACGCGCTTAGTCCACAAGTGATCTCTCATTACCCTTTTGTAACCATTT
>ERZ795050.6022-NODE-6022-length-9974-cov-74.255167_pt1 | contig 9974 bp, 16 predicted proteins | sample MGYA00375134_ERZ795050 | MGnify/ENA primary metagenome ERZ795050 (study PRJEB30179, sample SAMN05720221) | activated sludge metagenome | isolation source: Anaerobic digester | place: Japan | collected 2015-05-26 ... | reverse complement strand
GCCGGGTCGAACCCGAGTTTTCCGATCTTCAGCATCCGCCCTTCTCCTTTCGGTTATGCCGCGTAGGCCGCGACCTTGTTGCCCACTTCCACCCGGCAGCTGCCGTAGGTGTCGTCCTGGAGGACGACGAGATCCCCGGCTTCGGCCAGGACCTTGCCGTTGACCGAAATGGGCGAGTCCAGGACGGCGCAGCGCGGGAAAACGAGGTCGACGAAGTAGTTGCGCCCCGACTCGAACTCGGCGCCGGTGGCCTTCGCGTTGACCCCGAGATACTCGTTGTCCTTGATCTTCTGCTGCAGGATGAAGTCCCGCATCTGGCGGTTGAGCTTCAGCGTCTGCAGGCGGCCCTGGCGGATCACGTAGTTGGCGTACGCGCCGGTGCCGCCCACGCGGAATTCCACGGCCAGGTTGTTGTTGACGACATGCTCGATGCTCTCGATCTCGCTCGACATCGTGTGCCCCCCGAGGAAGGCCGTGCCGTTCCACTTGCCGCCCACGCGGACGACCAGGTCCGTCACCCGCAGCGGGGGCTCGGTCACGCGGGCCGGAAAGCTGCACCAGGCGGGCTCCGTGGGGACATAGAGGATCTCGTAGGTGGTGGACGTTGCGACGCCGCCCGGGGCGGTGATCGTGAGAACGGCGGGCGTGGCCGCCGAGACGGCCGTCACCGTCACGTCCTTCCACTCGCCCGTGGTGGGCACGAGGACCCGGACCTGATGCACGTTGTCGAGGCGCTCCTGGGCCGTCGAGCCCTGGACGGCATTGGCCGCCAGGGTGAGGCTCGTGGCGTTGTAGGCCTCGGCGACGGATTCCTTCGCCATGTTGTCGGCGTACTTGCCCGTGCCCTTCATGCCCAGGGAGAGCCGTGCCCAGGAATCCTTCGCAAAGATGGCCGTGAGCTGGTCCACGTGCATCGAGGCGAAGCGGCGCTTCATGACCGTCTGTCCCAGGCGCATGGCCGCCGTGAAGGACGGCAGGGTCATGTCCGCCGTGGGGGTGATGACGTGCTTGTAGCCCGTTCCCCAGGCAGAGGCGGAGCGGCCGCCGAATGCGTAGGCGTAGCCGAATCCGAAATGCTGCGCCTGGGCCTTCTCGAAATCCAGGGTCCCTTCAGACAGGGCCCCCAGGTCGTATACCGTGTCGGCCTCTTCCTTGCCGGTCAGCTCGTTGCGGTTGTCCTCCCGCCGCGGCTTGAGGAGGATCACGTTGCCCTTCGCGACGAGCATGGAGGTGTCGAGCGTCTGTTCCGTGTTCAGGGCGGTCTCCTTCGCATTCGCGGAGACGGCCAGCAAGTTGTAATCGGCCAGATAGTTTCTCATTGCGCGTCACCTCCTTCTTCGGCTTCGGCAACGGGCTCGAAGCGGTCTTCATAGCCCGGAGGGATCTCATCATAGGACGCTCCGGATCGGTAAGTCCGGCCGGCCAGGGGGCCGTCCACGATCGTGATGTCCGGTCCGTTCGGTTTCATGCGGTACTTCATGGCAGCCTCCTTAGCTGATCTTCATGAGGTTGACGACATAGTAGCGGTACTCGGCCGTGCATTTCTTGCCCGTGCCGTAGGTGACGGAGACGGTCACGCAGCGCAGCTCGCGGGCGTTGTCAGCATCCAGAATCGCGTTTTCCGCGTCGCTGATGGTGATCTCGTGCGTGCTGGAGACCGGCGTGAATGCCGTGTCCCCCTTGATCTGCGTCCCCGAGGCGACGTCGTCGATCCGGTACGTGCCGGACGTGGGGGTCACCGCATTGCCGGCCTCGTCCGCGAAGGAGAGGGTGACGATGCTCGTCGATTTCTCGTTGACCGTGTCGTAGCGCATCCTTCAGAATTCCCACTTCCCGGCCTGGTATTCGATCGTGATCCGCACCGTGGCGCGGCCGACGCCCTCGTCATTGATCATCAGCTCGATCGAGTCCCCGGCGGGCTCCGTCAACAGGGCGAGGCCGCCCCACGTCTCGTCGGCGCCGATCGCCCGGTAGATGTCCTCGAGATAGGACCGCGCCAGGGCAGGCGGGATGTCCTGGCCTATGGCCTCGATAACCAGCGCGACGCGGTTGTCGCGCTCGCGCATCGTCCAGGCTTCGATCTCGGTCTCCGTGTCCCTCAGGCAGACGGCCGGCAGGCTATCGACGGGGATGGGCGTCGTCTGCCATTCCAGGACGTTCGCCCCGATATCCGTCGCGTAGCCGTTGGCGATCCGGATCGTGCCTAGCCGGGCCCGCACCGCGTCGATGATCTGCTGCCGCACGCTCATGCCGCCTCACCCGATCGTCGTCAGGATCATCGTCGTCAGCCCGGCGCCGTCCGGCTGCATGTCGATGATCCGGTATTGCGTTTCGCCGATGAACAGCGTGTCGCCCACCTTCGTGCCTTCGATGTCCGCCGACCGGCAGGTCGCCTCCCGTGTCGCCGTCCGCACCGCCGCGGCCGGGCCTTCCACCAGGACCGGCGATTCGTCGACGAGGACGGGAATATGCCGGGGATCCGCCCCCTCGCCCAGGTCGGCCTCGACGGCGAACTCGTCGGCATTGAGGAACACGGCCAGGTCGGCCTCGAGCTGTTCCCTGAAGGTCGCCATGGGGGGTCATTCCTTTCCGCGGGCGCGGCCGAAGAGGATCCGTTCGAGGCACAGGGCCGCCAGGGCGACATACACCCAGATCTCCTTGTCCGGCGTCAGCGTGTAGCCGAGGCTCGAAATGGCCTCGACCGTCGCCTGCACCGCGTCCCGGAACAGGGCCACCATCGTGGCGACGAGCGCCACCGCGGCGGGCCCCGTTGTCTTGAGATCCCTGATGTTATCGAGGATTTCCTGCATCACCACTCCCCCTCGTACAGCACGTCATAGCACTTGTAGTTCCGGAACTTGTCGGCCAGGTTGTCCGGGTTCCATCCGTATCCCGGGTAATCGCAGAGGCCGGCGTGACGGCAGTGCTCGACCACCAGCTCCGAGCAGACCGGGATCTCGATGACATGCAGGAACCCTGCGAGCCCGACGGCATGCAGCGCGAGCCGCCAGAAGGGATAGACCTTACCGTCCCACTTCTTCACGGCGTGGTAGCCGCGCATGAACGCCGGCATCGTCATGTCCCGGTGACGGGCGACCAGGATCCGGCAGCCCGTATAGGCGTTGATGTCGTAGTGGGCGATCCGGCGCAGCGACTCGAACGTGGTGCCGTCGCTCGCGACGACGATGCCCGCGTGGTTGTACGTGCTCTCGCGGTCCAGCGCCTTGAGCTTCTGGGCCGCCAGGATGGCGTCCGACACCCAGGAACCGGTCCGCACGCAGAAGTAGTCGCCGGGTCTCAATTCGGCCTTCATTTCGCCTTCTCCGCCTGTGCGGGCGGGTTGATGACAACGGGTTGGTCCTGGCTCCCGATCCAGCCCCCGATGCCGAGTCCCGCCAGGATCGCCAGGATGATCATGATCTCGATGGTCGTGAGCCCTCTGCCGTTCATGGTCCTCCCCTCAGATTCTCCCGTCCGGGGACATGGAGAAGTGGTTGCCGTCCCCGGGGATGTCGCCGCCCCACCGGTTCAGCGGGTGCAGGGACTTCCAGTACTCCCCTGCAGGCCGGTAAACCCCGCTGTCCGCCACCAGGGCCTTCTTTTCCTTGTCGATCATGGGGATATCGAGGGCAAGCCGCTCGAAGTGCAGGCTCACGCCGGATCCCTTGCCGATTTGCCTGTACACCTCGCGGTCACGCCACAAATCGCCGCCGACGACCCAGTACCCTTCATAATGCTCCTGCATCCACCGGATCAGGCGGGCGACGTTGCCGAGAAAAACATGCTGCATTTCGTTCTTCGTCATAATCCCATGCCGTTTCGGAGCAGCTTGTCGACCTTGCCGTCGATCTTGCTCAGCCACGAGTTGACGCCCTTGATGGCCTCGACGACTCCGGAGTGGTCCTGGCAGTGTTCCTTCGTGCACGGCCGCGGGGAAACCACCTTGAACACGATGGCGACGACCGAAAAGCAGACCCCGCAGATCGCGATTGCCGTCCCGATATCCACGATCACCTCGCCCTCAGTTTCCAGGTGCAGGTCACCTGATGAGTCCAATACCAGCCGGTGCGGACGGCGCTGCAGGAACCGTGAACGTAAAATTTACGGGATCGCTCTCCTTTCGGGTCCACGGCTCCGGGTAATTCTTGTAGGCCCGCACCGTGATCGTGTGCGATCCCGCCGGGAGGCCCCCGATGTCGAAGTACATGCGCACGCCGCCCGTCACGGCCTGTGCCGGAGACTCCACCACAGCGCCGCCATCCACAGATACAGCGAAACCGTCAGGCTGCACTCCAGAAGCAGGATAAGGATCGCTGGCCACGAAGGGAGACGGCCAGGCCGAAACGGGGACGAGGATCGCGAGAAACAGAAAGGCGATGACTTTTTTCATGGGTCTCTCCTCTTCCGGTTGACGGCCCCTCCCGGCCTTTGCGGCCCGGGAGGGGCTACGGCGACTAGGCAAACCGCTTGTGGGCCAGCATGACGCACGACGAGTTGCCCGTCGCCGTCCCGCCGGCCACGGTGGCCACGGCCCGGACGATCCGTTTCGCGTCGGCCACGGGGAAATGGATCGCCTCGAAGGCGGCCGCGTTGCCGACCTCCGTGAAGGCCGCGCCGGGGATGTCCGCAAAGTTGTACTGGAAGATGCGGTACAGCAGGCTCAACGTGGTGATATCCGCCCACGGGGTGTAGTCCTCGGCGTTGCCCCCGGAGGCAACGGTGAGGCCCTGCCAGCTGATGTAATTGGTGTCCGACGCCGTGTAGTTGCTGGTGAGCACCAGGTGGTACACGGTGGAGTTGGCCACGTCCACAGGAGCCGTGAAAACGAAGTCGTACCAGTCGTAGGTGGCCCCGACGCTGTTGGCCAGGATCGTGGCGGTGCCCAGGGCGGTGCCGGACGGCGCCCCCGAGCTGTCCGTCTCGATGGTCAGGGTGAGGAGCTTGTCCGACGCGATCGTGTCGGTCTTCTTGAGCCTGAGAGCGACGCGCTTGATGCTGCGGGCGCCGGACTGGGTGAACTGGACGGCGATCTTCGTCTTGCCGCTCGTCTCCTTGTTCAGGGCTTTGTCCGTATCGCCCTTCTCGTTGTAGTTGCCGCCCAGGGCCGCGGGGTCCGATGCCTGGAATTTCACATTGAGCGTGATTCCGGATCCCTGGGCCTCCGCGGCGAGGATCGCCTTCGCGTGCCCGAGATAGTGGGACATGTCGAAATCCGGCCCCGTGTAGGTAGCGCTGCGCACCGCGAGGGGCAGGACCTGCTTGACGTCGTAGTTCTGGATGTCGCCGATCATTTTCTCTTTCCTCCCTTGTCCTCCGGCGCATCGGCCGGCTTCCCCGTGAGGGCCTTCTCGGAATCCTCCCGGAGGGCCTTCTCGATCGCCTCGGCGTCCCCGGCCGTCAGGGCCCGGGCCTTCTTCATCGCGATGAGCGCCTTTGCTTCCTTTTCCGTGACATCCGCCTTTTCCCCCTCGGCGAAGAATTTGCCGCCGATGAAGACGTTTCTCAACACCATGATCTTCATGGGATTGCTCCTTTGTCGATTCTCCCGGGGCGGCGACGGAAAGGCCGCCCCGGGATATCAGTGGTTATCAGGTGGTCGATGCGTCTTTGATGGCCGCGAAGGACTCGGCCCTGCGGCAGGCCCCGTCGACGTCCTGGAGCACCCGGACGCGGACCGTCCCGGCGGCGCCTCCCGTGTAGGGATCGATCAGGATGTCGATGGCGCCCCACTCGCCGATGATGTAGTCGGAGAAGTTTCCGAAGATGATGGCCGAGAGGTTCGACCCCGCGTTCTTGGTCAGGTTGCTCGGGACCTGGTTGGAGACGCCGGCCCGGTAGCCGTTGAGCTCTCCGAATCCGGGCTCCTCTCCCTTCCCCCACACGGGGATCTCGCCGTAGGTGGTGTTCGTGAAGGTTTTCTTGAGCTTGCCGCGGACCTTTGCGTTGGTGAGATAGGCCAGGTTGCCCACGTCCGCGTTGTCGATGGACACCTCGGTCTCGAGGTCGACGATATGCGACCAGGTCGGGGCGCCTCCGTCTGTGCCGATGGCGACGGCCCCGATGCCGGACGTCTGCAGGATGCCCAGCGGCTGGCTGGAGTCTTGCCCCAGGCCGTTGATCCCGGCGTAGTCGATCGCCAGGGCCAGCACGGTGGCCAGGTCGTTGCGGACGAAGGCCTCGACATCGAGCGATGACTGGATGAGGAGCTTCCGGGAGATGTCCGTGTAGGTGCCGACCGTCCGGGGCGACAGGGCGACCTGCCCGAAGGTCTGCTGGCTTTCGGTCACGTTGGCGTTCTCGCCGACCCAGTAGGCGGTCGCGCCGCCCGTCTGCTTCGGGATGGCGATGTCGCCCACGAGGCCGCCGAGGACTTGGGCGCCGAGACGGCGGAGCAGCATCTTGTTCCGGAGCAGCTCGATGAAGGAGGCCGCCAGGAGCTCCGTCGCCACGAGATGCCCGCCGGCCGTGGGCGTGCCCTTCACCAGGTCGCGCCTTCCCGTGAGGACGTCGTAGGGGACGAAGAATCCCTGGGGAGACTTGTGCAGCCGCTTGGCCACGGCCTCCGAGCACTCGAACTCGAAGGCGGCCAGGCCGCGGTTGCCTTCGGCCATGGCGCGGATCGCCCGCACGATCGAGAACTGCCGGATGTCGCGGTTCGACATGCCGATCGAAGGATCCGTGTCGATGACCGGCTTCGGGTCGAGCCGCTTGAGCTCCTCGAGGGCCCGCTTGAATTCGTCGGGACCCGCGCCGGTTTCCACGTAGCGCAGGGCCACGTCGGCGAAACGCCGGTTGTCGCCCTCCTTCACGAGGCCAAGGATCGCCTTGACCCGGGTGGACTCCTCGTCGCCGCCCTGCTTGCGGGCGTCGTCGATTCGCTTCTGAATCTCTTTCTCGTCCATCTTCGTTTCCTCCTTGTCAGGATTGGTTTTCACGCCGACGCCCTGGCCGGCGGGGATCTGCCGCGCACGGCCGACACCCACGCCGGGGTCGGCCGGGATCGTGACGAGGGAGACCTCGAGGGGCTCCCAGTCGGTGACGCGATAGGTCTGCACGCCGTCCTCTTCCTTCTCGAGGACCATGGCGTGGATGAGGTAGGACACGGATGTCGTCCGCAGCACGCCGGCGTCGACCTCCGCCCGCTTCTCCTGGCCGACGGCCGACGGGGAGAACCGCACTTCCGCACGGCCGCGCCGCGCCCTCTCGTCGATGCGGGCGCTCTCAATCGCGCCGATCAGCAGGTCGCGGTTGTGGTTGAACAAAAGGCTGCCGGCGGAATTGAGCCGGTCCAACCGCACGGAGCCTCGGCTGTGGTCCAGGATCTCGATCCCCCACCAGCGCTCGACCGGCGTCTCGCTCGAGAAGGACAGCTCGTAGATGCCCTCCCTCCCTTCGGCGGCCCGGCACTCCATGTCGACATGGCGGGACAGGCGGCCGCCCGCCTTGCCCCCGTTGATCTCGTCAATGAGCTGCCTGAGTTTCGGATCCATGCTGCGTCTCCTTCCAGCGGCCGTTGCCGCCGTTCTTGTTCTTTCCTTCCCCGCCGTCAGCCTCGTCCCCGTCGCTTTGGCCCGAATCCGTCTTCGCCGCGGCGTCCGGCGTCAGTCCCTTGCGGCGCATGTATTCCTGCTCGTAGACGAGCTGGTCGATGTGCTCCTCGAAATCCTTCCCCTGCTCCGCCAGGAGATCCGTCCGCGTGGCCATGCCGGATGCGAGCGATTCCGTGTTCGCCTTGCCGTCCTTGAGGGGATCCACCCAGGACCAGGACCGGCCGCGCCAGACGGCCGCGCCGCAGATCCGGTCGATGTCTGCCGGCTCGAAATCGAGCGTGCGCGCCAGGACCTGCATCCGGAGCCAGCCCTCGAAGACCTGCTCGCAGAGGTCCTCGATCAGCCATGCCTGGATCGCCTTCCACCCGTCGCGTTCCTCGAGGGTGCCGGACCGGACGGAGCTGTAGTTGACGCTCTCGAGATCGGCCCCGAGGCTGTTGTAGGACACCTCGAGCCCGCAGGCGATCGCCCGGAGCACCTGCTTGACGAAATCCCGGTATGCCGTCGTCGGGTGCTGCGGGTCGAACATGTTCATCTTCGTCCCGGGCGGCATGATCGGGAATGTCCCCGGCTCGGCCTCGATATATTGCTTCCCGGCCCCGTCCTGGTCATCGGCCACGTAGATTCCCTCCGCCGTCTCGATGCAGCCCATCTTCGCGGCGGCTACGCGGGCGGCGACCAGCTCCGCCTCCTCGTACCCGTCGAGCACGTTCGTCTTCGCCATGACCGCGAAGGCCCAGGGCACGCCCCGGCGCTGGTTGACCCGGAACGGGACGAACAGGTGGATCATGTCCTCCGCCGGGATCCGCTCGCGCTGCCGATACGACACGGGGTCGGAATAGTCGTTTGCGGCCCTCCGGGCCACGTGATATGCCACCGGCCGGCCCCACGGGTCGATCTCGATCCCCATGATGATCCTGTATCCTTGCCCGAGATCCGCGTTGAAGGATTCATCGACGCTGTCGGCCTCGATGAGCTGGAGGGAATACCTGTGCGCGTTTTCGAAGTTTCGCACCTGGCGGATGAAGATTTCGCCGTCCCGCGCCACCGTCCGCAGGCAGAGGTCCTGAAGGCGGACCCAGGAGAGTTTCCCGGTGACGTCCGGCGAATGGCGGCGGCGGCCCCATTCCTTCCAGGCCGTCTCGATGGCGATATTGGACCTCTCGTCGAGGGAGCCGTTTTTGAATTTCAGCTTGCTCTGGAACGAGATGCCCCCGGGGCCCAGGACGTTGACGGCCACCATGCCGATGAACTTCTTCACGTAGGGATTGTTGATCGACAAATCGCGTGACCGGGCGCGGATCCTGGGGAGCTGGGTGCGCAGGACAGCGTCCATGGACAGGTTCACCGGATTCCAGGACGACACGAGGCGGTCGGTGCGGGCGGCGGCGAACCCCGTCATGCTGCGCTTCGCGATCCTCTGATAGCCCAGCCTCCGCAGGATTTTTTCCAGCATCAGAACCTCACATAGACATTGCCGCCGCCGTCGAGCCCCTTGCGGATCCGCTCGGCGCGGAGTTCACGCTGATATTCGGCCTGGTATTGGGAGCGGAGCCTGAGCAGGTCCGGCAGCGGCGTCTTCTGCAGGGAGCGCCCATTGATCGTGTACGCGAGCTGGTCGTTCGTGGCGCGCCCCAGGATCACGGCCTCGATCGCGTCGAGAACCTTCTTGGCGTGACTGCGTTTGTCCAGCCCCGCGATATATTCGGCCGGGCCTTCCTTGACCTCGCTGGTCCCGGTATCGACGATGCGCCGCTGAAGCGATTCGCCGGATCCCTTCTCGACGACGGCGACCCAGGCATACTCGCCGACGGGATAGAGCGCCGTCGCGGCGGCCGTCGCCGATGCCGAATAATCGGCGCCGTCTGCGACGGCCGTGATTTCAAAGGCCCCGGCGGGACCGGCAAACTTGTACTTGAGGGTCCATTCGGAGGCGGGGCACTCGACCGTGTTGCCGCCGGCGTCGATGTACGTCGTTTCCGCCGCGGCTCGTTTCCAGCCCAGCGTCACTCCCCTGTATATGACGGACGGCTCCTGCGGCATGCGCCCTCGTTTGGGAGCGGGGCACGGCATTTTCGGCCGTGCCCGCCCCGGAGAGAGGTAGATGACTGAGACGGGCAAACCTTAGCACGGGATTTTTTTCTGGAGGGGCGGGTTTTTCTATTTTTACCGAAAACACGGTTTACTTTTACCGAAAACACTATCAACTTTTACTCAAAATTTTCTTGACAGGTTTTTTTATTCCGCATCCGGGGGCACCTCGGTCAGCTTCCCGCGTGTCCGTCTCTGCATGAACTCCTCGATGTTCTGGGCGTGGGCGACCATGCGCCGGCCGATGATGGCAACGGGCAGGCCTTCCCGTACGAGATCGTAGAGCGACGGCTTCGAGATGCCGATGTAGTCCGCGATGGCCTGCGCCGTGAT
>ERZ795050.6010-NODE-6010-length-9988-cov-3.848787_pt1 | contig 9988 bp, 7 predicted proteins | sample MGYA00375134_ERZ795050 | MGnify/ENA primary metagenome ERZ795050 (study PRJEB30179, sample SAMN05720221) | activated sludge metagenome | isolation source: Anaerobic digester | place: Japan | collected 2015-05-26 ... | reverse complement strand
ATATAAATTTAAATATTATTTATTTCTTGGAAGGTACGAGGTAGATTGTTTCGCCTGGTTTTTTCATACCATATTTTTCGCGGGCAATTCGTTCAATTTCGAGAGAATCATTACGAAGTTGATTAATTCTTTTTGTTAATGAATCATTAATATGCTTTTCTTGTTCGGTTAATGCTTGCAATTTTGTATATTTTTTCTGCTGAATTACTCTATTGATTATTCCACTTGGAGAAAAAAGAAAATAAGAAATAGCAATAATCACTATCATTACGATAATGAATAAGTTCGTTTTTTTCTTATTATCTAACGAATCGAAAAATTTCATTTTACAAAAAATGAGTATTAAATAAATAATATAATATCAATCCTATCAAGAGGTTAATCAAGATAGGATTGAATTATTAAATTTATTAAGTTCCTGCATTAAAATCATTAATATAATGGATTTGCTCTTCAGTTAAATGGTCAATTTTAATATTCATACTCTCAAGCTTTAATCTACCGACTTGTTCATCTTGTTCTTCAGGCAAATCAATGCAAAGATTTGGCAATTTTACACCTTTTTTATGATTTTCAAGCAATCGCAACTGAGAAAGGAATTGATTTGCAAAAGACATATCCATAACTTCTGATGGATGACCCTCGGCAGAAGCAAGATTGACGAGCCTACCTTGAGCAAGCAGATAAATTCTGCGCCCATTTTTCAATGTATATTCCTCGCAATTTGGTCTGATTTCACGTTTTGAAACTGTTAATTCCTCCAATTCAGGTACATTGATTTCGACATCGAAATGACCTGTATTGCATATAATTGCACCATCTTTCATTTTTTCAAAATGCCATTTGCGAATTACATCTTTCACACCTGTTGCCGTTACAAATATATCACCGATTTCTGACGCTTCATCCATTGTCATTGCATTATGTCCCTCAAGCAATGCTTTCAAAGCAGCTGTTGGTTTTACTTCTGTGATAATAGTATCAGAACCCAAACCCTTTGCACGCATCGCTACACCTTTGCCACAATGTCCATAACCGGCAACAACAAATTTCTTTCCCGCAAGAAGGACAGAAGTTGCTCGCAAAATTCCGTCAATGGTAGATTGTCCCGTTCCATATACATTATCAAAATCCCATTTTGTTTCTACATCATTTACAGCATAAACAGGAAAAAGCAATTCCCCTGCCTCGCCACGTTTTCTAAGGCGATGAACGCCTGTTGTTGTCTCTTCTGTTCCACCAATTAACGTTTTTGAGAAATCAGGATGATGTTGATGCAAGGTTGTTATCAGATCTGCACCATCGTCAAGCACTAAATTTGGTTTGTTTTTGATAGTCTGTTCAATGCACCAATAATAATCATCGAAATTTGAATACCAAGCATAAACCGATGCACCTCTCTCAACCAAAGCCGCTGCAACAGCATCGTTTGTCGAAAGTGGATTGCATCCTGACCAAGATATTTTAGCACCAGCTGCCATAAGGGTCTCAATTAATACGGCAGTTTCTTTCGTGACGTGGAGACTACCCGCAATTGTATATCCTTCAAAGGGACGAGATTTGCTATATTCATCACGTAATTTCATAAGCACAGGCATATGCGCTTCAGCCCATTCAATTAACTTCCTGCCATCACTTGCGAGTGAAATATCTCTAATACAATATTCACCTTCTTTATAATATAATTTTTCTTTTGTTTTTAATTCAGAATACATAATATTTATTAATTATAGAAAATTTTTCTTGAATAATTCAACTAAATCAGTTTTTTCCCAAGGAAATTCCTCACGACCAAAATGTCCATAAACAGCGGTTTGGCGATAAATTGGCTTACGGAGGTCAAATCGATTTATAATTCCACGTGGGGATAAATCAATATTTTCGAGTATAAATTGAGCGAGTTCGCTGTCATTTATACCATTTGAATTTTTTGTTTTGATATATATAGAAACAGGCTGGCTAATTCCAATAGCATAAGAAAGCTGAATTAAGCATTCTTCTGCGAGGCCTGCGGCAACAATATTTTTTGCTAAATGACGTGCAGCATAAGCTCCCGAGCGATCTACTTTTGTTGGATCTTTTCCTGAAAATGCGCCACCACCATGGGGTGCTCTTCCACCATAAGTATCTACTATTATTTTTCTTCCTGTTAAGCCTGTGTCACCGTGTGGGCCGCCTATTTCAAACCTACCTGTAGGATTCACATAAAATTTTGTATCCTTATCGAGCCATTCTTCAGGGATAACCTGTTTAATAACATTTTCTACAATATCGTCAAAAATTTTCTTTTGCGAAACCTCTGGACAATGCTGTGCGGCAATTACCACAGTGTCAACACGTTGAATTCTATCAAATTCATCATATTCAATAGTAACTTGCGATTTAGCATCAGGACGCAAATAAGGCATATCATTTGTTTCTTTACGAAGGTAGGTTAATCTTTTTAATAATTTGTGAGCATACATAATTGGAGCAGGCATAAATTCAGGGGTTTCGACGTTTGCATAACCAAACATCATACCTTGATCGCCTGCGCCACCTTTATCAACTCCCATTGCAATATCGGGAGATTGATGATTAATCGTGTTCAAAATAGCTACAGCTTCTGCATCAAATCTCAATCCTGGTTCTGTATATCCTATATCGCGAATAACATCCCGGACAAGTGATTGGAGATCTATATAAGTTTGAGTGGTAATCTCTCCACCAATTAAGACCATACCGGTTGTAGCATAAGTTTCGCAAGCGACTCGGCTATAGGGATCATCTGCTAGCATTGCATCCAATACAGCATCAGAAATTTGGTCACATATCTTATCGGGATGACCTTCTGATACAGATTCAGATGTAAATAAATAATTATTTCGACTTTTCATTTTAGTCCTTATTTTATATTATTTGTTCATTTTTCAAAATTTCTTGAATAGTCTATTGTACTTGATTCGCCGACATTCAATTTCTGAAATACTCCATTTACAAGTGCTTCGTTACCAATAATCGACTCATCAAGCATTGTATTTTCTACATCTGCACCATAGCTAATAATTGAATCACGCACAATACTATCTTTTACAATTGCGTTATCAGCAATTGATGCATAAGGCCCAATTACTGAATGTTCAATTGTCGCATTTTTTGAAACATAACTTGGTTGAATTACCACAGATCCTTCTATGGTCAAATCTTTTGCTATTTTTTCGAGTAAAAATCTGTTCGTTTCAAGCAATGTCTCAGGTTTTCCACAATCATACCACCCTTCAACGTTGAAAGTTGTAAATTTCTCTCCTTGTTCAATCATTAATTGAAGTGCATCTGTCAGTTGGAATTCATTTTTTGTACGAACATTTTTCTTGATTAATTCCTCAAGTGCCCATACAAGCTTGGAGGAATCTTTTATAAAATAGATACCTACAATTGCAAGATTAGATTCAGGATCTGTTGGTTTTTCTATAAGTTTTTTGACTGTACCATCTTCATTTAAAAAAACTACTCCAAAACGTCGTGGATCATTAACGGGTTTTACTCCTAGTGAACTTTGTTGTAAAGCAATGACCTGTTTTAAATTAACATCGAAAATAGTATCCCCTAAAATTATAACCAATTCCTCATTATGGTAAGTTTCGCGAGCAGTCCAAATTGCGTGTCCTAGTCCAAGTGTTTCATCTTGATTAACAAATTCAAAATTCAAATCAGGATATTTCTTTCTTACAAAATCGATTATTCTATCACCCATCAGTCCTGTAATAATTGTAATATCCTTAATACCAATATGGGAAAGTTCATCCAAGATGTGCGCAAGTATTGGTTTGCCTGCTACATTGAGCAATACTTTTGGTGTAGTAAAGGTATGAGGTCTCATTCGTGATCCAATACCAGCAACAGGAATAACAGCTCGCATAGTAAATTATTATTAAAATATAAATTTACAAAATTAAGAAAAATAAATTGAAAATTACGGCTGATTTTTTAATATAACGCTTGTATCCCTTATTACACTAGCAGAACCGAAATATCCATAAGCACCTTTTACAGAAGATAGCAAAGGATTCAGATCACCCATCATTATTTGCACCATCCATCGTAAAAAGTTAAAATCGGGGGCATAAACCGATACTTCATGTAAGCCATACCATTTAAATACTGTCCATACAACAGGAACTTTAGACGAAGGTACAATCACCCAATAAGAAAAATCTCGATAATATGTTTCACGTAAATTCCAAGGTCGCGAGATTCTTCTGTTTTTCTCATCAGTCGGGGGGTCTAAATATTTCCCATAATTTAAAGTATCTAAACATCTTACACTTACAATATAATATAAAACGCTATTCAATAATTCCCATTGAATTGAAAATGGTGATGGCAAATTTACGGTATCTTTAGGATACTGAATGTAATAATCAGGTCTTGTAATCCAATCAAATCTATCAGGTGTTGTCGTTTCTCCTGTAACTATATTCCCCTTATCTAATGTTACTTTTAATTTATATAATGTATTTACTTTAACTTTATAATTTGTATCAGGATAGTAATATCCGTTTGTGTCACTTGGTGAGATTGTTAAATCTAATATGTTATCCCCTTCTATTACTTGGACTTTTGCATTTCGAATAAGGGAATTATTATAATTAAATGAATCTCTCAAAGGTTGGCTGATAAGTACACGTATATCTTTTATTGGTTCATCTACAACAAGCAAAGCTTCTACAAAATATGAAGGTACATAATCAGTAGGAGCTTTATCCTCGCAAGATGTGAATGATACTATAATTATAATAAATAGAAATAAATAACAAATATTTTTCATAAATAATCAAAATTTTATTTCATAAGAAATTGAAGGAATTATAGGAAGCAATTTAATGTCTTCAACTTTTACAATATCTTCAGTCGCATTATAATATCGAGCTAATATATCTCGATGGTTATAAACATTATAAATATCGAGAGATAAAGTCGATGGCAAGCTAAAAGTTTTAAAATAATAACTTGCATTTATATTTAATTGATGACTTGGCGGTAATCGCAATGCATATAGATCAGAGTTGATTACTAAATTTCTACCATAATTTTGCCCAGGTAATTTCAATTGCACTCGTGAAGTAGCACCAGTATATGGTTGTCCTGATTGAAATAAGAAATTTGCTCCGACACTGAATTTATTACTTATAGAATAATTTAGCACAATTTTTAAATCATGAGTTCTATCAAACTTTGGATGAAATATTTTGCCATTATTTAGACTATCAAATTTGTAATTCACTACTCCATAAGCATATCCGAGCCAACCTGTGAATTTACCATACTTTTTTTGTGCAAATATTTCAAATCCATAAGTATTTCCATTTCCAACATAAAGTACATCACTAGCTTTTGTTCCTTGCAAGGTAGTCATATTCATTTGCGAAATATCTTTCAAAGTTTTATAATAAATATCAAAATTTACCGCAACACCTTGCAAGGGACTAGTTTCAAGAGATAAAATATAATGAATAGCTCGAGTTATGGGAATTGTCGTATCAGTTGGTATCCAAATATCAAAGAATGTGAAATTCGGGTCAGATATTGTTCGTATATTTTGATGATATATGCCGCAACCAAATTTTAATGCTAAATTTTCTTGGAATAAGTAACGAAAGGATAATCGTGGGTCGATTGTTACTTTGTCAATAAAATTCCAATAATCAGCACGTATTCCCCCCTGGATTGAAAACAAATCAGTTGGTTGATAATTAGATTGAATAAAAAGAGAATGATTCCAATTCTTTATCCTTATTGTTGATGCACTTGCTGATGTTCCAAAATATGTTGTATCCAAATTTCCTGAATAATTTTGAACTATATAAAAATTCAAATTCGATGTTTGATATCCAAATTTAATTGTAGCCTTATCATTCAAAAGCCATTCAAAATTTGCTTTTAATGTATAATCATCAATTGAATTAATAAATTGCACAGTATAACCCATTTCATCGCCAAGAAGATTATTTGAAAAACGAGTGTAGCTTAAATTTATATTGCTAAATATTGATTTATTATAGATATGCGTCCAATTTATCCCGCCTAAATAATTTGATAAATTCATATCTGCATTAAAGCCTGTTCCCGAATATTTGAACTTGTCGCTAGACATAAAACCTGTAAAAGATAATTTATCATCATCAGATAAATTCTGAACAAGTTTAGCATTAATATCATAAAAACCAAAATCAGGCAATGGCATTAAAGGATCTTCCTTTATGAACAATTTTATTAATTCCAAATATGTTCGCCTTGCACTAAATGACCAACTCCCTTTCATTACAGGACCTTGTAAAGAAATTCTAGATGAAATTGCACCAATAGAAGCAAGCCCTTGAAATTCTTTTTGATTTCCATCATTTTGAGTAATTGATAGTACCGACGATACCCGTCCACCATATTCTGCATTAAATCCCCCTTTAATTAATTCCACATCTTTTATTGCATCTGTATTAAATGTTGAAAAAAAACCAAACAAATGCGATGGATTATACACTGTCGAGCCATCTAATAATATTAAATTTTGGTCGGGAGAGCCACCCCATATATATAATCCACTCGAAATTTGCGAACTTGTCAGAATCCCTGGTAAATATTGCAATGCTCTAAATAAATCACTTTCCCCACCTATTTTTATATTTTTAATTTCCTGAACAGGTACATCAACTCTGCTCATTGTGATTTCACGCTTATCTGATTCTCGCTCTGCCGAAACTATAATTTCCTCTGTTTTTATACTGGTGGGAACAAGTTCAATATTGAAACGCTGAGCATCATTTGGTTTGAAATTTATCTTTTTCTCATAAGTTTTATATCCAACATAACTTACAATTAAAGTATGCTCACCTGCTGGAATTTTTGTGATGCTATAATATCCATTTTTATTTGTTCTTGCACCAATTTGCATATCTTTAAAGCGCACTGATGCACCAATTAATGTTTCCCCTGTCTCTTTATCGCGTACAAACCCACTTAGTGATGCATAGTCTTTTGAGTCTGTTGCATCTTCAGCATAAGAATTAATAGAAATAAAAATTAACGCCGTAAATATGATTTTTATACAATTGTTTTTCATAGTAACTATGATTATAGCATTGATGAACGCTTGCGAACGTACCATTCTATGGAAAATAATAATATTACAGGAATCAATAACCAAATTTTATCCCATAGTGTATATTCTGCTCTATATATTTTTGTTTGTGGTTTGAAATTTTTTAATTTATAAATATCATTAAATATATTAGACACATTATCTGGAGTATAGAATTTACCTCCTGTTTGTTCAGATATTTTCATCAATAAATTTTTATTCATTTGCAAATCATAAAGCTCAAAATTTGTTGCTTCAACTGTAAAGCGATTCTCATCTTTTCCTAATAAATTTCCATTTGAATATACATTTGATGTAAATCGATAATCACCCGCAGGCAATGGCGGCATTGTATATGAATAAACACCATTTCCTTTGTTTGTTAAAGTTATATCTTTACTTATCTGCTCGCCTTTTATATGTACATAAACCTGTGCATTATCGATTGGATTTAAAGAATTGTCATAAATTTGCCCCACAAAATCAATTTCTTCGGCGCTTGAATAAAATTTCTTGTTGGTTTTGACAACAATTTGTTTTTCCACATCTGAAATCGAAAGCCACCTTATTGTATTTGATAAAAAAGTTGTAAATAAATCAATTGCGTTTGTATTTCCCTTTGCAACCTCGCGTGCATATCCCATAAGCTTCCATCGATATAAACCATATCCAAGCACAGCCACAGAGCGAGAATTTTGCATCTCACGAGTAATAATCATTGGTTCATTGAATTTTACATTTTCAATTTTTGATAATGCTAATACTTTGCTATTTATTTTTGGATTTACAAAAGTCTCAGTTTTGAAAATTGGTGGCAAATTATTCCATAAATCTATATTTTGCAAATTGCCTTCAATTTTAAAAATTGGATCATCTGCATAATTCTTTTGAACATCAAGAAATACTTGGAATTCACGTGGTGAAGAATTGATAATTTCAAATGGCATATATTCCTGTATTCTCTTGAATTTTTGCAAATCCAAATCTTTGCCTAAAATAAATAAACTCGGTTTTCCCTTTGCAAGTTCTTGAGCTATCAATGATAATGTATTATCAGGTGTAAATTTATTTGGAAAATTTATAAAAATAAATAATTGTGTTTCGCTGATTTTCTGAGGGGTTGGATTATCGTAAAATTCGCTTTGATATTTTTGCACGAATTCATTTATTGTCAATTCCTTATCTTGCGATAAATACTGATTTATAAATGATACATCAGGTTGCGGGGCTGATGAAAATATTGAAATGACTCGCTTGTTTTTTATAACCCTTATAAAATTAGATGATGCATTATTTTCTACTGTATATTCACCTTCCAATGGTACAGCTCGAACAGTTAGTTTATGGATACCTTCCTTTTTTGGCAAATACTTAAAGAATCCATTATACAATTTTTGCTCATTATTCAAAATTATTATATTATTATCAATAATCTGATTATTTTCAAGCAATTGTAAAGTTAAATTTTTATTTCCATAACCACTTGCAGAAAATGAATAATTTATCTCAATTGGATTATCAATAAACGCAACTTCATTAGAAATAAGCTGCTTCATTGCAATATCTTTCGGTGCATTTGTATCGCCAATCCCAACAGTAAAAATCTGCTTGGATAATAAATCGCTTGTGTATATTGGATTTTCACCAGAATTGACATCGCCATCCGTAATAATTATGTATGCTTGGTAGTTGTTATCATTTTGATGTGTCGATATATAAGAAAATGCTTGAGATAAATCAGTCAGTTGTCCTGAAAAATTTAAACTATCAAAAGCAAAATGATTTAATTTCTTTGTTTTATTGGCAAATAAATAAAAATCAGCTTCATTTTTAATCTTTTCAAGATTTAAATCTTTTATAACTTTACGATATGCTTCTTTTCGGTTTATACTTGCATCCGTTAAGCTCATTGAATATGAATTATCAAGCAAAATTGCAATCTTTGGCTCAATAATTTTTGCTGAAGATTTTACAAAGGATGGTTCAAACAAAATAAAGAGAAGTATTATAAGTCCCAGCGAGCGCAATGATATTAAAAGCGCCTTTTTGCGGTTGCTTATGGCAGGCACAGTCCTCCAATATGAAAATATCGTTATCCCAACTAGAATCAAAGCAAAAAGCAAAAACCACCAGAAATTCAGACCAAAGGTAAAGCCGCTTGTCTCCATTACGTTATTTTTCCCTTTATGACGGAATTTTGCTCAATTTGTTTCAAATTAGGAAGTGAAAAGAAGAAATGACAGTAAAAAATACAAAAATAAAGAAAAAAGTATTGTTTATTTTCTCAAAAACACTAATTTTTTGTAAATTTTATTTATTTTCTATTCGTCTTTCTTTTGTTTTATTATTCAAAAAATTTCATTTAACAATGGATTTATTGCTCACAATATTTTATTTTGTCATTGTTCTCTCAATTCTTGTTGTTGTTCATGAATTTGGCCACTTCATATCAGCAAAAATGTTTGGAATCCGTGCCGAAATTTTCTCTGTTGGTATGGGAACGCGGTTATTTGGCTACCATAAAAAAACGGGATTTACATTTGGGAATTTGCCACCGGATTATGACTATGGTGATTATACAGATTATAGATTGGCATTGCTTCCCTTAGGCGGCTATGTGAAAATAGCGGGTATGATTGATGAAAGTATGGACAAAGATTTTCTAGATAAACCCCCACAACCCTGGGAATTCCGCTCAAAAAAAGGATGGCAAAAGTTCATCGTTTTAATTGCAGGCGTGACAATGAATTTCCTGCTTGCAGTTGTAATTTTTGCATTAGTTTCCTTTATAAACGGTGCATCATTTGTCAAAACAACTCAAATTGGATGGGTTGCACCAAATTCAATATCTGAAAGAATTGGTTTCCAAAAAAA
>ERZ795050.6007-NODE-6007-length-9992-cov-4.440878_pt1 | contig 9992 bp, 7 predicted proteins | sample MGYA00375134_ERZ795050 | MGnify/ENA primary metagenome ERZ795050 (study PRJEB30179, sample SAMN05720221) | activated sludge metagenome | isolation source: Anaerobic digester | place: Japan | collected 2015-05-26 ... | reverse complement strand
CGGCGAGCACACCGGCGGCGGCATCGGCTGCCGCGCATTGGCCGGTAGTGGCGGGATGGCCGGCGGCGGCGCTTGCCGCGAGGGCGGCAGCGTCGCGGCGCACGCGGTCAGCAGCAGCACGAGCGCCGGCAGCAGCGCGTGCGTTCTTGTCGGCCTGGGCTTGGGCTGCACTGGCAATCTCCTGGTGCGCCGACAGCCGGCGCTCGGTTTCGGTGATGGACTGGCGCAGCGCGCCGGCTTCCGCCGCTGCGGCTGCCGCCTGCTGCTGGCGCAGGATTTCGCCGGCCGCCTTGGCGCGTTGGTGCTGGATGCCGCCCCACGCCAGGCAGGCCACCAGCGCCCAGGCCCACACAGGCACGGCGCGCAGCATGGTCAGGGCTACACCCATCCGCCGGCCCGTTGCTTCAGCCGCCAGCGCACCACCACGACCCCCAGGCCGATCAGCAGCGCGGGCAGCACCCATTCGGTGGGAATGCCGATGTGTTCGGTCAGGATGGTGCGCAGGCCCTTGATGGCGTCACCCACGGGGCCGAGCGTGTCTTTGGCCTCCACCAGCGCGGCCACGGCGCCGGTGGCCACCGTCGCGGCACCGCCCTGCGCGATAGGGCTGGCGGCCACCTTCGATTCGGCCTCCACCGCCTGCGGCGTCTGCATCGGCGCCGGGCCTTCGTCGGGCGTCAGGTACAGGGCCTGCTCTCGCGCCCGCCTGGCGGTCAGGCCCGGCAGGGTGGTCAACACGCCGTTCACCTTGGCCTTGTCCCACAAGCAGATGGCGCGCGCCGCGGCCTCGTGCTGGCCGGCGTTGTGCAGACGCAGGGCGGTGGACTTGCGCAGCGCCTGCAGCCCGATGTTGTACGCCAGGCTGACCAGCGCGCCAAGCTCGTTGCGGCTGGGCGTCAGCGTGCACATGGCCTGCACGGACTGGGCGCGGGCGGCCAGGTCTTCGCACAGCCAGCGGTCAGCCTGTTCCTGGGTGCAGGTGTCGCCCGGGTGCACGCCGTCGGTCTCGCCATAACCGATAGTCCACACGCCGGCCGGGCAGCGGTAGGCGGCCAGGCGCAGGCCCTCGGCCTCGGCAATCAGGCGCACGGCCTCCAGCGGAACGGGCCAGGGCAGCGCCGGGTCGGGCAGCTTCATCGCCGCCACCAGCCGCGCTTGTCCGTGCTGCGCCGGCGCGTGGCGCGCGGACCGAACACGCGGTCGATCCACCAGCCGACGATCAGGTGGCTGCTGTACAGCGAGGCCAGTGCCGCCGCCACGTGCGACCACGGCACCGACGTGAAGCCGGAGACGACGGCCGACCAGATCAGCGCCAGCTTGGCCGCGATCGCCGCCGCGTCGGACTGCTCAGGCCGCACGCGGCGCCCCCTGGCCGTCGATGACGGGCAGCGGGCCGCCCGCTAGCGGCTCGGTCGACGGCTTCTGCCGCTCGGCGATGGCCTGCTGCAGCGCGCTGATCTGCTGCAGCAGTTCACGGTGCTGGTAGCGCGCCAGCTCGGCCTGCAGGCCGAGGATCTGCGCCTGCTGGCGCGCGCTCATCAACTGCAGGTGCAGCACTTCGAGCGTGGTGTCATCCATAGATCGGGAACCAGTAGGTGAAGCCGTCGATGTCGATCAGGAAGCGGCCGACGTAGCTGCCCAGCGTGCCGCCGCTGCCGACGTGCTGGAAAGCCGGCATCGCGGCCGAATAGAAGCGCATGAACTTCGAGAACCCGCCGCCGTACAGCGCGTCCAGAAAGTAGGTCGCACCGGCGGTGTTGCGCTGGTTGACCATCGCACCGGCGCAGTCGATGGCGAAGTCCAGGCCGTGCGTGAGCTGCGCGTTGGCCTTGTTGTCGGCGTGCGGCGCGAACTGGATGCCGGCGTTGATCAGCGGCATGGCCAGGCCCGTGTCGGCCTTGCCGAACACGTACTGCGTGCCCACCCGGCCGGCCGCGCCCGCGCTGCCGTTGGCGAACACGTCGACCTCCAGTCCGCACAGGATGCCGGCGCCGCTGTTGCCGGAGTAGTCGGCCGCGTGGAACTGGCCGGCCCAGGCCTTGCTGGCGGCCGTGTACTTCCAGCCCTGTCCGGTCACGGCCACGTGCTCGCCGGCGCCGGCCGTGTCGTAGGCCGAGACGCGGGCGATGCTGGCCCACTCGCCGAACTGGGTGCCGTCGACCACCTTCACGTCGACCATGAAGGCGCCGCGCACGTCGGGGTGCGCGCCGACGGCGGCCGTGTCCGAGGTGCGCGAGACCTTCACCGCGTCGTACCAGGGCGCCAGGATGCCCGGGTCGGCGTTGGCGATGAAGTTGTGGCCGCCGGTCCAGGCGTAGTCGGCCGCGGTGTCCACGCTGCCGCCGCCACCGCCCAGCGCGTTGGTGAAGCCGGGCGCCTCCACCGCGTCTTCGAACACCGTGCCGGTCCAGCCCACGTTGGTCACGCCGCCTGACGTGTCGTTGACCTTGAGGTAGGGCCGGGCCGCGTTGGGGCTGTAGATGTTGAACGACTTGAAGCCGCAGCCGATCAGCGTGGCCTTCTGGTTGGTGCCGGCGCCGGCGCTGTCCAGCAGCACGCCGTAGGTGGTGTAGCGGCCCGAATCGATGCGCGCGAAGGTGCAGCCCACCAGCGAGTGCGCGACGCTGCCGCTGCCGGCCTGCAGCCACACGTCGGCGACGCCGCCGTTGTGCTCGAAGTAGACCCCGTGCAGCGCGATGCCGTTGCCGATGGCCGCGCCGGCGTCGCTGGCCTTGATGCCGTAGCACGAGGTGCTGCCGGTGGCGCCGGCGTCGACGCCGTTGCCCTCGACCGAGCCGCCCTGCATCACCAGCGACGACGGCGAGGCCAAGTTCAGGCCGTAGCCCCGGTTGTTGGCGATGACGCACTGGTCGAAGAACAGTGCGTTCGGCGGCGAGATGTCGGCCTGCGAGAAGGTCAGCGCGTCGATGCCGTAGATGAAGCGGCAGGAGTAGAAGGCCGTGCTCAGCACGTCGGTGCCGACCACCGCCCGCGCCGCGCCGGCGATGGTGATGTCGCGGAACACCGCGTAGGCCAGGTCGTCCAGCACCACCGCCGTGCCGTTCTTGCTGGCGCCGCTGGCCTCCTTCTCGATGTACAGCCCCTCGAAGGTCTGCTGGCTCAGGAAGCCGGCGCCCGTGCCGCCCTTGATGGTCAGCGTGGCGTACTCGCCGTAGGTGGCGCGGATGCGGCTGGCCGAGGCGCCGTCGCCGCGCAGCGTGCACTTGGCGCCGAAGCCCGTGTCCGCCGGGTTCAGGCCGCCGTAGTCGATCACCAGGCCGCTGGTGGTGCGGTAGGTGCCCGCCGGCAGATAGACCACGCCGCCCACCGGATAGGCCGCGTTGATCGCCGCCTGGATCGCCACCGTGTCGTTGGCGACGCCGTTGCCGACGGCGCCGTAGTCCTTCACGTTGAACCAGATGGCCGAGCCGCTCCCGCCGCCGGTGCCGGTGCCGGCCGCGACCGTGGGGTCGCCGCTCAACGTGAACTTCGGGTACAGGCCGGCCCGGCCGGACGGGCCGGGCAGCTCGGGGATCGTTTCGCTGGCGGGCACGCGCAGCGTGCTGGCCAGGCCGATCGCGCCGCCGAAGCGGTCTTGCAACGCCATCCACAGGCGGTCGAAGTCGCGGTCCAGCGTGTCGGCCAGCAGGTCGCCGTTCTCCGCATAGTCGGTGTCGCGCTTGAGCTGCACCGCCCGGAAGATGCGCACCGCGTGCATGGCCGGCGGCGCGGCCGTGAAGCTCACGCTGCCGCCGTTCACGTTGCCGATGCCGCTGACGGTGTAGTCCGCGCCCAGCGTCTTGGTCGAGACCACGCCCGAAAGGTCGGTCACCGTCACCACCAGGTCGGTGGCCAGCAACAGCAGGAAGTCGAACGCGAACAGCGTGGAGGACCCGTTGCCGGTGTAGCTGTTCATCGGGGTCTGGATCGGGACCGGCATGGCACCTCGCGCGTCGGGTGGCGCGAAGGTGCCCGATCAGTCTTCCAGCTCGACCTCGAACACCCCCGCGGATGGGCGCCAATCGTCCCTTTCCTGCCCGCGCGGAATCCAGCGCGCATCGGCGGGCGGCGCGATGCGGCCGATGCGCTCCGGCGTCTCGGCCAGGGCCTTGGCGCCGGCGTCCAGGAAGTCGTCGGGCTGCGACTTCACCGCCGGGTTCCAGTCGCGCATCTGCGCCCACACCGGGCCGTCGAGCACCGAGGCGTGCGCCCAGAGCTTGCCGCTGCCCAGCGGGCCCTCGAAGGCCTCCAGGATGGTGCGGTTCTTGTTCGTCGTCGACGGCTCCTCGGCCACGCCGCAGTCGTGCACCCGGGCCTGCTTGAGTGCGGCCTTCAGGATGGCCGGCGCGAAAGTGCCGACGCCGTTGTTCTCCACCGTCACCCGGCGGATGGCTAGCGACTTCACCACCTGCGCGATGCGATGCACCTGGCCGCCGGTGATGGTCTTGCCGTCGGCGGCGAACTCGGCCACCTCGCCTTCGAGCGCCACGGCGCGGTGCCAGTAGCGGTTGCCGAACTCGTCGGACAGCACCACCGCCAGCGCCGACACGTCGCTGCCCACCTTGCCGCCGGCCGGGTCCCAGCGGCAGGCGGCGCTGACGATGCGCGCGCGGCCCAGCCACAGCGCGGTCTCGCGGTTGGCATAGCGCAGCACGGGCTCGACCTCATAACGCCGAAACCGGGCCGGATCGAGCCGCACCTCGTGCAGCGGCCGGCTGTGCAGCTGGTACTGGCTGTCCCACTCGTTGACGGTCTTGCACTTGCGCCGCCGGCTGACCATCTCGGCGCTCGTGAAGCGCTGCGGCCAGGCGCAGCCGGCGTAGCAGTCCACGATGCCGTCGCGCGGACGCAGGAACTCGATGACCGTGCCGCCGTCGCGCAGCACGTAGTCCTCGCCCTCCACCAGCAGCGCGGTGCCGGCATGGATGCCCGCCAGCACCAGCTCGGGCCTGAAGCCGACGGCATGCCGGCCCGGTTTCACGTCCTCGAAACGGCGTTCGTGCTTGAACATCCTGATCGTCAGGCAGTCGGCGCCCATGCGCTCCATCTCGTCGTACAGGCTGTCGTGGGTGTGCGGCGTGCCGATGAAGAGCTGCCGCGCGCCGGGCACCATGCAGTGCGTCTGCTCGCCCAGGCGATAGCGCATCTTGGCCCGCGCCTCGGGGTTGGTGATGTTGCGCGGCACCTCCACGTCGTCGTTCTGCGCCTCGTCGCAGCGCGAGCTGGTGATGTTGCTTGTGATGCCCGCCGCCTGCATCGACGGGTTGCGCTCGTCGGTGGAGCCGCTGACCCACCAGAACGATTCGCTGCCACGCAACAGCAGCTCGGCGCAGCCGCGGGTGAAGGGGTGGTGCTGCAGCACGTGGCGGGTGTCGCGTGCGGTCTTGTAGGCCGTGCGGTCCTGGTCGCCCTGGTGCAGGATGCGGTAGCTCGGATCGCGCCAGTAGCACCAGGCGTTGTAGATCGCCAGCAGCGTGCTCTTGCCGAAGCCGCGGAAGCAGCGCAGCACCGCCAGCGGGCCGCGGTCTTCAAGCCACGTCACCGCATCCCAGTGCACATCGGGCACGTCCCAGCCCCGCGTGTAGGCCCACTCCCCGAAGAACGCGGCGAACGATCGATCGACTTCTTGATCAGCCATCCCCGCTCGACGTGGCCCTGCGCGCGCGTGCAGCCTGAGCCGCCTCCAGGGACTTGGCCCTGACGCGCTCGATCAGGTCGTCGGCCTCTCGCTCGCCGCGGGCGTCGCCCTTGCCGCCCGGCGCGGGGCTCGGCGCGGCCAGGATGGTCTCCAGCCGCAGCAGCAGGTGCGCGGTCTCCTGCGCCTGGCGCTTGCGCTGCCAGCGCGCCTTCACGGCCTTGGGCATCGTACCGGGGTCGGCCTCGGACATCAGCAGGTCGACCAGCCGCTCCTGCAGCCCGATCATCTGGTCGCGTTGGTGCGGCGTCATCAGTGGCCTCCGAACGCCCGCTCGAAGTCCGGCGCGCGGTCGGGCAGCGCCTCGCCCGGCGCCCACCAGTACCCCTGCCCCCAGTCCTTCATCGCGCGCTGCCGCATGCGCGAAAGGTAGCCCGGATTCGCCGCTTCCTGCAGGTTGTGCAGCACCAGGTGTTCCCAGCTCGATCGCACCTGCCACAGGCTGGCGTAGGGAAGCTGCGAGTTGGTCCAGCGCAGCGCCTCGGCGGCCGCGTGCGTGTCCTTGCCCTTGGCCGCCTCCCAGGCGTTGACCACCAGCAGGTCGCCCAGCAGCCCTGCGGCCGCGCCGGCGGTCGGGCCCAGGATCGAGCCCACGCCCTGCTCCACGCTGTTGCCGCGCTGCTCGGTGGGGTCCTTCAGGATCAGGTCGCCCAAGTAGCCCAGGCCGCCGCCCTGCGCCATCGCCTTGCCCCAGAACTTCGCCTGCGTCATGTCGTAGGGGTCGCGGCCGCCCAGCAGCGATTTCACCTGCAGCACCGCGGCGCCCAGCATCGCCAGCGACACGTTCAGCGCCGCCAGCACTGCCAGCCGGTTCACGCCGGCGCCGGCCGCCGTCTCGGCGCCGTAGCCCAGCGGCGCGCCCTCCAGGCCCTGCGGCGTCTCGAAGATGCGCCGCCAGTGCCGCGTCAGCATCGCCAGCGGGAAGCTCTTGAACTGCATGAAGCTGCGCATCGCCTCGCCGCGCACCGTGCCGGCCGGCAGGCCGCCGGCGGTGACGATGGCGCGCGTGGCCATGTCGGGGTTGATCACCGCGAACTGCGCCTCGTCGTTGACGAAGGCCAGCCACTTGGTGGCCGCGGCGCTGGCGCCGTCGGCGCCGGTGGCGCGGATGCCGTCGCCGGTGAGGAACGGCACGCCGTTGCGCTCGGTCGGCGCCGCGCGGCTGATCACGCCCCAGTCGTCCTCGGTGATGCCCTTGCGCTGCAGCAGGAAGCGGTCCCACTCGTCGAGCGCGCCCCAGGCCGTGCCCAGCTTCTTCGCGAAGCCCTGCATCATGGTCGCCGCGAAGGCGTTGCGCAGCCCGTCGGTCCAGGCGTTCATGAACGACAGCTTCATCACGCTGCCGGCCAGGCGTCCGCTCAGGCTGTGCGTCAGGTGGTCGCCGGTCCAGCGGTTGAGCGTGCTGGCCAGCGATTCGCCGATCACCCCGTGCCCCTGCAGGAACGCGCGCTGCTCGCCGCTCAGGTTGCGGCCCAGGTTGGCCAGCATCTGAAAGTAGGGCAGCCGGTTGTAGTGCAGGCTCGCCGCCACGGTGGCCAGGTCGGTGGCCGACGTGATCACCGCGCCGCCGAGCTTGGCGGCCGTCTGCAGGTTGCGGGCGTCCTGGCCGATGCGCGCGATCACCGTGTTCTCGGGCGAGCCGGTCTTGCCGCTGACGATGGCCCAATAGGCTTCTGGCGGGTTGCCGGCCGAGCGGTTGGCGATCGACCCCTTGCCGTCGGCGCGGCGGGCGATGTCGTCCTGCACGCGGAAGGCCTGTTCCGGGTTGGGGCCATAGCGTTCCACCAGGCCGATGTCGCGCGCCATGCGGCCGACGTGGCCGATCATCGAGTCGTACAGCGAGCCCTCGCCGAACTCGCGCATGTAGGCCATCCAGGCGTCGCCGTCGGCGAAGTGCAGCACGCGGTGCTGGCTGCCGTGCCCGGCCCTGGCGCCGGTGCCGCGGTACTGGCCGGGCTCGGTCTTGTTGTCGCCGGCGGTGGCGACGGTCTCGTGCGCGGCGCGCAGCAGCTCGGTCAGCTCGGCGTCGTTCATCAGCGTGCCGTCGGCGCGCACGTACTGCTCGCGGTCCAGCAGCGGCAGCACCTTGGCCGCCCAGGCCTGGGCGCCGGCGGCGGCCACCTTCACCGCGTCATGCGCCTGGCTCAGGTAGCCGTAGCCCAGCTTGCCGACGTTGCCGCCGGCGCCGTTGAAGCGCTGGCGCAGCCGCTCGATGGTGTCCAGCCAGGCCTTGGCGCCGGCCTGGGCCAGCTTGTTGCCCGTGGAACCGCTGGCTTCGCGGAACACCTCGCGCACCACGTCGGCCGTCATCTGCGGGTTGTCGAGGTCGAAGATGCGCATGCCCAGGTTGCGCATCGCGCCGGTGCCATCCTTGGACTCGGCGGCGGCGATCAGGTCGGCCAGGCCGGAGACCGCCTCGTTGCGCACCGCGTGCACGTAGTCGCCGGTGTTCTCGATGTCGCGGATCAGGCCCTGCGAGCGGGTGAGATGGGTCAGCCGCATCTGCTCGGTGATGCGGCCGTCGGCCTCGGCCGTGCGCAGCACCTGCAGCCCGGCGCGGTATTCCTTCAGCGCCGCCTCGGCGTGGATGGCCTGCATCGCCTCGTCCATCGCCTCGGCGACGCGCTGGTCGCGCGAGAGCCCGGCCCAGCGCTCGCGGTCGCGCCGCGCCAGCTCGCGCATGGTGGCGCTCAGGGCGTCCTCGATCGCCTGCAGCTTGGCGTCGCTGATCGGCCGGCCGTCGGCCGCGGCGCGCACGGCGCTGGCGCATTGGGGTTTCATCATGCTCGGCTCCTGATCACAACGCGCCCAGGTTCATCGCGCACTCGGCCGCCACGCGCAGCAGATCGGCGTCCAGCGTGCCCAGCTCGACATCGGTGCCCTCGGCGGCCTCGCGGCGCACCGCGGCCAGTTCCTCGGCCACTGTCACCGGGTGGCCTTCGGCGTCGGTGCGCACCACCATGTCGGGCGCCTGCTGCTCGAGCTGCCGGACGCGATCGGTCACCTGCTGCAGCATCAGCTCGGACTTCGGCGCCGCTGGCGGCTTGTCGATGCCGCGGATCTGCTCGTCGCTCAGGCTGCGCACGCGCTCCACGGCGGTGGCGGTGGCGTCGGCCAGGTCGACCGTGTGGCCGGGTTGGCCGCCCTTGCCGGACACCTGCTCGGCCAGCTCGCGCATCAGCGCCGCCACCCGCGCCGGCGAGCGGCCGTTCTCGGCCAGGCCCACCAGCAGGTTCTGCACCGGCGGCTGCAGATCGGCCTGGGCTGCCAGGTAGGCCTCGATGCCCTGGCCCGCTTCCCGGGCGGCAGCGCTGCGCCGCAGCGCTTCATCGACCGCGGCGCGTTGCGGCGTGCCGGGCGGCAGGTGCGAATCGAGGTCGCGCGGTAGAATGGCGCCCTGCCCCCGCACATCCTCCGGCGACGACGAAAGGAAAGTCCTGCCGGCAGTATCGGGACCAGCGGCCCGTGAAGCTCTGGTCTCGGACGATGCCGGGGGCGTCCTTTTTTGCGACAGCGACGCCTCCAGCTTGTCGTCGACGTGCACCGTCACCAGGTGGTGCTCGCCGTCCTGCTCGAAGCGGCTTGTGCCGTAGACGATGCGCCTTCCGTCTGGCGCGTCCACCACCCAGCTCAAGCGGTCCAGGCGCCCGGTTTCCAGGGTCGGCTCGAACGCCCGCATGATGTACGGCAGTGCCGCCAGATCGTCGCGGTTGATCTGCACCGCTGGATCCTTGGCCGACTCCGGCCCATGCTTCCAGATGAACTTCACGATGCCATAGCCGCCGGCGCGCACGGTCACGCCATCAGCGCCCAGCGCAACCGGCCCCCGCTCCACCAGCACCGCCTGCACATCGTCGGGCGTCAGCCGCGCCAGCGGATCGTCGGCCGGCCCGATCGGGTTGCCGTGTACCTCGTCCCAGGCCTGCTGCAGAAAGCGCCGCTCGCGCATCGGCGTCATCTGCTGCTGCAGCGTCAGGTTGTGCACCATGGCCGCGTCGACCACCTCGCGCGGGGCGGCGCGTTCGGCCACCGCCGCCGGGGGCATGCTTGCATCGGCCGCTGCAGCCGCGGCTTTCGGCGGCGCCGGGCCGCGCAGGTTGCGCGCCGCCCCCCAGGCCGCGAACGGCAGCGGCACCAGCGCCGACAGCGCCAGGCCCACCGGGTCCAGCGGGTCGTAGCGCTGGGCGATCTCGTCGTAGCCCGCGTCCTTCAGCACCGCGCGCGTCGCCGCCTGCTGCGCGATGAAGCCGCCCGGGCCGCCGGCCAGGTACAGCCCGGCGGTCGCCTTGAGCGTGGG
>ERZ795050.6000-NODE-6000-length-10002-cov-4.052478_pt1 | contig 10002 bp, 15 predicted proteins | sample MGYA00375134_ERZ795050 | MGnify/ENA primary metagenome ERZ795050 (study PRJEB30179, sample SAMN05720221) | activated sludge metagenome | isolation source: Anaerobic digester | place: Japan | collected 2015-05-26 ... | reverse complement strand
TGTGGGATAGGGGAATTGAACCCCCGTCCTGCGGGTGGAAGCCGCATATTCTTGCCGTTAAACTAATCCCACATAAATGTCGCTTTAAGGTGGTCTTAACAGGTGGAGGGAGCTACCCTTTACGACACCACCTGTTTTCTTCCCACATTCCCGAAGGAACTTGGCGACCCGTTGAAACACTTTGATACAAGACTTGTCGGGATTCAATTACCGAGCAAGTTCGTATCTCATACTTTCGCCATTCACTCTCGTTGCCGAGCTATTGTATTAGAGCTGACCTCTAAATTTTAAGAAGTGGGAAACAGTGAGTTATTACTTATGTGGTAATCTCTCACCGTTTCTATAATAATTATATCAAAAATTTAATAAAAAGTCAAGATTTCAACCTTTTAAATTTTGAATAAGTAAAGTAATAAAAATAAATAAGAGCATAAAATCCGTGCCGATAAGAAATCCACTAAGTGCACACTTATTAGCATCGCCTTTTTCTAATCTTTCTTTAAGATTATAGAAGTCAATTGCTCCTATTAAAACGCTGCCGATAATACAAATAATAAGAACACCTGTTGACATATTATCCTCCTTAATGTGCGTGAACATCAGCCTCATGGACCAACTCAAGAACTTTTCTCATTTCGCCGCCATAGCAAGACTCAAAATCGTCAAGGTAATGGTCAGGATTAGCATAGCTATCCATATGCCACTGAATAAGAACGATTAAGTTTGCATAGAACTCATGCTGTTTTGCAGAAAACTGACCTACGCAACAAGCAACCATGTAAGCGCCGATTTCAGCGTGGTTGTAGTAGTGAGACTTATCATCCATCTGACCATTCATCTTCATACGTGACTTGACAATAGGTTTGCCAATATCATGAAATAAGGCGGCAGTACGAGCGAGATGCTTCTTACTCTTATCGAAGCCATAGTCAACAGCATGGGCATTAGCATATGCACCAGCTTCAATCATATGGTCGAAGATATTTGCAGAGTGGTGAGGATTATCGTGGTCTACACCGTGGCAGTCGTACAGATATTCACCAAGAGTTTTTGAGTTCTTAGGATTAGAGATAATGCGAATTGAGTCCCAACCTTCGTCAAGACGAGGAAGAGTCATAGTCTTGAACATTCTCATGATAACCTCTTCAGGAACATGACGAACACGTGAAGCGTTCTGCTCAAGAATTACGTCAAGCTCAGTTGCAGCAACTACTGCAATCTTCTCAACATCGGCAGGGAGCTCCTTTAAGAAGTTCTTTCTACGCTTACGAGAAAGGTTAGTAGCGTCGTAGATAACGTCCTCACCATTCTTGATAGCGTTCTTGATACGCTTATGTACTTCATTGAAAACACGGTCGTTATGATTCTGGTCCTCTTCTGAACCGTATAATTCCTTACGGATTGCGTCAGAAGATACAATCTTACAACCAATTTCATTGGCAATGTAAGACTTACCAGAGCCTGCGCAACCGACCATCATATAAAACTTACTCATAAATCAACTTCCTTTCTCTTAACTTTCTATATATATTATATCAAAAATTATTGAGAAAGTCAAGTTTTTATTATTTTAAATTTTAGTCAATGAACTCATCGTCATCATGGTCTATATAGACCGACTCAGCATCCATATTCTCGTCACCGAAAAATACGGAATCTGAGGATATAGATTCCCTATCCGTAAAGCTCACCATACACATATTTAGCCCTCGTCAATATCGGTTTTAGTTTCAGTTGGGGATGGACCCATTGCAGAGAATACGTGATTAAACATATTACCCATTACGCCGCTGTTCATGAACATCATCATTGCCATAGGATTCATATCGCCGCCACCCATGTTCTTGCACATCTGGTTAATCATCATGTACTTCACGATATTCTGAGTACCATTGCCGCAGGCAAGGGCTTCACTATTACCGAACATAGATACAATTTTACCATAGAAATATGCATTACCCATGAACATATGACGCTCAGGAAGTAATGTTTCCACAGTAGAGTTCTCATAGTTAATTACAGTTATAGTGTTAGTATCAACTTTAAGAACATAAAAAGGCTTATCCTTAGCAAAGATTATGTCTCCTTCTACAACCGCATTTGTAGGAACGATAAAAAACATTTCATCAAGTCCGCCAAAGCAGAAGTTATCACAGGTTAAAAAGGAACCTGTCTTCTTATCATAGGTTTTATAACCATTAGAAGTCTTTACAGCAATATTGCCGTCCATAGTTATCTTACACATTCCTTTTCCAAGGGTACCGAACATCCCCTTCATAAAATCATTCGTCATGTTTTCTCCCTCCATAGTTTTATTTTTAAGAGGAAGGAGCATTACATCGTCTGTGAGTAGCTCCTTCTCAAACTATTCTTTTAACTTCAATGCGAGCTCTCTGTCAAAATAAAATTGATTTGACATAATTTATATCAAGTTTGTCATAATCCCAATAAGGAATTTCAACTAACTTAATTCCCCTTTCTTTACAATATCGTCTTTTCTTTTCGTCATATTCTTGACGTTTAGAAAAAGATAATTTTTCATCAAAAAAATCTTTACTTTTATAATGCTATTCTCCTTGATATTCTATTAAGTATTTTATTTCGCCGCCATCCAATATAGCAAAATCAAAACGTAATGGATTATAGTCTCCACGTAGATTATCAAAACTATATTGAGTTTCTATATGATAATTTAATTGTTGCAATATCTAAGAAAGCTTCCATTCACCCGCTGAATGCATGCAACCGCAAGATAAACTACTTCCATCGAGTAATGACGAAGTTTTCACGCTTTTAGTTATACCACAATCGCACTAACATATATATCGAGACCCGTCTCCAAGATTATCATTATCTTTTTTTATAACTCGCCACTTTCCAAAAATATCTCCTTGTTTTAATTCTTTTGACAAAGACTAACTAATATAAGAAGTGGTTTTACAACCACAAGATTTGGTTCTTCCATTCTTTAATGATGTGGCGGCAATGCTTTTTATATTTCCACAAGAACATTGACATAACCAATAAGCACCTTTATTAGAATTATTAGTATCTAAACTCAATACCTTTAATTCTCCAAAAATCTCATTAGTTAAATCTTCTGATAATTTTTCTTTTGTAATTGAACCTTTTTGACAACCACAAGATTTTGTAAGTCCTTTTCTAAGGGAAGTGCCTCTTGTAGAAATAATATTTCCACAAACACAGTGACACTTCCAATTCACTTCTCTGTCTTGTTTGTCTTTATCTCTTTCTATTACCGTCAAGTATCCAAATTTCTACCCAGTTAGGTCTATAAATTTACCCATTTTTATCACCTCACTAATAAAGTAGAAATTAGAGCAATATCCTCAATAAAATTATGAACGCTCATTGAGGATATTGCGGACGTGTTTCATAGTAAGAGTACCACAAATCTTACCAAAGTTCTCAATCTGAGATACAACCTCTGGCTCCTCCTTAAGACAATCGTTGTAAATTGCACGAGGAAGATTACGAGCAATAGTAGACATATCATGCTCGTCCCAGTCAGAAGGAATAAGAGTATCCTCGATAAATTTCTCCAGACCCTTAATTATACGACGCTGAGTTACGATTGTTGCAGCGAGAGCTTCGTCAGCCTGCTTCTTAGCAAGCTTCTCAGGGTCAATCTCCTTCTGTGGCTTAGACTGATGAACCTCAGAGAACTCCTTTGCGACAATCTTTACGTATGCAGGTGTTCTACTTGACTTATTGTCGAGTCTATCCTGAGACTTGATAACGATACCCTCACCAGTAGGGCTACCCTCCATCTCAGTCTTACCTACGAACTTGTAGATATCCTCCCAAGATGTGAAAGGACCATCGTAGAAGAGAGGAACCATATTCAGACCGCAGAACTCTGCCATCTGCTTAGTCTGCTCCCAAGGGAGGTACTGCTCAATCTCAGTGTCCCATACATCAAATACATAGAACTTCTTAAGACGAGTCTCTGGGTATACGATTGTATGCTTTACAAGCCACTCACCGAAAAAGATATATCTTGTGCCAAGTGTAGCTGAGATAATAGTTGGGTCAAGAGTCTGAACGTAGTTGTAGAAACCCTGAAGACCGTTCTCAGCACTCAACTCCTGTCTTCTTGAGAAACAAGAAAGTGTGCCATCCTCATTTGCAGAAATAGATGCATTCGCACCATCAATCTTCTCTGTGATTGTAATATGTTCCCCTGTCTTGAAAGCCTCAGCGTACTTATCCTTAAGACGCTCAATGTCAACATACTTCTTTAACATCATTAAACATCATTCCTTTTCTCTTGATTTTCTATAATAATTATATCAAAAAATTTTAAAAAAAGTCAAGATTTTTGAATCTCGAAAAATTTATTTACAACTGTCTCACGCATTTCTGCGGCGAAAAAACGCATATCTCCTAAGTCATAGCCTTCATAAGGAGAAACAGTGCATTCATAAGATAAATTATATCCGAATAAAGCTCTTCTTTTTCTTCTCTATCGGTAAGTTCAAGAGTATATTCATGGAGTAATTCAAAGATATAGTGATGTACGGCATCACATAAATCAGAATCATAGCCACATTCTATATACTCAGCAAGCTCTTCTGTGTCCTCAAATTCTCTGCCGCCATAGGTAAACTTTTTCATTACTTCTCCTCCTCAACAAAAGCATAATAAGTTTCAATTCTCTGTTTCTCGACCATTTCGCCGAAGTCTGTAATTGCCCAATCAAGCTCTCCATATGAGCCGTGCTGTGCGGTGAGACCATAAGGAACATTTGATAATGGATGGATATATATTCTCGTTTGATACTCCCAGCCTTTATAAAGGTCGTAATCATTTAATTGAACATCGTCTGTGTCGAAAATAAAATCCGTCCACTTCATTAATTCCTGAACAAAATCACAGCGTTCAGGATACTCATGAGGACTTTTTTGTTTATTAATTGTGGCAATTTCAACAATACATTCCCAGATATAATCATAAATAATCTCATTATTTTCTGGAGTATCAAGGTCTTCTGACTCCCATGTTTCTTTAAGTGTATCGAAATCAGTGAAGCGATATTCTGTTGAGTCTTCTCCGTAAAGATGAAGTGGATAATTGTCCATATGCATAACTCCTTTTCTTGATTTTCTACATAAAGTATACTATAATTTTTATAGAAAGTAAAGATTTTCTTTCTGTAAAATAAAATAACTTTATATACTATTTAAATTATGCGTGGGCGTGCATGATTTTACCTTAAATTTTATAAAAAGTAAAGAGTTTTATAAAAAGAAAATTCTGCCCCGAAGGGCAGAGATTTACCATGTTATTTTAACTTTATAGAAATAACTTCTTGTGTTACCTTTCCATTTAGAGTAGTCTTCAATATCGACGTTATAGCCCTTTTCTTTTAAAAAATCTATAGTTGCGCCGCAACGGATATCCACAGTAACTTCTTTTCTATCTTTTCTTATTGCTTCAGTAATAGCCCAAAAGATAGTATTAATTTCATTCTCAAAAATCGCCGAAGCTAAATTTTCTGAATTAACTTCTTCTGCTCTTGGGAAGTTTTCAATGTCAAACATATTAAACCTCCTTGTAAATCCAAACAACCTTATGATTTCTGAGCATATAAATCTGATTAACCTTAAACTTCTCAGGCTCAGCACTTACAATTTCAATAGTTCTGTCCATGCCGTTAGCCCTATCTTCCTTTACAGATTCCATAAACTTCCTGCCGCTGCTCTTCACCCATTTGGAGTCAACAACCTTATAGTTATTATCTTCTGTCTTTTCGAGTGAAACAATCTTCATTCTGAAATTTGCCTTTGGATACATTTCTCTTTCGTTACCCATTTTAATTTCCTCCTTTAGTCCCAAAGCGACTCATGCCATTCGGCAAAAAGTTTATACGCTTTGTCAATTATTTTCTTTTGTTTATCATCAGGGTCAAATACACATGAGTAAAGATAGAACCCTAATATCATCTTATTAAGAATTGAACGCCAAGCTTTACTGGCTTTTCTTTCTTGCTCATCTGTTCTATTTTCCCAGTCCGCTCCGTAATGGAAAAGAATTTGTGTTGGAAGTCCACTCTGAGAATCACGATAAAGTGTAAGTCTTACAGCAAGATAGTATGCCGACTCAGCGTCGAGATTCCAAATGTCCTCGTAGTGAAAACCCCACTTCTTATAGAACTCTTCTGAGTTAACGCCAGGAGTCTCCTTCCAGCAAGGTTTGTAACTGTTGACCACTCTGAAGAGCGTTACCTTATTTTTTCTCATAATTTTTTCTCACCTCTTTCGAAAATATCCGAAAAATTTTGCGAAAATTATGACCATCAGCACAAGAGCTGTAATCATTCATGAACAAATGCGCCGTCATCAGCTGCGACCTCTATCCACTCTTCAAGAGTTGAATAGCAGTCGTTCTCTGTCTCGACCCAAATTTCCTTCCACTCGGTTATAGCAAGCATACAGCCCATGATAGACTTACCACTTACGCACTGTCTACGATGCTCATCAGTTAACATTACATCACCCTTACACTTTGATGCTGCAATGCAGAATCCCATTGCGTCCTTTTCACCAACGATATTTAACTTATTTCTCATTTATTATTTCCTCCTTAACTTTATTACATTAATATTATAACAAAAAATTTAGAAAAAGTCAAGAGGTAAACAAAAAGAGGGACTAATAATAGTCCCTCAATAAGTTAAATTAGTGATTTTCGTCTGTTCCAGGAACAAGTGCTTCTGAAGCGTGTTCCTCTTCTGATACCTCATCATTGAGCTTAGCTGCAACAAGTGTTATTTCTTTACGTACTCTTGCAAGCTCTGTCTGAAGAAGGTCAACAGGATTCTTAACACTTACCCTTGTACCAGACTCATCAATTACAATTTCACTAGCGTCGAATTCAGGAATAGGTTCTCCACTAATAAGTGAAGCATACATACCCTTTGCTGGCTCGCCGTCAAAATCAGTAATCATTTCAGTACCAAACTGATAGCTATTAGGACCGATTGTCAAAATAGCAGGCTTATTCTTCTTCTCAAAGTCCTTAATCATCTGTACCAATACCTTAGCCTTAGCTGAAAGCTTAGCAAGTTTCTTAGAACACTCGTCAACCTTCTCAGGCTTTGGTGGTGGATATGGAGGACATGGAGGACATGGAGGTACTGGTGGGAATGGACGTGGTGGAACAGGCGGGATAGGTCCAAATCTTCCAGGGATTGGAGGTGTTGGCACCGGCTCTGCATCCATTTCTGGATATGGAGGATAGTATGGGAAGCCACCCCAATCGTATGGTGGAGGAGGAGGAGGACATGGAGGTACTGGCTTAGGTGGTGGTGGTGGAGGAAGTATAGGCTTGCTTGGGAAAGCATAGTCTACTCCATCGAGACCAGTTCTCTTGTAAGTACTCATATTATTCACCTCATTTTTGCAAAAATAGATTGAGTCTTAAGCCGTCAATCGGAGAATTACTTCTCTTATTATAAGGTGGAAAAACTGTAATAAAGGTCTAAACTTTCAGTTATGGGGAAAAAAGTTTGACTGAAATTTTTCTGAGATTTTGGCTTATTTTCCCTATATAATAAAAAGAAAGCACCCCCTATAAAAGGGAGTGCTAATATTACTTTTCTGGCGCAAGGAAAGCGGGACCTTCATCATCAATAACAAAATAAATCTACTTACCATATGCCTTTGCAACTTCATATTCAATTTTACAGCCACGTGCCTCATACCAACCAGTATCAAATACAACTGCGTCTGCTTTTGACATAATAGTGATGGCATGACCGAGACAAACCAATGGGTCAACGTCTTTTGCTCCTTCTAAGAAAGAGTCGAGAACGATAGCTCCATTAAAGTTATCTCCAATTAAATCAGTAAGAAACTCACGACGCTCCTTAATCTATTCTTGTAATAGACCCCTCATTGATTGTGAAATGAAAAATTTAGTCATAATTATTCCTCAAAATAAAATTCTTGATTGCAAAACTTACAAGTTAAAGTTTCTAAATCAACTGCACCGCCGCACTTCGGACAAGTTGGAACTGGGCGCAGCTTTCCCAATGGTGGCTTCTTGGGCCTGAGTAATTCAAACTCCTCTTTCTTCCATTGGTCAACTATCCAATCAAATGCTTCATGTGATGGAAATGTTGAGTGTGAATTTAATTCAATAAAGCAATTGTAAACTGGATTTGGCTCATTTATTTAGTTATAAGAACCTGCAATAAGTCCGAATAAACATCAAAGGTTGTGTAGATTATAATCTCTTCCCCATATTTCTGTTTTGCTAAACATTCTGAATAACACGTTTCTGCACTGAGCGCTCCCCAATCTGCCCCAATTATCCAATTTGGCGGGAAACAAAATACTGGTTTTCCATGATAAGTTGTTATATATTCATATTCAATCTTTTTCATTTTAACTCCTTTCTTATGAATTACCAGATGTGCTATTATATCCCCATGTATTTGCATGGAAGAAACTAATATATTCTTTCTCCTTCTTATTCAAATCAGCCGTATCACATTCAGCAAGAACCTCGAAAGTAAAGTTCTCTGCACCTTCTTGCCACATGGCGGCGTATAGCTTATTCTGAGTACCTGGTTCTGCTTTAACTCCTCGCTTTAAGTGAGTACGCCAACGTTCCTTGAAAGCTTGTTTAGTCTGTCCAATGTAGACTTTACCATTTTCAAGATTAGTTATTTTATAGATACCAGTATTGCCACGACCTGTAACTACTCTTCCAACCATTTCATTGAACGGAGTTTCATAGTAAGTCTTATAAATAAGCTTATAGAGAACTGTTGGGTCATGAAGTTCATCAGCAACTTTGCGGAGTTTCTTTACGTCTTCAATTGCACTTCCACTTAGAACGATTCGATAGAAGTTTTTGTTTTGTTTAATTTCTTCTGCTCTCTTATACTCCTCAATAATTTCTTTTTGCTTATCCTCAGCAAACTTAATTTCCTTTTCAATCTCAGTGTGCTTTTCTCTCATTTCTGCGGCGAAGTCATTGAACTCATTCTCAACATTAATTCTCTGTTGATTGTAGTATTCAACAACTGACATTAATTCAGTCGCATTGCGGTCAGTTTCAGCTTTTAATTTTGAAGCTAATTCTTCTGTTATATTCTGAAGCTGAATTTCTTTTCTCTCGTTCGCCGCCTGGACATCCGCATATAATACATCAAGAGATTCTTGTAGCTTTTCTTTTTGCTCTTCTGCACGTATCTTAGCTTCTTTAAGTTCTTCCTGTATAGCTTTCTTCTCTTGTTCAATTAAGTCCTCCCGACTTTTATTGATTATCTTGCAAGCCTCAGTTTTAGCTTTCTCAAAATCATCAATAAAGTCAGAAGGTTTATTATCTTTAATTAACAGAATAGATAAAATGATAATGCAAAGTATACAGAAAGCTAATGCTATCTGTAATATCATTCCTTTTCCTCCTGTTTTCTTTCATATGCCCTGCCTTCTTCATAAGCTTTGTCAAGTAACTCTTTAAGAGTTGCATACTTGCCGCAACGGTCTTTAGATTCTAGACAAATAGCGGGCTTAGTTCTTTCACACTTAGGAACAAAAATTGTTTTAAGAATTTCTTTTTCCTCATCCATTATCTGAAGAGTATCTTTCATAATGGCATCTTTCATTGCCATAGCCACTTTACGAATTTCTGTTTCTGCTCTTGCACAAAGACGTTCATTGAAAAAGTTCATAAGACTTCTTATATTCATTGTAACATAGATAATTGTAGGTGTTGCATTTGGAAGAGCTCTCCTTGCATTTTCAGCCTTAATGCCGTCGTCGAGCATTTCCTTATAAGCAATAAGAGCATCAGCAGAAGCTTCTATTACTGGCCCAACTGCATCTGCAGGAAGTCCATCTACAGCCCAGTCAAGTTCATCATACTTAACATAGCGCTGGCTTTGCTGTGAATATGAAGCTATACGATGACGTACAATCTGATGACTACAATTTCCACACCAACAAGCAATTCCATTTCTTCTTACAA
>ERZ795050.5985-NODE-5985-length-10017-cov-21.875427_pt1 | contig 10017 bp, 10 predicted proteins | sample MGYA00375134_ERZ795050 | MGnify/ENA primary metagenome ERZ795050 (study PRJEB30179, sample SAMN05720221) | activated sludge metagenome | isolation source: Anaerobic digester | place: Japan | collected 2015-05-26 ... | reverse complement strand
GGCTTCAATCAAAAGAATAGTCAATCATTTAGAGGAATGAAATGAATTTGTTCAGCATCAGCGAAAGAAATCAGCGGCAATCAGCGAGAAAGAAAAAATACATTTCTCGCAGATTATCGCGGATAAGCAACGCAGATAAACGCAGAAAGGAATCAGCGTCAATCAGCGAGAAAAAATACATCTCTTTTTAGAAAAAAACAAGGGATTGATGTTGTTCAGTATGCCAAACAAATTTTGTATCAAACAGAAAATAATGCAATATTCCCCTCCGAAAAGTTACTCAAAGAGAATTAGTTTTTTTAAGACATTGAAATAAAAATGAGGAAAAATATTCAAAAAAGTTTTTTGACAATTTTCATATATTATTGTATTTCAGTAAACTTTTATCAGAGTTTTGTTGGGGATGATGATTTTAAAAGAAGGTCAGGGCTGGAGCGACGGGCAGTTATTTGAGCCTTCATAAAAAATGCCGTAAAAAAACAGAAAATCGCAACTATCGTTATTTTAACCTTGAGCAGGTGTGAACTTCTGTTTTGAGACAAAAACTACGAAACATTATACAAAAGAAGAATTTAACCATAGAAACAATGTTGAAGCGACCATTTTTCAGTTAGGTTACCATTATTCCAATGACAAGACACGTTATCGCGGACTTGCCAAACATCGCTTATGGGCTTATTCTCGCACTTTGTGGATAAACTTCGCTCGAATACTGAAATATATAGTGCAAACCGCTCAAAGAACGCTTAATACATTACAAAAAACTACTTTTGTAACAAAAATAACTTTTATATTGCAAATTATTGTAAAATATCGAAACAACAAAAAAATTTAATGCTGCTTTTCAAATAATCTTATTTTTCCCTTTTTTGAAAAAATCAAATTTAAGAGGGGACTCATACTTTTAAAAAATTTAACTTCTCAAATTCCCGGTTGACTCTACAAAATCGATTTTTTATTGATTTTTTTTGATGTAAATATAAATAATCCGTATTTTTGCCGACAAATTGTAATGTCAACATTGCAAAAAAAAAATTGAATGCAACAAATAGAACACATCGGCATAGTTCAACATATTGAAGGGAGTAAAGCTCAAATACTTATCATCCAGCAGTCGGCATGCAGTGCGTGTCATGCCAAAAGTGCCTGTACTGTAATGGAAGAGGAAAAAAAAATTGTTGATGTAGTCGTAACCGATTCTTCAATAAAAGAAGGTGATCAAGTAGTAATTTTTGGACGAAATTCAATGGGACTTCAAGCCGTTTTGCTGGCTTTTATTTTCCCGTTGTTGCTGATTGTTCTTACCTTAATAATTTCCAATTATTTTCAGCAAAACGAAACAATTTCCGGCATCATAGCCCTGTGCTCCATATTTCCATATTATGGGATACTTTCATTATTCAACCATAAATTAAAAAGAAAATTTGAATTTCACGTCAAAAAAGAATCACTTACCTAAAAAATTCTTTAGTAAAATCAAATCACAAATAAATCAGCAATGAATTTAATATTAGCATCAGTAGTTTCACTTGGAGGAATCGGCGCTTTATCGGCAGTTATTCTATATTTTATTGCCCAAAAATTTCATGTAGAAGAAGATGCACGCATCGACGAAGTGGAAGCGGTGTTACCGGCTGCCAACTGTGGTGGTTGCGGGTTCCCTGGTTGCCGGGCATTTGCAGCAGCATGCGTAACAGCCGATACACTAGATAATTTATCTTGTCCGGTAGGAGGTACGGCTACTATGGAAAAAGTGGCCGATATTTTGGGAAAGAAAGCAGCGGCAGTAGTTCCTACCATAGCTGTGGTTCGCTGCGGAGGAACTTGCGAAGTGCGTGAAAAAACCAATAGTTACGATGGTGTAAAATCATGCACGATTGTACACAATTTATATGGAGGTGAAACCGGTTGTTCCTGGGGTTGTTTGGGACTGGGAGATTGCGAAGTTTCTTGCACTTTCGATGCTATCCATATTAATCCCGAAACAATGTTGCCCGAAGTTGATGAAGATAAATGCACAGCCTGTGGCGCCTGCGTAAAAGCATGTCCCAAAAACATCATTGAACTAAGACGAAAAGGTCCTAAATCGAGAAGAATTTACGTGAATTGCGTAAACAAGGATAAGGGAGCTGTAAATAAAAAAGTTTGCAAAGTGGCTTGTATTGGCTGCTCCAAATGCTTCAACGTGTGCCCCTACGAAGCCATTGAAATGGGGAACAATTTGGCTTATATCGATTCCGAAAAGTGTAAATTATGCCGCAAATGCGTTGAAGTTTGCCCAACTAATGCTATCGTGGAGTTGAATTTTCCACCACGTAAAACAAAAATAGAGGAACCTTCTACAACAGGAACTGAGAAATAAGTTTTTTCAACACAATTTTTATTTGATTTAAATAGATAAGAAAAAATCATAAACTTTTAATGAAGACATTTAAAATGGGCGGTGTCCACCCCCCGGAAAATAAATTTTCAGCTGGAAAAAAAACAAAAATAATCTCGTTGCCCCAGCAGGTGATTATACCACTTCGTCATTATTCAGGCAATCCGAGCGTAGCAGAAGTATCCAGAGGTGAAATAGTAAAAGTTGGTCAATTGATTGGACGAGCAAATGGATTTATTTCTGCCAATGTTCATTCCTCAGTATCGGGAAAAGTATCAAAAATTGATAATGCAATGGATGCATTCGGATATAAATTTCCGGCAGTATTTATTGATGTAATAGGTGACGATTGGCTCGATGAAATTGATTTGTCGCCTGAAGTAAAAAGAGTATGTAACCTTGAGCCTCACGAAATAATTAAAAAAGTTGCAGAAGCCGGAATAGTTGGATTAGGAGGAGCAACTTTCCCAACGCACGTAAAATTATCTATTCCTCAGGGGAAAAAAGCTGAAGTACTTATTATCAACGGAGCAGAATGTGAACCTTATCTCACTTGCGACCATCAGCTAATGCTGGAAAAAGGAGAAGAGATTATCATCGGCATCAGCATACTCATGAAAGCAATTCGAGTAAAAAAAGCAATTATTGGAATCGAAAGCAATAAAATGGATGCTGTGCTCAACTTGGAAAAATGGGCGAAAACAATGGAAGGCATAGAAGTAGTTCCTCTCAAAGTCAAGTACCCACAGGGAAGTGAAAAACAATTGATTCAGGCATTAACGGGACGAGAAGTTCCCAGTGGAGCTTTACCTATTGAAGTCGGCGCAGTAGTTCAAAACGTAGCCACAACTTTTGCCGTGTATGAAGCCGTCCAAAAAAATAAACCGCTTATTGAGCGAATCATTACGGTAACTGGCAAATCAGTACCCGAACCAGGTAACTATTGGGTTCGTATAGGAACTCCCTTTACACATATTATAGAAGAAACGGGAGGAATGCCTCAGGATACTGGAAAAGTTGTAGCCGGAGGCCCTATGATGGGACGTGCATTGCCAAGTCTCGACCTGTCGGTGGCTAAAGGGACATCTTCCATATTGTTTATCCCTTCCTCGGAATCGAAAAGAGGAAAAGTATTTAATTGCATTCGCTGTGCTAAATGTGTTTTTCACTGCCCGATGGGCTTAGAACCGTATCTTCTTATGAATCAGGGAGAAAAACAGATGTGGGAAAATATGGAAGAAAATCGTGTAATGGATTGTATAGAATGTGGTTCATGCAGTTTTATTTGCCCTTCCAATAGACCTTTGGTCGATTACATTCGTTATGGAAAATCTACCGTCGGAACGATGATTCGAAACAGGAAAACACAAAAATCATAAGACAGAAAAATTAAAAATATGAATAAATTAATCGTTTCGCCTGCCCCACACGTACACAGTGGCAATTCCATCAGAAAAGAAATGGTCAGTGTACTGATCGCACTCATTCCTGCATATCTGGTGGCTCTGTATTATTTTGGAGTTGGCGCTATCATTGTAAGTGTAACCTCGGTGATTTCATGTGTAATTTTTGAATACTTAATTCAAAAATTTTTAATCAAAGGAGAAAATACTGTTTCCGACTATTCAGCTGTTTTAACCGGACTATTGCTATCTTTTAATCTTCCTTCCAATCTGCCCGTATGGATTGTTGTTATAGGAGCTTTGGTAGCAATTGGCGTAGGCAAAATGAGTTTTGGGGGACTGGGAAACAATCCTTTCAATCCCGCCCTGGTGGGTCGTGTTTTTTTATTGATTTCCTTTCCCGTACAAATGACATCTTGGCCTCGCCCTATGGCTTGGAATACTGCTTACCTTGACGCAGAAACCTCAGCTACAGCCTTAAGTGCTTTGAAAGAACATTTGGGAAACATACCCTCTTTGTTCGATATGTTTGTAGGAAATATGGGAGGATCTATGGGAGAAGTTTCTGCATTGGCTTTGCTGTTAGGATTTGTTTACTTACTCTTTAAACGTACCATTACCTGGCATATTCCTGTGAGTATTTTACTAACTGTATTTATCATGACAGGCATTTTCTATCTTGTTAATCCTCAGACTTATGTTTCCCCAATTATACATTTATTGTCGGGCGGATTAATGCTGGGAGCTATCTTTATGGCCACCGACTTTGTTACTTCTCCCATGACAAAAACGGGAATGACAATTTACGGCATTGGCATTGGTATTATCACTGTTGTTATCAGAATGTTTGGTTCCTATCCCGAAGGAGTATCTTTTGCTATCCTTATCATGAATGCGTTTACACCACTAATTAATACATATATTAAACCTAAACGTTTTGGGGAGGTACGTAAGAATGGCTAAATTAACATCTTCTTTTAAAAATATGGTGATTTCACTTTTGTCGATAACAGTTTTTTCGGCTTTAACACTCGGCTCAGTATATACACTCACCAAAGAACCAATAGAAAAGTCAAAGACTGCCAAATTACAAAAAGCACTGAAAGAAGTATTGCCGGCTTTTGAACATTTGGATACTGCCATCAAAGTTCCAGTAAATAATGTCGATACACTGAATGTGTACAAGGCCTATGACAAAAATAACGTTTTTGTAGGTGCTGCGGTAGAAGCCAACTCAAAAAATGGATTCGGAGGAGAAATAAAAATTATGATTGGTTTCGACAAGGAAGGAAATATCATAAATTATTCGGTATTGGAACAAAAAGAAACTCCCGGTTTGGGGACAAAAATGGTAGATTGGTTTAAAATGTCCAACACCAAACACGATATTCGTGGAAAAAATCCTGCTAAACATCGTCTTTTGGTCAGCAAGGATGGAGGAGAAATTGACGCCATCACTGCAGCAACCATTAGCTCAAGAGCTTTTTTGGAAGCCGTGAACAAAGCGTATCAGGCTTATGCCAACAATCCCAAAGCACCAAAAACCCATGATGTTTCATCGGGAGCATCAAATATAAATTAAGTAATTACATATTTTTATATATTTATTACGATTATTATCCGCAAAAAATAAAACAATGAGTAATTCAAAAGTTAAAATCATACTCAATGGTTTAATCACCGAAAATCCTATTTTTGTATTGATATTGGGAATGTGTCCAACGCTGGCTACCACATCTTCTGCAATCAACGGTTTTAGTATGGGTTTGGCCACTTCATTTGTACTAATTGGGTCCAATGTGGCCATTTCTCTGTTAAAAAATCTTATTCCCGACAAAGTGCGCATCCCTGCTTATGTGGTTGTTATTGCCACATTTGTAACAGTTGTGGAAATGCTTATGCAGGCATATTTACCAGCACTTTTTGAAAGCCTCGGTATTTTTATTCCCTTAATAGTTGTCAATTGTATCGTATTAGGCAGGGCTGAAGCTTTCGCATCAAAAAACTCAGTTATCGATTCGTCCCTTGATGGCATTGGCATTGGATTGGGATTTACTTTTGCATTGACATTGTTGGGCATAGTAAGAGAATTGCTTGGAACAGGAAAAATTTTCAGTCTGAGTGTATTACCCGAAAAATACGGAATGCTGGTATTTGTTCTGGCTCCGGGAGCTTTTATTGCTCTCGCTTATCTGATTGCAATTATGAACAAGATTAGAAAAGCATAAAACCTGATAGATTTATTTTTGAAACATATTAAATTGTTGAACTGATTAAATATTTACAATGCCATGACTTATATTTTAATTTTCATCAGTGCCGTCTTTGTAAACAACATTGTTCTTTCTCAATTTTTAGGAATTTGTCCATTCTTGGGGGTATCCAAAAAAATTAATACGGCTTTGGGAATGAGTGGAGCAGTAGTTTTTGTAATGACTATTGCTACTATTTTCACATATATCATTCAAAAATCCATTCTGGAAGCTTACAATATCGCTTTTTTACAAACTATTACCTTCATTCTGGTTATTGCAGCTTTGGTACAACTGGTTGAAATTATCTTAAAAAAAATTTCCCCGGCGCTATATCAGGCTTTAGGAGTTTTTCTTCCTTTAATTACTACCAATTGCGCGATTCTTGGCGTAGCTATTTTGGTGGTTCAGAAAAACTTCAATTTGCTTGAAAGTGTAGTGTTTGCCATATCAACATCCATTGGTTTCGGTTTGGCATTAATTCTTTTTTCGGGCATTAGAGAACAATTGAGCATGATAAAAGTTCCGAAAAAAATGGAAGGAGCACCCATAGCATTACTTACTGCCGGTTTGCTGGCTTTGGCATTTATGGGTTTCTCCGGTATCGTAAAATAAATTTTTTCGGGGAATATGTTATTAACACAACAAAAGAATTATAATCCATATCTAAGGGATTTTTTGAAAACTTCTTGTCGTTTATAAAATTTAATTTACTTTTGTATTTCTATTTGCGGCAGTAGCTCAGTTGGTAGAGCTTTAGCTTCCCAAGCTAAAGGTCGCGGGTTCGAGTCCCGTTTGCCGCTCAAAAATGGGGCTGTCTCAAAAGTTGGGACAGTCTCTTTTTATTGGATATTGAAATAGAAATAGAAATAGAAATGGCTCACCTGCAAAAACATGGGCTCACCTGCAAAAAGCACTTGCTTGTAAAAAAGTATCTAGGTAAAAAACAACTTATCCAAGCCCGTTTGCGAACGCTTCAGACTATAGTACATTATATTTTTTGGGATGAAAAACTCTAATTTTTAAACTTCTTTTCATCAGAATATGATTTATTTTTTAATGGTCTGATGGAACCCACATGTCTAAAATTATATTCATTCGTGTTTGTGTATGTAATCATACGGGTTTCTCAATATTATGACATTTCCTGATCTTAATTTGAAAAGTAGGATAACCATTTGTGCAATCAATTTCTAACTTTTTATAAGAGAATTATTTATCGAAGCATTGTTTCTATTTCTATTCACAAACATTTATAATCTTGCCGCGTAAACCGGACTATTAAAAGAGTAACTCCTAATTTTTTATCGCATTGACATACAATAAATTGTTGATTTTTTCAATTTTTATGCTTTCTTTTACTTTGCTCTTTCCTTTTTTTTCAAAAAAATCTGTTACTTTGTGTTGAAAGAACAAACAAAAACCGATTTATTCATGTCAACAAAAATTTATGAAAGCTGATAAAATCGCAACATCAGGTTATATTGATTTTTACTCGGTAAATACGGAGTCTGCTTTTTATCTGCCTATTGCAGATGGAGGAATTGCAGCAGGATTTCCGAGTCCGGCGCAGGATTACATCGATGTGAAAATTGATTTGAATCGTGAACTTATTGCCAATCCTTCCAGTACTTTTTTGGGACGGGTAAAGGGAACATCGATGAAAGATGCCGGTATTGAAGACGGAGATATTCTGATTATCGACAAGTCGATCGAACCGCAGGATGGCGATATGGCGGTATGTTTTCTGGATGGCGAATTTACACTGAAATATATCCACATGGAAAAGGACGCTGTGTATTTAATGCCGGCTAATCCGAAATTCAAGCCTATTAAGGTAACGGAGGAAAATCATTTCTGCATTTGGGGAATTGTTACGTATTCCATAAAGCATCACAAACAAAAGCAGGGAAAAACGAAATAAGTCCAAGAAATTTTTCCCGAAATTGAGGGAAAAGAAGAAAAAAATGTGCAAAATGTTTGGGTTGGTAGATTGCAATAATTTTTATGTCTCCTGTGAACGCGTTTTTAATCCGTCGCTCATAGGTCGTCCCGTTGTGGTATTGTCCAACAACGACGGATGTGTGATTTCCCGTTCCAACGAAGCCAAAGCACTGGGAATACCGATGGGACAACCTGCCTATCAATTGAAGGAACTGATAGAAAAACAAAATGTTGCCGTTTTTTCTTCCAATTATGTTTTGTACGGTGATATGTCTCACAGGGTGATGACTACATTGGCATCTTTTGTGCCCGATGTGGAAGTGTATTCCATAGATGAAGCCTTTTTGTTGTTAGATGGGTTTGAAAAGCAAAATTTAAAGGAATTGGGAAGAAAAATTGTGGAAACTACCGTACGCAACACCGGCATTCCTGTCAGTATGGGTATTGCTCCTACCAAAACACTGGCAAAAGTAGCCAATAAATTTGCCAAAAAATTTATAGATTACAAGGGACTTTGTTTAATTGATACCGACGAAAAACGTGAGAAAGCACTCCAACTCACTGCCATTGAAGATGTTTGGGGAATTGGCAGACAATATTCCAAAATGCTGGCATATCAGGGTATTCGTACGGCTTGGGATTTTACTCAAAAATCGAAAGCCTGGGTACGCCGAAATATGAGTGTAACGGGCGAACGTACTTGGCTCGAATTGCAAGGGAATCCGTGCATTGAAATGGAACACGTAGCTGCCAAAAAATCTATTTGTACTTCTCGAAGTTTTGGTGAAAGACTCACCGAATATGCTCCCGTATCGGAAGCGGTAGCAAATTTTGCAGCCAACTGTGCCGAAAAGTTGAGAAAACAACATTCAAAAGCTATGCTGCTGACGGTTTTTATTCATACCAACCCTTTCTCAACCTCACAATTGCAATATTTTAACCAGAAAACCGTTCCTCTACCTGTTCCAACCAACGATTCAGCCGAATTGATTCATCATGCACTGCAGGCTTTGAAAGCTATTTTTGCCGAAGGTTATCTGTACAAAAAAGCAGGAGTTGTTGTAGGCGATATTGTTCCGGAGACTCCGCTTCAGACCGATTTGTTCGATACGCGCGACAGGGAAAAATTCGGTAAAGCCATGCAGGTAATGGATAGCTTAAATGCTACCTACGGGAAACACAAAGTACGTATTGCTGCACAAGGTTTTGGGCGCAACTGGAAATTGAAAAACGAAAAACTTTCTCCTTTTTACACTACCCGACTAAAGGATATTCTGGAAGTCAAAGCTACGGAATAAATTTTTTGACTTTCTTTGCTATCAAGTTGAAATGTTTTATCAATCAAAATTTGAATTGGCGGATTTTTGAAATCAATGAATAAACAAAAAATATTACAACAATGGCAATTCTTTGGGTAGAAGAGCTGCGGCTTCTTTGTCCAGATAAAAAGAAGTTTTTCCTTCTACCGAATAGATATGAAAAGCCGGATATTTTTTTGCAGGAGGCTCATTCAGAACGATTTCCTTTAAAATTGTCGCTTTTGAAGCACCGGTAACAAAAAATATTATTTCGTCTGCCTGTTTCAGCACAGGCCCAGTTAGCGTTATTCTTTTTTGTCCTGTGTCGGGATGTTGGGTAACCGCTACAGATAAATGACTGTCGATCAAATTTATGTCTTTTGGAAAAATGGAAGCGGTATGCCCATCATTTCCCATTCCCAACAAAATCAGGTCGAAAACGGGAATTCCGTTTTTTGATGGAAGTTCTTTTGTCAGAAGCGATTGATAATGAATGGCTTCTTCTTCTGGAACAGTTTCTCCCTTCATACGAAAAACGTTTTTTTTAGGAAGAGGAACTTTTTTCAGCAGCGTTTCATTAGTCATTCCAAAGTTGCTTTCCGGATGCGTCGGAGGGACGCAACGTTCGTCAACCCAAAACAGGCGAAGTTGGTGCCACGGAATTTTTTCCGCAAAATCATTAGCCAGAATATTAAAAAGTGTTTGTGGAGTTTTTCCTCCCGAAATAGCCAAATTAAAGG
>ERZ795050.5981-NODE-5981-length-10021-cov-4.238611_pt1 | contig 10021 bp, 6 predicted proteins | sample MGYA00375134_ERZ795050 | MGnify/ENA primary metagenome ERZ795050 (study PRJEB30179, sample SAMN05720221) | activated sludge metagenome | isolation source: Anaerobic digester | place: Japan | collected 2015-05-26 ... | reverse complement strand
GCAAGTGATAACTCCGAAGGCAGACAGCGCGCCTGCTGCAACCGTGGTAACAGCCGCGCCCGGCACCCGGTCGAACACCGTGCCCATTGTGATAGTCGGCATCACCGTGGTGGCATGGTTCGTTATTGCCATTAGCAGCGGGTGGTTCACGCCCCGCTCAAGGAAGGTAGGCACCGAAGCACCAGTTGTGACAGAAACTCCTGTTTCAACAGAACTAACGGTAGCCACCGAGGCGCCGGTGATGACCGAAGCGCCAATGTATGCGTCACAAGCGCCGACTCTCGGTTCAACCCAGGTCTCACCAAAAGATGGTATGACCATGATGTTTGTACCTGCGGGCGAGTTCCCGATGGGCTCACCGGATGGTATTGGATATGATAACGAACACCCGCAGCACCCTGTATACCTGGATGCCTACTGGATCGACCAGACCGAGGTGACCAACGCCATGTACGAAATGTGCGTGGATGATGGAAAATGTACAGATCCTTATTCTGAGGAGTCATCTACAAGGCCCAGCTATTTCCGCAATTCAACTTACAGGGATTATCCGGTGATCAATGTGGACTGGTTCCAGGCGAAAGCGTACTGCAAATGGGTGGGGCGTGAGCTGCCTACGGAAGCGCAGTGGGAAAAGGCGGCACGCGGCACGGACGGCAGGACTTATCCATGGGGGAATAATTCCCCCAATGGAAATTTGGTCAACCTTGCTGACTCAAATACAAGTTTTGATTGGAGGGATGACACAATAGATGATGGATACGCGGATACCGCGCCCGTAGGCACTTACCCTGCAGGGAAGAGCCCATCCGGCGCCCTGGACATGGCGGGGAACGTATGGGAGTGGGTGGCTGATTGGAGTGGGGATTATCCATCTGGCTTGGTGACCAATCCAAAGGGACCAACTGGTGGGGAATTCCGTGGATTGCGCGGTGGCTCGTGGGGCGTTAATGCGGACTTCATTCGTTCCGCCCGTCGCGACAGACTCGATCCTGATTTCGCGTACGACCTTATCGGTTTTCGATGTTCCTTGAGCGTTAGCGAAACACCGTAAGGGCTCTCGCTCCATAGTTATGATATGCTGAATTTTATCCTTCTTATTTTAGAGGCACCAGAAATCATTGCGCGGCGGCTCGTGGAACAATAATGAGAACAACATTCGCTCCACCGATCGCGACAGGAACGATCCTGATAACACAAACAACAACAGTTTTCGTTGTTCCCTACTGTTTCTTTCAGGAAACCAACCTGGCCAGAATCCGCTATGTTCCAACAAGTACAGAAGGGGGGGAGTGCCATCGAAGCGAGCGCTGGGGTCTCCTGTCTGATCCAACTTGAGGGGTCAGGCGAACGTAAGAAAGCCCGGTTCACCTCCTTTCGTCAGGTCTTGTGCCAGGTATTTTTAATGAAAAATATACTTTTTAATAAAGATCACATGCCTAAATAGTGGCATGCAATTGGATTTGTTCTCTGATAGATAAACCTTGTTAAATTCAATAGCTGCTAAAATAATCTATAAATCCATATTATCGGGAAAATAAATGGACACTCTCATCGGACATTACATTGGTCGATACCACATCCTCGAGAAGCTGGGCGAGGGCGGTATGGCGGTGGTGTACAAGGCTTATGATACGCATCTAGATTGCGAAGTTGCATTAAAAGTCATACAAACAGACCAAATCCTCCCTGCCGCGCTCGAGCGCACGCGTAAACGCTTCGAGCGGGAGGCTAAGGACGTTGCCAGGCTGGTGCATCCCAACATAGTCAAGGTGATGGACTACGGAGAAGAGGGTGACATTCCGTACCTGGTGATGCCCCTTCTTGCTGGAGGGACATTAAGCCAGAAGATCTCTGCGCATGGCCGCCTGGATTGGAGAGAAGCTGCCAATCTGCTTATCCCGATTGCTGATGCCTTGGAGTATGCGCACAACCATCACATCATTCACCGCGATGTAAAACCTTCAAATATTCTATTTACCTCTAATGGCACCCCAATGTTGGCAGATTTTGGCGTGGCCAAAATACTCGATGAGGAAGGGACACTCGACCTCACCGGTACAAACGCCACTGTCGGCACACCGGATTATATGGCCCCCGAACAGATCAACAGCAAGACCGTGGATAAGCGTGCGGATATTTATTCACTCGGTGTTGTCTATTATGAAATGGTAACTGGCAACCGCCCGTTTAGCGGCGTTACACCCTTGGAGACTTTATTTAAACACGCAAGTGAGCCATTAACAAGACCCACAAAACTGAACCCTGAACTGCCGCAAGATGTGGAGGATTTCCTCATTAAATCCCTGATGAAAAAGCCAGAACACAGGTTTTCTTCGATGGCTGAAATGGAAAACGCGCTGCGCAGTCTTGTGAACGGTCAACCCCTTAATCTACAATATTACCCTCCACCATTGGAGACCACTGAATCTCTCGCAACGGTTGATCAAGATTACGATACTGTTGACGAGTTTGAGACTACGGACCAGGATGCTCAGGCCAAACCGTTTGATCACAGAAAAACGCCGCCACCATTTATCCATAAACTTCCTGAGGCTGCACCGCCAAAAAAAAAGACTAATTCACTATGGTTTATACTCGGTGGGATAATCGTGGTTGGCGTGGTGATGATTATTCTGACCTCCAGCATTGGAGGATCATCCACAAAGGTTGGCACGACCGGTCAATTTATATCGGATACAGATCCGGTATCAGAGGGGGTATCTTCTACGGAAGACCCATTTGCGGAGCAAGTAAATATGAATTCGGCTCAACTGGGGGCAGATAGCCCGAAACAGACATCTTCTACACCTACTGCAAAACAAATTCCAACGATCACACCGACAGAGTTTAAATGCCCCGGGATGCCGGTCTCACAGGTCAAGGTTGGTGATAAGGTAGTTGTCTGTTCGCTCGAACGTTTGATTTTGCGCGAAGAACCCGCAATCGACGGAACTAACATCAGAGCTTTTGAACCAGGCACAAAAGGGGAGATATTTGATGGTCCTGTATGTGAGGACGACAGTACATGGTGGAAGGTAAGGATAAATTTTAAAGAAAACATCTATGAAGGTTGGATGAGGGAAGGTACTGATCCAAAAGCGAAATACTTCCTGTGTGTAGATCATGAAAATTAATCAAAAAATCACTGCCGACTGGGTATTGAAATTCCTTAAATGTTTTCTCGTTATCATCACAGCAGGAATGTTGGCCTGTTTATTCATCATACTAATGAGACGACACCCTTTTCGAGACACCACATTATTACCAGATGGAAAGGCGACTGCAGGTATTCAAACCACAGAGCCAGCCTTAGTTTCGCCAACCGTAACACTTACCCCAACACTCACTGCCACCTATACTTTAGAACCAACACCAACCATTGAAACCACTCCCACAGCTCAATTTGGAGAATCTTTTATCATCGGTTATTCAGTTGAAGGTCGGCCACTTGAGGTTTACCAATTTGGCTACGGTCCAAGAGAACGGTTAATCGTTGCTGGCATTCATGGGGGTTACGAATGGAATACCGTAGCCTTGGCAGAGGAAATGATTGATTACCTTACGGAAAATCCTGCCCTCATTCCACCCGAGGTAACTCTTTACATCCTAAAGAATCTAAATCCGGATGGGTACGCCAAAGCACGAGACGCGACTGGGCGGGCGAATGCAAATGATGTGGACCTGAACCGGAATTTTGATGCCAACTGGGTCATTGATTGGAACCGCGATGTTTGCTTCAACGCAGTGCATGTCACAGGAGGTCCCGAACCCGGGTCTGAACCCGAAACGCAAGCAATCATGTCGTTTATTCTGTCGCATAAATTAGAAGCAATGATTAGTTATCATTCAGCCGGATTGGGTATTTTCCCTGGAGGAATCCCTGCTGGACCAAAATCCCAAATGCTCGCTTATTACTTAAGTGGTTTAACTCCTTATGCTTATCCGCCTAAGGATATCGGCTGCGTGTATAGCGGCGCCATGGCCAACTGGGCTGCCCTCAACGGGGTACCTTCTGTGGATATCGAACTTTCCACTCATGGAGACACAGATTTCTGGATCAATAAGGGAGTGTTGGATTTCTTCGTCAAACCAGACCTGGGACTGGGAGAATGATGTGCCTTTCATCAAATCAAATGCTTTGGTATATAGTCAATTGGATTCAACTGTGACAGGATGCAAGATCTAATCGGAATTTCAATTGGTCGTTACCACATCCTCGAGAAGCTGGGCGAGGGGGGCATGGCGGTGGTATATAAAGCCTACGACACGCGCCTGGAAACAAACGTCGCACTCAAAATCATCCGAACCGATAAGATTACATCTGAAGCGGCACCAACAATGCGAAAGCGGTTTGAGAATGAAGCCAGGAAAACTGCGAAATTGACCCACCCAAACATAGTTCCTGTAATTGATTACGGCGAGTACCAGGGAACTCCTTTCTTGGTGATGAAGTACCTGCCGGGTGGAACGCTTAAAAAACTCACTGGTAAACCCATGCCGTACAACGAAGCGATCAACCTGATCGTGCCAATCCTTGAAGCGTTGGATTATGCCCACAGGAATGGCATTATTCACCGTGATGTCAAACCTGGCAATATATTGTTAACCGAAAGCGGTGAGCCAATGCTCTCTGATTTTGGCATTGCCAAGGTGCTCGAAGCCGCCGAGGAGACAATGGATAACCTGACAGTAACAGGGGTTGGCATTGGCACCCCTGAGTATATGAGCCCAGAGCAGGCGAGGGGTCATGATGTGGACGCTCGAACGGATATATACGCTATCGGTGTTGTCCTCTATGAATTAGTGACCGGCAGGAAGCCTTTCATTGCTGATACACCATTGGCGGTGGTAATTAAACAGACCATAGATGCGTTACCCAGCCCAAGATCATTTGTGGCAGAGATACCTGAACCGGTGGAAAGGGTTCTGTTCAAAGCGCTCGCTAAGAGTCCTGAGGACAGGTTTAAAAACGCGCGGGAATTCATCCATTGGCTTAAGAAAATTGATTCTCCAGAGGTTATGGAGCTACAAATACCGGTGCAAAATGAAACCACGCCAATTAAAACCAAACCATTAAAGAAACGGTGGGGTTTTGGTTTGATTCCTGCATTCCTTTTCGCAGCGGTAATTATTTTTCTACTGGAGAACGACTTTGCCGGAACGGCAACTGATCCTACCCAGACGCAAGCACCGCCATTAGTTTATGGACCTACAATGACAATAATGCCCACAAACACCGCCACACAAATGGTGATGCCTGAAAATACGACTGCACCAGTCGTGGATTATTCTTACATATTCAGCAATCCGCACGTGGGTCCTGCACCAGAGGGGGCTTACATGCGCATAGGGAAGGGTACGATCCACGACACAGACATCACGCTAGATAACCGTTTTCTGATTGTTGCCACCAATCTGGGATTATATGTATATGATGTTAATTCCCTAAAACTCACCAGGTATCTCCCGGTAGAAGTAGAACCTTATCAAGTAGAAATCAACCCAGATGGGACGAGTTTCGTGTCTACGGATTTCAATGGCAACCTCACTATTTGGGACCTGCCAACTTTTGAATTGAGAGAGACGATTTTTATCGCAAAACAGGGTGTGAAAGATATCGAATTCACATCCGACGGTAGTCGCTTGATCATAGCATGTCTGGACCAGACAATACGCATTTTAGATACAAATAAGGGGGGTATTATTAAAACAATTTTTTTTGAAAGTGTGGTGCCCATAAGTTTGGACGTGCATCCATCTGATAAGGTAATTGCTGTTTTATTTGGGAATTCTTCTTTTTCGATCTATGACATCGAATCAGGCATTGCAGTGGCTTCAATCCCGTCACCAAATAATAAAAATCAGGACCTTCCTAGCGATGATGTCTATTATTACAACTGGTTCAATGAACGTATCTATTATTCTGTGGACGGATCACTCCTTTATATTTCGACTCGTAGTCATCGCGATGTTTACAGAACCATAAATTATGAGAAAATTTTTACCTTTAGTAAAACAATGGATTTCGCTGAGTCAACGGATCTAATTAAGGTAGCTACTATAAAAGAAGATTCTCTAATCATTACCGAGCTGGATACAGGACACGCCAAAGTATATCCTCCTATATATGGGGGTAGCAGTTTAAATAATGGTGGAACCTACATAGAGATCTACTTCTCGCATGATTCAACCAGGCTCATCCAGGTTGAGACATATTATATAAAATTATATGATCTTGAGGATGATTACCAAGTACACACCCTTCAGGGTTATGAAATTTTTGAGTATATTGACTACCTTAACAATACAAACCAATTGTTGACCCGTTCCATGAATAATCCGTTTGGACTTAACCCACCTTCCATTTGGGATGAGAACCTTGAGACAGTCATCAATTTAGAAGATCCGATATTCAAGAAAAATGACGTTGGTCATGGTGAAGAACCACAGTTTTTTATTCAATCCCCTGATGGGAACTTTATAGCAGGTACTTTGGATGAGCCTTATCCGGAGGGATCACGGTTCCTGTATTTATGGAACTCTAAAACTGGAGAGTTTATAAAAAGACTGCCATCTATCAGCAACAGCAATAAGTCAATGTCTTTTTCCTGGGATAATGAAAATATTGCCATTGGTATGAAGGATGGTTCTGTCCAAATTCTTTCAATCAGGTCAGGCGCTTTTACTCACACAATCAATACTAACCAAAGTTGGCCAATAGTTCAATATTCTCCTAGTGGGAAAGATCTTATAACGATCGGAACCGATGGATCAATAAAGGTCTGGGAAACTGAGAAGTATTCGCTGATAATAGAGATCAACCGAAACGCAGTGATTTATTGCCTAGATTTCTCACTTGATGGAAAAGTGATGATTACAGGTGATTCTAAAGGAAACGTTCTGATATGGGACACCTCAACCTGGGAAATTGTTGATCAAATCGAAGCTTCTGAAAAAGGAATAAGTTATATAAAAATCTCACATGATCAAGAGAAGTTCGCGTTAATATCTGACAAGACGATCCAAGTTTGGGGTTTCTCTAGAATTGAGAAAATTATGGAAATCCAAGCGGCTGAACCACTAGACCGGCTCTCATTTTCGGGAGATGATCGATTTTTATTATCGAGTACTAATCCTGAAAGGAGTAGCTCGCTATTTGAGAATACTTCCACAATAATCTGGCAGATTGATATTTAATTTGCGGCTTATCTAAACAGGATTGGTCAGGCTTTAGCGATTATTAGTATCAAAACTTATAAATAATCGAAAGAACAAGATGGCAGCAACACATAAGGACTTTGAAACTATGTGGGTTGATCAAGGCAAAATAAGAGACCTTTGGCTCGTAATTTCACAAGAAATCAGATTAGTAAAACTGAGATCTAAAAAAGTGTGTGTACTGCTTGGGTGGGTGGTTCTGACGTTGCATTTCAGCATAATTATGAATCAGTATTTTCATTTAAGAATCAAAATCTTGGTTCTCTCACTTAACTTACAAATGCTCCTACAAGAGAGATTGAAGAGAGTGGTATGGCGGTGGTGTACAAAGCGTTCGGCACCCGCCTGGAACATGAGGCAACGTCCTATTGTTATTACGATTTAACCTTTCAAAACACTCCTACTGAAACCACGAATAATGTGATTTCATCCCCGTTTAAATGAAAATTTCACACCATTCTTTCCCAACATAATCTCGTCACCCTCATTGAGTGGTTCGGGGTATTTCGGTTGCAGGCGTCTGCCATTAACCCATGTGCCATTATTGCTGCCCAGGTCCATAATGGTATAGGCTGTCTGATTAAATTCGATACAGGCATGACGGCGCGAGGAAATATGCTGTGAATCAAGATTTGTAAGGTCGATATCTGGAAGAATATTATGGCGCGAATCGCTCCTCCCTATTAGTGTGTATGCGCCGGTTAATTTGAAAATTTGTCCCGTAGCCGATTGTAAAAAGGCTCCACCCTGAGGTACAACTCGGGAAGCTTTATCGTGTTCGTTGTTCAAACGGAGGATGGCACCATTAACGATACCGGCAGCGCCCAGGGTGATGTTGGCTGGAAGGCGTTGTACACCAACGGAACCTACTTCAAATAGTACGAATGCTTGCTCCACATCGCTTTCTTGATTAAGGGCTTTACCTATACTGGCAGCCAATTGACGACATGGAACATCGAGCGGAATCGCGAGATCCATGCGTTCTCGATTGCCATATTCGATCGTGACCACCACATTTGTCATCACCTACCTCCCGACAAAGGTTGAGCTTTTTACAGTTCCCGGAATAAAGCCTGCCATTTCAGGTCACTTTCGTCCCAACGCTCACTATGATGCGCCAGTTTGATTGCCAGAATGTAGAGCTCGGCAATCAACTCGTGCAAATAATTCTGATTGTCGCGTAATTGCTCAACGTACTCCGTTGCCGTGCCACCATTCCATGCCATTTCAAGACGAGCTGCACTCATTTTAAGATGGAATTCCTCTTCCAACAGGCAATGCACCTGTTGTTCCATTCGGTGGCTAAGACTGCGCATGGCGTTTGGATCAACGTGGGTGGTTGGCATTTAAATTTTAATTTTGAACTCCGTTTAATTATTGAATAAATTTCAGTAATTTTTCATGAAAATCTTTTTGGTTCACTAACTCAACAGTCGCTAACGCCTCATCATCCGATGAAGGAAACTCAAAGTACCAGGTTCGAGTTTCACCCTTTAGGAGAAGTAATGCTTGTTTTTTAGAGTTTAACAGTTCCTCATCATTTAAACCTGATTTCGCATTTATTCGGATTAAGGTAACACGGCTTACCTGTTTTTGCATATCTTTAGCTAGTGCTTCGGTCAATAGATGATCATCGACAGCAAGTTTTAACACATCTATTGGTTTCCCTTTGTCCTCTGCAATCTTTGCTGCAGTCGATAGAGTTCTCATTGAGATTTTCTCACCCGAAGGGATCTTGATATCTACATCATCTCCATAATCATCAAGAATATCCAATAAATAGCTTCCTAATAAGGATTCTTTCCCGTGTTCTAATAGATGCACTACACCTGCTTGGGTACTATGAGAGGTGAAAGCTTTTCCATTTTTAACATGGATGTTTGCATTTAAGGTGCGGTTATCTTTTACTATACTTAATTGAAAGGTTCTATCATAGATGACGAGTGTCAGTAGAGCTTGTTCTAGCAGTGAATCTAAACGAGGTTTCAGTTCATTTGTGAATCCACACAGTCCATGAGCAAGCAAAGAATGACTTGCAGCGGTCATTCGCGAATCAACTTGTTCTTTGGTCAAATTATCATAAATCGATCGCAGTAATGTATTCCCCATTTCGGCTTTATTAATCATGGCCAACGCCATCGCTAATTCTTCTATGCTCAACGAAAAACTTGTGATTTTTTGCTTTATCATAGAATCTTCTCCTATCGTATGAGCGATATAGTTCAGATAAATGACAATATTTTGGATGTAAATCCACTAAAAATATCATCGATAGTATTCGAAAGTCGTTTGGTTGTGTTTGGAAAATCATTTGCGGCATTACCAACTGCTACACCAGTTTGATCCAACAACATACCACCCCCATGAACCAAATCATCTTTGAAAGTTTCAAAACCTGTATCAAGAGCTTTACCACCAAAGTAACTAACCCCCCACCAGACTGCAATACCAGCAGTCGCTACAGCCACTGCTGGGGCACCAGCTGTTACCAATAGGCCGGTTGCTACAGAAGCTAAGGCATATCCAGTGTAATGTATTCCTACTGTTTTTGCAGCAACAAAGGCGGCATCAACAGCAAGGGCAGTGGCCTTTTCAGTTCCATCCTCGTATTTTCCCCAATCTTTGATTGCCCTCTCACCAAAATCAAGTACAGCCAATCCAATTTCCAACGGAGTGATATCTGTTAAGGCTTTCTTGAGAAAAGTATTTGGAATATGATCGGCTCGAATATGGTTCAAAGTTGGGAAAAAACCAACCTTTTCCTTTAGAGCATGGCTCCCCTTGATGATTACTTCTCCGG
>ERZ795050.5979-NODE-5979-length-10022-cov-2.962677_pt1 | contig 10022 bp, 6 predicted proteins | sample MGYA00375134_ERZ795050 | MGnify/ENA primary metagenome ERZ795050 (study PRJEB30179, sample SAMN05720221) | activated sludge metagenome | isolation source: Anaerobic digester | place: Japan | collected 2015-05-26 ... | reverse complement strand
ATATCCATGGTTTTAATTTCACAAATTCTGATTCAGAAATTATTTTTGTATAAATTTCTTTTCTTCATTTTGGCATTTCATCAATCACACTAACATCAAATTCTCCAAAAAATGCTAAAGCCATTGATCTTGGAATTGGAGTAGCAGACATTTGTAAAATATGAGGATTAGCAAATTTATGGAAAACAGCCCTTTGCTTAACTCCAAACTTATGTTGTTCATCTATAATTGCAAACTTCAAATCCTTAAACTCCACATCATCTTGTAAGACAGCATGAGTTCATACCAAAATATGAATTTTTCAATCTTTCAAATCTGATTTAACTTTATCTTTTTGTCATTGTGTTAAAGATCATTTCAAAATCTCAATACGAAGTCATAATGGAAGCAATAATTTAGCTAAAGTTTTATAATGTTGATTTGCTAAAACCTCTAATGGAGCAAGAAAAACAGATTGAGCTCAAAATTTCTTATATACATAAAAAGCAACTATAGCTGCAACGACGGTTTTTCAGCTACCAACATCTCATTGCAAAAGCCTCATCATTGGTTTTCAAGAATGAATATCTTCTATAATTTTTTTTACAACTTTTTTTTGAGCACCAGTAAGTTGAAATTCTAACCTATCCACTATAAGTTTTACTATAGCCCGGTCTTCTTGACTTTCGTTCAAATCTATATTATTTTGTCTATACTCATTTCTATTTATAATAGAGTGTAACTGCAATCTAAGTAATTTATCAAAAAAGATCCTATATTTTCCTTGTCTAACATTGTCTATATTGTTTGGATAATGTAGGTTTTTTATTGTAGTCTTTATATCAATCAAATTGAATTCTTGTAAAAAATCTTGAGGTAAGTATTCACTAAAAGTAGTTTCGATTTCCGGCAAAATATCCCACATTTTTTTAGCAAACCAAGAAGGCTTAATTCAATTCAATTCTGAATATATAGGATATATCCTTCCAAAAGAAGGATCGTTTTGTTGGTCAACATTATCATCAATAGTCTCTGTTTCTATAATTTCAGGATTGGAAAAACTAAATTTACCATACTTAAAATATGGTTTACCAACGATTATATACCAACTATTTACTTTTATTTTGGAAGCTAAAAAAGCAGAATTATAAATCACTATTTCTCATCTATTTCATTTTTCGTCATTAAATTTTATAGTAAAAGTTTTTCTTGCTCATCTTTGAAAAAATCTTTTATCAGTTATAAATCATTTTACAGAACAAATTGCTTTATCCAAAATATTAATCTGATCCAAAGTAACAAGGTTTTCCCTATTTTCATAATCTCTAGGAAAGTACTGAAAAAACTCCTTCAAATTATTTATTCAATTTTTTTGAAGTATTTTAAGATATCTATCGTTAGTTTTAAGCTGTTTCTTCAGACTCATCATCATTCATTTTGTAAAAAGGTTTGAAAGTTTGTCAAGTTCATATCCTACCACCCGTGTGCTGTTCGCGAAGCTAGCCAATTGCACCCGGGTGGTAGGAGAATACAATTTTATAAACTTGTAACTTGCAACTTTCAACTTTATAACTTTTAACTTACTTGTAACTTTACAAACTTTCACTATTAATTTAATAATGTTTTCTATTTGAAATTCCAACCAATTTTTATATATTCTAAATGAATAGAAATTCAAAAATTTTTTATTTTGTTTTGTAGGCAAAAAATGTTAAAAAAACCAAAAAATGTACGAATTCTAATTATTGCTTTAATTCTAATTGTTACCTCATATCAGACCTATCAAGCTACAAAAATATCAAAAGATGTAGTACAAGTAATCAAAGAACAAGAAGAACTACCATTAAATTCTTTTATGGACAAATATAAAAACAAAGAATTTTCTAAGGTAGATTTAGTAAACGATACTAAACTTTTAGGATATGTCTTTGTATGAACCTGAAAATGACAGTCTTTCATGACAATACAAAAAACATTAACAGAAGAAATCTACAATGTTTTTGAATCTAAAAAACCAGAAAACACATCTTTGATAGAATTATGAATTGAACTAGACTGATCTACAGAAATAAACATAAAATCTGAACAAGAAAGTTTTTTGACTTCGATTCTAAAAGAAGTAGTACCGTTACTCATATTCTTTGTACTTATACTGTTTTTATTCAGATTTTCTCTACCAAAATGATGATGACTACCTTTTAATACAAAAGCTTGAAAGGAAAACATAAAAACCAAAGAAAATACAAAATTTTCAGATGTTGCCTGAATGGAAGAAGTAAAAGAAGAATTATCAGAAATAGTAGATTATCTAAAAAACTCATCAAAATATCAAAAAGTGTGAGCCAGACATCCAAAATGAGTTTTATTATACTGACAACCTTGATCTTGAAAAACTTTGTTGGCAAGAGCTGTTGCATGAGAAGCTTCTGTTCCATTCTTTTCAGTATCATGATCAGAGTTTATGGAAATGTTAGTTTGAATGTGAGCAGCCAAAGTTAGAAACCTTTTTCAAAAAGCAAAAACAGCATGAAAAGCAATTATATTTATAGATGAAATAGATGCTATTTGAAGAAAAAGAGGGCTTTGACATACTGGATGACACCAAGAACAAGAACAAACCTTAAATCAAATCCTCACAGAAATGGATTGATTTGATAACAAAACAAATATCATCGTAATGGCAGCTACCAACAGACCTGACATACTAGATCCAGCCTTATTGAGAGCGGGTAGATTTGATAGAAAAATATTGGTTTCTGCTCCTACTTATGAAGAAAGAAAGGAAATATTTGAATATTACCTAAAAGGTAAAAAAGTAGAAAAAAATCTAAATCTTGATTCTCTAATAAAAAGAACTAGCGGTCTTGTTTGAGCTGATATAGAAAACATAGTAAATGAAGCAGCATTAAAGTTAGCAAAAGAAAACAAAACAGTAATAGGTGAAGAAGAGTTTGAATATGCCTTAGAAAAAGTTTTAATGTGACCAGAAAAAAAGGTAAAAAGCATGCAAGAAAAAGAAAAACAAATAATAGCATATCATGAATTATGACACGCTGTTACATCACATTTATTGGAAAATACAGATAAAGTAGAAAAAATCACTATCGTTCGTAGATGACAAGCATTATGAGCAACCTGGAAAACACCAGAAGAAGACAAGTATCTTTACTCAAAAAACAAAATTATTGATGAAACAATATCTTTATTATGATGAAGAGCAGCAGAAGAGGTATTCTTTGGAAAGGATGAAATCACAACATGAGCCTCAAATGATCTTGAAAGAGCAACAAAAATCATAACTGATATGGTTATGAAATATTGAATGGATGAGGAATTATGACCTGTATTTTATTTTGATGGATCAAGAGAGGAGTATTTACCATATAAAACATACAGTGAAAAAGTTGCTGAAAAAATAGATGAAAAAATTAAATCATACATCAACAATTGTTACTCAGAATCAAAAAAAATAATAACAAAAAACAAAAAACTAATAGAATCTATGTCGAAAGTTTTATTAGAGAAAGAATACTTAACTAGAGAAGAATTCGTTGAACTAATGGAAGATAGTATAAAATAAAAATTATTTTAATTCTAAAAATTATTATGAACAAAGCAAAAAACGATCAATCTAAAAGTTCCATATATGTTTTAGATCGATATACAAACAAAAATATAAAAGTTATAAATATAGATGAAAACTCATTACAAGAATTAAAGCCATGAGACAAGGTTGTCTACAACATGGAGGAAAACAACCAAAAACCATCTATATGAATATATATTTGACACTCTATAAACACAGATAGAATATGAAATTTTACAAAAATCTTAAAATGAGAAGAATTAGATTTTTTTGAAGAACAAAGTAAATTTGCACTAAAGATATTCCCTTTATTTAAAAAGAAATTTAAAGCTGAATTCAAAAATTCTATACCAGTTACAGCTAGATTTCATATATATTTGGATCAATTATATTTCTATTTTTATTCAGAAGAAAGATATATCTTTACAGATTTTGTAAAAAAACTAAGAGAAAAGATATGAAAAAATATATTTTTATTCCAAGTATGAGCTAGAGATATGGTAAAAATGGATCCTAGAACAGATATACTACCTTGTTGAGCAGATTGAATTATACCAATGCACTGTAAAACTACATTACCTCTCCCTAGTATTGAAATGGAAAATTTAATACTTCAAAATCTGGAATGAAGAGATATTGAAAGATTAAAATGAAGATGTGGTAAACTTAAATGTTCTTTAATTTACGAACTAGAAACATACAAAGAAGAAAGTAAAAAGTATCCTCCAAAATGAAGTGAAGTAAAATACTTAAAATCAAATATTGATTGATTAGTAACATCTTACAATATAATGACAGGTGATGTAACAATAAAAACTGAGGATGGAGAAATATTCAAAATCCCTACTTGAGAATTGAAAATAACAAAATTACCTGATCCCAAAACAAAAACAGAAGAAGAAAAAGAACTAGAAAAAATAAAAAATGAAATAGAGTGATAAAAAATCATTTTATATTCACATTTGTTCTAATCATATATTTTAATATTTAAATTAGTCTTATGACAAAATTAGGAACTACTCTTTGGATAATACTTACTGTTATTTTACTTATTTTTCCAATTAGGATTTTAGTAATACTACTTACTAAAAAATGATCAAAACTTATAAGTTTAATTAAACAGAAAATTCATAATATCAAAACATTGGATAAAATGAGAAATGAATTATTACAACAAAGAGCCAAAGAAGTAAGAGAAGAAAATAATATAAACAATGATATGATGATAAGCAGTATTTTTGAAAATAAAGAAACAGAACCAGATGTTGAAATAGAAGAACAAAAACAAAACGATAATACAGAAAACATAAATAAAAATATTCTTGAAAAACAAAAAAAATTATTAGAAAAAATATCTTATGAAGCAAATGTATATAAAAAAGATGGTAAATTAGAAGAATATGAAAAAAAACTAATAGAAGGTTTAGCTATAGAACCGGACAATCTAGACTTTAACAAACAATTAGCAGACTTATATTTTACCGTTTGAAATCACAAAAAAGCACTATCTTTATTGAAAAAAATAATAGAAGAAGATCCAGATGATCACAATGCAATACGACAAATATGAGAAATTTACTTAATTAGTGGAGACTACGAAACAGCAGAATTATTAATAGAAAAAGCAATTAATACCAAGCCAAATAATCCTAAATACTATATTAGTATGGTTGAAATTTTATACAATACAGAAAGAAAAAAAGACGCAATAGCTGTAATGGAAAAAATTGTAAAATTAAGACCAACAAATTCAAATTATGCTTTAACTCTAGCCGAATTATATGAAGAAACACAAGACAAAGACAATGCTAAAAAATATTACTTTAAAGTGTTGGAGCAAGAACCAAATAATGAAAAAGCAAAAAGAAAAATTCAAGAGTTATCAAACAGTAATATAGAATAACTTTTATTTAGAAAAATTAAAAACATATGATAGCAGAATATTATATGCATTTAAAAGAATATCTATCATTCAAAAGTATTTCTACAGATGGCAATTTTAATAATGAAATTCAAACATGTTCAAATCGACTAAAAGAGCTTTTTGAACAAAACAATTTTCAAGTAGAAGTAGTGAGCAATTACTGAAATCCTATAATTATAGCATCTTATTTTGTAGACAACAATTTAGAAAATGGATTAATTTATGGACATTATGATGTTCAAAATGCTAACCAAATAGATTGACGAAAGGAAAACCCATTCAATCTTTATATTGGGAAAGATAAAGTTATCTGAAGGGGAGTAGTGGACAATAAATGACAAACATTGATACACATATTGAGCATAATAAAACTTATAAAAGAAAATAACTTATGATACAATATTACATTTATATTAGAATGAGAAGAAGAAATAGGGTCTCCATGAATTATAAAATTTATAGAAGAAAATAAACAAAAATTTAAAGCTGATTTTATATTAATATCAGATTGAAATATTGTAAAAAACCTACCAATCATTGAATCAGGATTTAGATGATGATTCAACTCAAAATTAGAAATAAAAACAGCAAACACAGATTTACATACCTGAATTTATGGTGGAATAGTTTCAAATCCAATCGAGGAATTAATTAACTTATTTTCTAAATTATACGATGCAAACAACCAAGTGACTATACCATATTTTTATTACGAAGTAGAGGAGTTTAATGTAAACCAAAAAATATTAAATAGCAAAATACCTTTTAACCAAGAAGACTTAACAAACTTTTGAATTTCTCAAACAAAATTAAAAGATGTTGATTTTTATACTAAATCTTGATGGTTACCATGCATTGAGATTACTGGTATCAACTCATGAAGCACAGAATTTTTCAAAAACTCTATCCCAAATACCGCAACAGCAAATATTAACTTTAGATTAGTAAACAACCAAAAATGTGATTCTATAGTTAACTTATTTAAAGAATGGATTAAAAATAATTTACCAAAAAATATAGAATATAAACTGAGTTTTGATCAATATAGTAAACCAACAAAAATAAGTTTACAAAATAAATTTGTAGATAAAGCAGAAAAAACATTAACAGAAATATATGCTAACAAAGTCATTTATCTTAGATCATGATGATCTTTACCAATTATTGATATATTTCAAACACATGTCAGTAACAACATACTATCTATACCATTAGCAAATGAAGACTCTAATATGCATTGAGTTAACGAAAATTTTGAGATAGATTTGATAAAAAAATGACTAGAATTTAGCTATAAATTTTTCCAAAAATAACTTTAATTTCTAAACATAAGACTATGAACAAAAAAATTTCTCTTGTATTTATGGTAGCATGATTATCATCTCGTTTTGGTTGAAAAATAAAACAATTTGCAAAAGTATGACCCAATGATTCTACATTAATTGAATACTCAATGGATCAAGCTTTGAAATCAAATTTTTCAGAAATTATATTTATCGTAGGTAAAATGACAGAACAAGCATTCAAGGAAAAATTTTGAGATAATTATAAATGAATTCCCGTAAAATATGCTAAACAAAGTTTTGATGAAAGTGAGAGAGACAGACCTTGGGGAACAGTAGATGCTGTTTGTAGTGCAAAAGATTTGATAAATAATCCTTTTGTTGTTTGTAATTGAGATGATATATATTGAGAAAACTCATTTAAGATATTATACGATCACTTACAAAATTCAGATGAAATGGCAACATTATGATACATACTATGAAATGTAATTCCAGAACAATGAACCACCAATAGATGAATATTTAGGATCACAGAAGATAACTATGTTGATAGTATACAAGAAATGATTTGAATATCAAAAGACACATTATCTGATTTTTGATTAAAAAAGGATGATCTTTGTAGCATGAACATCTTTTGATTAAATAAAGAAACTTTAAATCAATTAGATAATATACTAACAAATTTCAAGCTAAAAAACAAAGGAAACAGAACAATTGAGTGCTATTTACCTGTAGAATTGTCTAATCTCATAAAAATATGAGAAAATAAAATGAAAATCTATTCAACTCCAGATAGACGATTATGAGTAACTAATCCTGAAGATGAAGAAATAGTAAAACAACAAATCGAAGAAATCGAAAAAAACAAAAATGTGGAAAATTTGTAAAATCTATGTTGATAAAAAGCCAATTGAAAACTATACTTTCTCTTGAATATTATCTTTTTTTTAATATAAGATTTTTGTCACATATTTATAACTTGGTAAACTTTATGAGTGAAAAATTCTTCCCTAGCGAAGCGAAGCGGAGTCCCGACTCGTCGGGAGAGGGAAGCTGTTCTAGTGCTGCGCCCCGCAGTAGTGCGGGGTTGTTGGAAATAAAACCCCCACCTAGTTCCACGAACAACCTCCCCCAAGGGAGGAACTTTATCCCCAAATTTTACAAATTTTATGAACTTTACAAACCTGCCTACCGGCAGGGCAGGCTTTACAAACTTTTGAACTACTTTATAACTTTTAACTGCATAACCTTTCTACAAAATGGTCACTATCAACGATATAAAATTACCTCCACACAACATTGAAGCAGAAAAATGAGTTTTATCTTGAGTATTAATGGATAAAGATACATTATATATTTATAATGGAGACAGACTATGACCAGAAGATTTTTATAAAAAAGAACATCAAAAAATATACGAAGCAATATTGCAATTAGACAACAAAACTATAGATGTAGTAACCCTCTGAAATCAACTAGAAAAAAATTGAGATTTAGATTTCGTGGGAGGATTAGACTATCTTTACGAACTATCAACATTTTTACTATCCACTTCATGATGTTCTGAATATTCCAAAATAGTAAAAGACAAATCTCTTTTAAGACAAATACTAAAAACATCACAAAATATAATTTGAGATGTTTATAAGCAAGAAAATACTACAAATATTTTAGAATCTATAGAAAAAAATATATTTGATCTAACACAAAGTCAAACATGAAACAACATACAACATATAAACGAAATTATGTGATGAAGAACAAAAGAATATATGGCCATTGTTGATGATCCAGAAAAAGTTAACAGCACAAAAGTTTTTTCTGGCTACAAAAAGTTAGATGAAATGCTAGGTGGTTTCAAACCGGGAGAGCTTATAATAATCGCTGCAAGACCATCAATGGGTAAAACATCTTTTGCATTAAATATAGTTACCAATATTGCATTACAACAAGACAAATCAATAGCAATATTTTCATTAGAAATGGGTGCTGAATCTATTGTTGATAGAATTATTGCAGAAGTGGCACAAATACCAATGTCAAAAATAACAAAAGGAGATCTAAATAATGACGACTTTTCAAAAATATGAGAAGCTATGACAATTTTATGAGACAAAAAAATTTATATAGATGATAAGTCTGCTGCCAATATACCATTATTAAAGTCAAAACTTAGAAGATTAAAAGTAGAAAAATGAGAATTAGATTTAGTAATTATTGATTACCTACAGTTAATGCACGGTACAAGCTTTTTATGAAATAGAGTTCAAGAAATTAGTGAAATTTCTAGATGACTAAAAGAATTAGCAAGAGAGTTGGAGGTTCCAATTATAGCACTTTCTCAATTATCTCGTGCAGTAGAACAAAGAATAGATAAAAAGCCACAATTAAGCGATTTAAGAGAGTCTGGAGCTATTGAACAAGACGCAGATAGTGTAATCATGCTACATAGAGAAGATTATTACGACAAGGATACAGATAAAAAATGATCTACAGATGTTTGTGTAAGAAAAAACAGAAACTGAGAAGTTTGAGAAATAGAATTGTATTTCAAAGCAAGCATTATGAAGTTTATTGACCTAAAAGATAATACCGACTGAACTGAAAATTAATATTAAAAAAATAATAAAAAAGCAGCTTACAAAAAACAAAATATTTTTTTCAATTTTATTAATTTATTCATGAATATTTTATAGGTAAACAGTATAGTTTCAATACATTACATTTCTTCATCATCAATTATCATATATTATATAACAAATACATAAAAATGTGCTAACAAAAGATTAGATGATTTTTTGTTTTTTTTGTTGTTTTATTTTTATATATAGATATTTTGGAATCGTAAATAAAATTATTTAACAAAAAAGCAAAGATTTTAATTTAAATCTAAATTGTATTCAATTAGATTTAAATGCATAAAAGAGTAGTTTACCAAAACGAAAAATTATGCAAAAATCCTAGAGACGGTTTTTTTGGTTTTTTGTAGCCCAATTGTAATACCAAAAATATAGTGTTTATAAATAGATTTGGTACTAAAAAACGAAGTCTATTAATAAACTCTATATTATGATAAAGAGTTGTTCCGTCTCTAGGTTGTACAACCTATGTAAGACGGACCGACTGTTTCAGTTGGTCTTTTTTGTTTTTGAATTACTAAAACCTATACAGTTCGCCATAAATGAGTGAGCTAAGGGAGTTAAAATTCATTCACGAGTTTAAAATCCCCCTTAATCACCCTTAT
>ERZ795050.5973-NODE-5973-length-10031-cov-34.622694_pt1 | contig 10031 bp, 9 predicted proteins | sample MGYA00375134_ERZ795050 | MGnify/ENA primary metagenome ERZ795050 (study PRJEB30179, sample SAMN05720221) | activated sludge metagenome | isolation source: Anaerobic digester | place: Japan | collected 2015-05-26 ... | reverse complement strand
GGGTTTCGAGTTTGCCCTGCCCAATTTGACGAGCGGCTGTGACCAATTGATTGACTGGTTTGGAATAATAACGCGCCAGCAGAAAAGCAGCGCTCAGCGCGATTATAATTATAAGTAAAGCAATTTTGGTAATTCGATTGAGAATTTGCCTGAAAATATCGTTCAAATGGCTCAAATAAATGCTCGTACGCACGACTGCTACGGTCTGTCCGTCTCGAACCAGCGGTGAAGCGACATACAGCATATTTTCTTCAACCGTCGTGCTAAAACGTTGAGCATGAGCCACATTACCCCTCAAAGCTTGCTTGATTTCCGGCCGCTGGCGATGGTTTTTCATCAGGCGCGGATCAGACTCAGAATCGGCAATGACATTACCGGTGGTATCAATAATTGTGATGCGAGCCCGGATTTCATTCCCAAGCGACTTGGTCAGCTGATCCAAATCCTCACGGCTTTGATTTTTTGCCGATAGTAATAAAACCGACAGACTGGCATTCAAATCCTGCAGGTCAGCGATCTGGGCTTCAACGAAATGTCTGCGGAGTGAATTATATGACAGCGCTACAATTAAGACCGTCAGCGCTACAATTAGAACAAGGTAACCGGAAAAGATTCGGTAAAAAAAGGATTTTTTCATATTTCGAGCTTGTAACCGACTCCTCTTAAATTGCGGATCAGACTACCGTATTCGCCTAACTTTTCCCGTAAGTTTTTGATATGAACGTCAATAGTGCGGTTGACGACAATTTTATCTTCACCCCAAAGTTGATCAAGCAGGTGCTCCCGTGAAAATACGTGCCCCGGTCTTTGCGCCAATATTTTCAGGAGATTAAACTCAGTGGCGGTTAGTGCAATCGGCTTGCCGTCAGCCTGAACGATATATTTCTCCAGATCAATTGTTAAACCGTCGGTGATTTTCAAAATATTTTCATCGGAGGTCGGTTGCGAGCGCCGTAAAACGGCTTTCACTCGCGCAACTAATTCGCGCGTCGAAAAAGGCTTAGTGATATAATCATCGGCACCGATTTCCAATCCGAGAACTTTGTCGAATTCTTCACTGCGAGCAGTCAACATAATAATCGGAATTTTAGCCGTTTGAGGATTGCTTCTCAGTTGCCTACAGATTTCCACCCCATCAATGTCCGGCAACATTAGGTCGAGAATGACCAAGTCAGGCGATTTTTCATTTAGAAAGCTATAAAATCCACTGGCATTGGCAAATCCCGCAGTTCGGAAACCATTTTTCTTGAGTTGCAAAACTACCAGCTGTAGAATGTCCGGTTCGTCATCTATTATGGCAATTAATTCATTCACGGAATGAATGTAAATATTTTTAACTAAATAGAAAACATTAACAAATATAATTTTAACAATGAACATCAGTAAGCCCCTTCTTGGAACTTTACCGCTCTTTCTCATTGCTTATAATGAATATTTAATAAATCGGTAAAATTCCACGTGAAAAATTAAATAATTTTACCTAACTTTGGGCGCTTTTTTGGCAAGATAGAAAATTAGAAAAACGATACAGAATAGCTAATATTATCAAATATCGAGAGTCGTAAAAACCGTATGAATCTACAGCCGAACCGCTCCAATCCTGAGGGAGATTTGTATTACAACCTAATTCATCCATTAGTTTGTCCATTTTGCGGATATTATCTGATCAACTTGATTTATTATATAAACGGAGGAATTATTTATGGCAAAAGTTTTAATCGTTGATGACGATCCGGATTTCGTATCAGCCGTCACGATTGTCCTCGAAAGTGCCGGACATAAAGTATCTAAAGCCTATTCCCGCCAAGAAGGAATGCAAGTATTCGCTAAAGAAAAGCCGGATATAGTCGTTCTGGATGTTATGATGCAGGAACCGGATGACGGTTTTGTAATGGCGCAGGATTTGAAAGCCAAAGCCCGTGTTCCGATTTTGATGCTGACCAACGTTGGACAGGTTACCGGTCTGGACTTCGATAAAGATTCCGAAATGGTGCCGGTGGATGCATTTGAATCAAAACCGATAAAACCATCTGTTCTGTTAGAAAGAATTAATCAATTATTGCAATAAAAAAGGAAAAACCAATGCAAGTATTGGATCGCGTTAAAATTAATCAAGAGATTTCCGACCTGAAAAAAATCTATGGAGAGGACCGCTCTGCCTTGCTTCCAATCTTACAAGATTTACAGGAAAAATACGGTTATTTGCCGAATTTAGTAATGCAGGAAACAGCCCATGCTTTGGGCATTCATCCTGTCGAAGTTGAAAGCGTTGCCAGCTTTTATAGTTTTTTCCATCGCAAAGAAAAACAGGGAAAATACGTTCTACGCCTCTGCCAGACGATTTCCTGCGATTTAAGTGGAAAAGCCAAAGTTGCGCGCCAACTGGAGAATGAACTCGGTATCAAATTCGGTGAAACCACCAAAGATGGGATGTTTACTCTTGAATATACCAACTGCCTCGGAATGTGTGATCAGGGACCGGCTTTGCTAATCAACGATCGTTTATTTGCCAGAGTAACACCTGAAAAAGTGCCTCAAATCATTGCCGACTGTCGGCGTGATTTTATCAAATCCGCCTTTCCGAAAGTAGTACCATCCGATGTCAGAAAAAGTGGTCCTATTCTGTCCCATGATTTAAAGCCAGGAGAAGGTCTAAAAGCCGCCTTGAAAAACACCCGTTCCGGTGTAATTAGCCTAATTCGCGAATCCGGATTGAAAGGCCGGGGTGGCGCCGGTTTCCCAACGGCGGTCAAGTGGCAACTGGCGGGAGCGGCGCAAAGCGATAAAAAATTTGTAGTCTGTAATGCCGATGAAGGTGAACCGGGAACTTTCAAAGATCGCTATTTACTTTTTCAGCACACTGAAATGATTTTCGATGGTATGACGATTGCCGCTTATGCCATTGGCGCTATGAAAGGTTTTGTTTATTTACGAGGTGAATATCTCTATTTAAAGCAATATCTCCAGGAAGTACTCGAAAAACGCCGCCAGAATAACCTACTCGGTGAAAACATCCTCGGCAAGGAAGGTTTCAATTTCGACATCGAGATTAGAATGGGTTCCGGCGCTTATGTCTGTGGCGAAGAAACCGCCTTGATCGAATCACTGGAAGGCTATCGCGGTGAGCCGCGAAACCGCCCGCCTTTTCCGGTTGATACCGGGTTTCAAAATCATCCGACTATTGTCAATAACGTCGAGACTTTTCTGGATGCGGCTCTCATTTGTGTCAAAGGCGCTAAATGGTTCAATGAACACGGCACTGAAAAATCCAGCGGCACAAAACTTTTCAGTGTTTCTGGTGACTGCGAACAACCTGGTATCTACGAATTGCCGTTCGGTATTACCATCGAACAATTGTTAAAAGAAGTCAAAGGCGAAAATGCAAAGGCAGTGCAAATTGGCGGCGCTTCCGGTCGTTGTGTAGCCCGTAAGGATTTCAGCAGAACTATTGCCTTTGAGGATATTTCGTCCGGCGGTTCGATTATTGTTTTTGGACCGCAGGTGGATATGCTCAAGGTCGCCATCAATTTTATGGAATTTTTCGTAGAAGAATCCTGTGGTCAATGTACTCCCTGCCGTGAAGGCAATGTTAAACTTCTCGAGGGTTTAAAACTGCTCGAGGAGGGACGCTGTTCAGCTTCCTATTTAAATGAATTGATGCGTCTAGCGGAAACAATTCAACTGGCTTCCAAATGCGGTTTGGGTCAATCCAGTCCGAATGCCTTTGTCTCAATTATTGAAAATTTTAAATCAGAAATTTTAGGCCGTGTGCCTGAAAAAGCTTAAAGAGGATATTTATGGAAGATAACGAAAAAGTAATGACTGAGTCCACGGTTCGCGCACCCAAAAGTACTACGCCATCCACCATTAAAGCTCCCGAAGATATCAGCGCGATTGGTGCGACTATCAAAGTCACAATTGATGGAAAAGAAATTCGCGTTCCGATGGGAACCACGATTTTGAATGCCGCCCGCATGCTCGGCATCAATATTCCAACTCTATGTCATCATAACGACTTGTGTATCAGCGGTGTTTGCCGTATTTGCGTAGTAGAGGTCGAAGGTATGCGCACTCTCCAGGCGTCCTGTGCCTATCCAATCAGCCAGCCGATTGTAGTTCATACTCACACCCGCAAAGTTCGCCAGGCACGACGTCATATTATTGACCTTTTGCTTGCGCGTCATTATGGCGAATGTTATTCCTGCGTCCGCAATAATAACTGCGAATTACAACAATTAGCCCATGAATATGGTGTTGATTTCTATCGTTTTGGCCATGTTGATAAACCGACTTATGGTCGCGATAACTCCAGCTATGCAATTGTGCGTGATATGGATAAATGTATTCTCTGTCGGCGTTGCGTCCGCACCTGTATTGACCTTCAGGAAGTTGGAGTTTACGAAGCCTTTGAACGTGGTAACCAAACCCGCATTGGTACCTTTATGGACAATCCTATGGCGGAACTGATTTGCATCAATTGCGGACAATGTATTAACCGTTGTCCGACCGGCGCTTTGCATGCCAACGACCCAAGTGATGCTATCTGGGCTGCTATTGATGATCCGACTAAACATGTCGTGATTCAGACCGCTCCGGCGCCGCGTTCCGCCATTGGCGAGTGTTTCGGTTTACCGGCTGGCACTCCCCTGACTTTTGAAATGAATACCGCTATGCGTTACTGCGGTTTCGATAAAGTTTTCGATACTAACTTTTCCGCCGATTTAACCATTATTGAAGAGGGGACCGAACTAATTTTGCGGCTTTACAAGGCTTTAGTAAAGAAAGAACCTGTGTCTCTGCCGCTATTTACTTCCTGTTCGCCCGGATGGGTAAAATATATCGAACATTTTTACCCGGAAATGTTATCGCACCTGTCATCAGCCAAGAGTCCCCAACAGATGTTCGGCGCCGTCATCAAAACCTATTATGCTGAGCTTAATAACATCGATCCGGCCGATATTGTTACCGTTGCGCTGATGCCCTGTACGGCCAAGAAATTCGAATGCAATCGTCCTGAGATGAATTCATCCGGTTTTAAAGATATTGATTACGGCTTGACAACGCGCGAATTGGCCGGGATGTTCCAGGAAGCCGGAATTGATTTACCTAATATGCCTAAATCAGATTTCGACGAACCATTCGGAACTCGCACCGGCTCGGGTGTCATTTTCGGCGCAACCGGCGGCGTTATGGAATCAGCTATTCGGACTGTCTATGAATTAATCACCGGTGATCGTATTGATAACCTATTCGAACGGGCTCGCATAATGCCCGTGCGTGGTTTCGAAGGCATCCGTTACGCTGAACTTCCCATTGCTAAAGTCGGTCCGGTGCCGGACTTACTAAAGCATTTGATTCCTAATTGGGATTGGCTGAGAGGTGCAACTCTGAAAGTAGCGGTAGCGCATGGAACTGCTAACGCCAAGAAGGTGCTGGATAATATTAAATCCGGCGGCAAATTAAGTGAATGCCACTTCATCGAATTTATGGCTTGCCCGGGTGGTTGTCTGGGTGGCGGTGGAATGCCGATTCCGACCAATGAAGAAATTCGAGCCGCTCGAGCGCAGGCTATCTATGCTGAGGATGAAGCCAGCGAGGTTCGCAAATCCTATGAAAATCCAGCCGTGGTCAGGCTATACAATGAATTTCTCGTTGATGGACCCTGTGGTCATAAAAGTCATAAACTCTTACATACTTACTATACGCCACGCGGTAAAAAATTAGTGTAACAATCATCCTCCTCTTTATCTCTAAAAAGGGCAATCTTTTAGTAGATTGCCCTTTTTTAATAAATGAGGTCGTAGTAATTTTGAAACTGAGTAATTGAAAAAAAGAATTCATTTCATTGAGGATAAAATGCCGAATAGGTTTATTTATTTAGATCACAATGCTACCACTCCATTACACCCGGAAGTTAAAAATACTATTACCGATATGTTCGATGTATTTGGCAACCCCTCCAGTCTCCACACCGTCGGTCGGATCGCTCGCCAAAAAATCGAACAAGCCCGCGAAATTGTCGCCAATTTCATCGGCGCCGCGCCCGATGAAATTATCTTCGTCGGAAGCGGCAGTGAAGCCAACAATACCGTCCTTAATAGTCTCTCCTGCCCTTCGCAGGTTTGTCGCCTCGAACGCAACCTGCGCGATGAAATCATCACAACATCTATCGAACACCCTTGCGTTCTGGAAACTTCCAAATGTCTGCGAGAACGCGGTACGACTGTTCATTATTTGCCAGTGGATATTACCGGAAAGGTTAAACTCAATACACTTAAGGAATTACTGTCAGAAAAAACCGCATTGGTTTCGGTTATGTACGCCAATAATGAAATCGGTACTATTCAAGATATAAAAGCTATTGCAGAAATAGCCCATGCTCAAGGCGCTTTTTTCCATACTGATGCCGTTCAAGCTGTCGGGAAAATTCCCGTTAACGTTAAAGACCTCGACGTCGATTTCCTGACCTTTTCCGCCCACAAAATCTATGGTCCGAAAGGGGTCGGGGCACTTTATGTCAAACGTGGGACTCCCTTCTGTCCCTTAATTCGCGGCGGTCATCAAGAACGCGGCCGCCGAGCTGGAACTGAAAACACGATCGGCATTGTGGCTTTTGCCAAAGCCATTGAGATGCGTAAACAAGAAATGTCCGACGAAGCCGTACGACTGCGCCGTTTTAAAAAAATGTTAATTGACGGGATTAAGTATAAAATTCCAGATGTGCAATTTAATGGTCATCCCACCGATACTCTGCCCGGAACACTGAATATCTCCTTTGCCGGGGCGGAAGGCGAATCAATTTTACTCTACTTAGACCTCGAAGGAATCGGGGTTTCAACCGGCTCTGCCTGTGCCTCCGGTTCGCTTGAGCCTTCACACGTAATCCTCGCCACAGGCGTTGGCGCGGAACTAGCCCACGGCTCAATCCGCATAAGTATGGGACGTGAAAATACCACTGATGACATTTATTACACGGTTTCAGCTCTGGAGCGCGTGGTAAAAAAGGTGCGTGATATGTCAACAACTTATCAGAGTAAATTGGTATGAGCAATCAATCTGGCTGGCTATACTCCGAAATAGTTAAAGATCATTTTATGAATCCTCGTAATATTCTAAGGGATGACGAGAACTTTGTCGCCGATGGGGTCGGTATTACCGGCAATATCAAATGCGGCGACGAGATGCAGTTTCTCATCCAGGTTGACAAGCAAAAAGGTGTTATAACAGATTGCCGCTGGCGAACTTACGGTTGTGCCAGTGCCATCGCCAGCACTTCCGTTCTCTCGGAAATGGTCAAAGGCATGAAACTCGAGGATGCTTATCGTATAACTCCCAAAGATGTTGTGAAAAATCTCGGCAGTCTGCCCGAACATAAAATCCACTGCTCGGTGCTAGGTGACAAAGCTCTGCGCGCTGCTATTGACGATTATTATCGGCGTAATGGTATGAACGAAAAAATCAAGCACGAAGAAGCCCGCGTTATCTGCCAATGTATGAACGTCACTGATCATGAAATCGAAGATGCGGTCCTTGAGGGTGCCCGTACCTATCAAGAACTACAGGAACGCACTAAACTCGGCACGGTTTGCGGGCAGTGTCAGGAAGAAGCCACGGAATTACTTAAAAAATATATCGCAAAACACTTCGGCGATAACCGGAAATAATCCTGAATACCATATTTTAAGTACTTTTAAGTGCTTTAAAGTTCTATTAAGAAAATTTCCGCCATAAGGTTGTTTTTAAGCATAAATGCATAACTGACTGATTATATGGAGGTTTAGAATTACATTTTGTCGCAAAGATAATTTAATTTATTATAAGCACTTAAAAGCGCACTCTGCGGTTGGCTATTTTCTAAAGATTTACGTTGATTTATAGATTGCTGAGTTATTTGAGTTTGTAACTTCTTAAACCCCAGCTTACTTCTCTCATTGTAACTTTAATAATTCCCCAAAATGGAACCGCGAACAACATCCCGAATATACCTGCAATATTACCACCAATTATCACCGCGATCACGACAGTTATCGGATGCATATTAACGCTCTTAGAGACTACCATCGGTGAGACCAGATTATTATCAATGAGTTGCACAAGAACAAATACCACGATAATCCAGAAAATGATATATCCGACATTATCAGGATTGTTCAAAATGGTCAGTACAATGGCGGGAACGGCACCGACATATGGCCCAAGATAAGGAATAAGATTAGCGACACCAGCAATCATTCCGATAACAAAAAAATACGGCACCGGATTATCAAATACCAAATTGATAATGAATAAGCCGATTATCGACAATAAGCCGACGATCAAAGCGTCTATCGCTTGCCCCTGAATATATTTCGTAACCTGAGAATCAACTTTGTGCAAGACATTTAAAAATAATTCGAAATAACGATTTGGAACCTGACTGATTAGTGCTCTCTTAAATAATCGTCGATCCTTGATCAAAAAAAAGGTTATAATTGGTACAATTCCAACGAATGCTACATAAGTGCCGGCATTTTTTAAAAAACCCGCGACTTCCACCAGTAGCGCACCCCCGATTTGTTCTGCCTTATTTATCAGATCGCGCGCCAGATCGGGATTGTTGAATTTTTCCTGAAAAAATTGCTCAAGTTGAATGGTCAAGTTACTAATTAAGTCACTTTTTAAAGTAGCCGAGATGGATTCAACCGCTTTTATTACGGTCGGAATAATGCCGATAATTAAAGCAATTATTCCACCAAGAATAATAGCCATAATGGTTAGAATTGCTAAGGCTCGGTTAAATCCAATACTTTCAAGATAATCTACTAATGGATTGAGAATCACCGAAATAAGCCAGGCAATTAATAACATTAATAACACAGTTTTAACATAGGAGAAGATCGAAAATATAAATGCCACTCCCATAATAATTAAAAATATACGCCAGATGGTTTTACTTAATTGGCTTGTTGGAGTAGCCGATGTATTATTCATGGCGTTTCGCCTTCATTTCACGTTGTAGATTAGTCAATTGTTCATCTGTTTTTCGTAAACGCTCACCAACTACTCGGGATAAAGCCCAGAGGATTTTGATTCCCATACGGGGTTTGCGATACAACAAATCCAAAAAATCCGGTCGGAAAAACCCAATTATGTCAGAATCAACCATCGCGATTGCCGAGGCCGAACGTGGTTTCTCATCGAGTAAAGCCATATCCCCGAAAAAAGCACCTTTTTCAAGCTCCGCTAATTTCGTCCGGGTTCCATTTTCTGGTTCTTCGACAATTTCCACCGCTCCATTAATGATAATATACATTCCAAGCCCCGGGTCACCCATTCGGAATATCGGCTCGCCTTTTTTATATTTACGATGGTAAATTATTTTTTCCACCTCTTTTAACTCCTTAGAATCCAGATCAGAAAAGATGGGCATTTTAGCCAGAATTTGCATTATATCGCTCATTTCCGATTTATTTTTGGGTGATATTGGGTCCCATAATGGATGATTCATTTTATCTATTCCTTTTACTTCATTTTCCAATAATATCGATTTAATATACAAATAATTTATTTATACAAACAATTCCAATAAGTCAAGACTTCCCCCAATATTTTGTATGTTTCGTCCCTTAACCGTTGATGATCGAGGTAATAAAGCAAAAATACAATTTTTCTCCATCGCAATTTATTCACTAAAAAAGATTAACTCGAAGAGTTTAAACCTACTAAAAATTGAGGAATGTTCTGTAACAAGTGACTTGCTATTCAACTCGACAATACTTATTTTAAGCCGTTTATTATGAGTATGATGCTATTAGTTAGAAACTTCCTGATAATCATAGTTTTACTGTTCCTTAGCCCAGTTCAGGTTAACTCACAGGAAAAAGACCTGGAGCAAACGATCGAGTATCAATCGGAGCAACTGGAGAAAATCCGTAAAGAAATCCGCAATTATAAAAGTGATCTTAAAAAAGTCGAGTCTAAAGAGAAATCAATTTTGACTCAAATTGATGAAACCGAACGCAGTATCAGCCTGACCGAGAAACTCATTGCCC
>ERZ795050.5966-NODE-5966-length-10044-cov-3.486035_pt1 | contig 10044 bp, 12 predicted proteins | sample MGYA00375134_ERZ795050 | MGnify/ENA primary metagenome ERZ795050 (study PRJEB30179, sample SAMN05720221) | activated sludge metagenome | isolation source: Anaerobic digester | place: Japan | collected 2015-05-26 ... | reverse complement strand
TCCAATAAGGACATCAAAGCCAAAACCCTCGAGGTATTTAACAAGCAGCCGGAGTTTCTCACCAAGAGGGAAGCATCCACCATAATCAAAGACCTGATTGGGCTATCGGTTGTGGAGGGACAAGATGAATAACCTGGCAGTAATAAAAACCCAGCCCGAGGATTTTGAATCCTTCGTCCACATTTCCTATAACCAGGTTAGAACCTTCCTGCAATGCCCGCAAAAATACTTTTACCAATATGTACGGGGAATGGAGTGGGAATTCATCCCCGACTACTTCCCTTTTGGAGGCGCGATCCACAAGGCGGTGGAAGGGTTTTATCGTCACTTCGCTGAGAACGGAGAAAAACTCTCGCTTGATATCTTCCTGGAGACCTTTCGAAAAGCCTGGAAATTGTCTCTATCAGAAAAAATCCGATTTAAAGAAACCCCTGAGGAAATGGAAAATAAAGGAACACAGCTTCTTGAGGTCTTTCACAATGAAACCCGTCCCGGAAGGATCATCGGGGTAGAAATCCCCTTTTCGGTAGAAATGACCATTCCGGCTACCGGAGAAATCTTACCCTGCCGACTGGTGGGGATATTCGACCTGATCGAGACCGACCAGGATGGCAATCCGGTGGTGGTGGAATTAAAGACCGCCAAGAAACGCTTTAGCGAGGATCAGCTTGATCTTGACTTTCAACCAACGTTATACGGGTATGCTCTCAATCAGTTGGGCTATTCCACCATGAAAAACGAGACCCTGATCCGGTTTGACCTTTTGCTTAAGACCAAGAAACCGGATCTGGAAAGATATTTCACCATCAGAAACGGGAAGCATTACCTTCAGGCAGTGACCACCATCAAAAAGATTCTCCGGGCGATAGAGCTGGAAGCGTTTTTCCCCATCACCGGATGGCATTGCAGCGATTGTCCCTTTCAAAAAACCTGTAAACAAGGATAGCAAAGGATGGAAAAATTAAACGGCATCAGAAACATTTCCCTGGTGACGATCAAAGCGAAGAAAGAAAAATCTCTCGTTTTGGAAAAGAACACGGTAAGCGGGCCTGAGGACGCGGTTAAAATCGGAAGAAAATTAACCGGAGATTCGGACCGGGAGGTTTTCGGGGTGGTTACCCTGAGCACTGCCAATACCATCAACTCCATTCAAATCGTGGCGATTGGGACCATCAGCTCCTGCCTGGTTCATCCCCGTGAGGTCTTTAAAAGCGCCATCTTAAGCAACGCGGCAGCAATCGTGCTCTTTCATAATCATCCCTCAGGATCGGAGAACGTCAGCGATGATGACCTGGCAATCACCAAAAAACTGGTTGAAGCCGGAAACCTGTTGGGGATCCAGGTTCTTGACCACGTGATCATCGGAAATGAAACCTACTGCAGCTTCCTGGAAAAGAATTTGATCGGAAGCGGGAAGAACGAGACCTATGTCCATAATCTATGAACTTTACAAGAACCGGGGAAAAACTGTCTGTCCTCCCAATTATACGAGAGTAAATTCCTGCCCCTTGATCCTGCGGACAACCAGCGAAGATCTCCTGATGGCCAATGTCTTTGGCATCTTAAAGAACCTGAACCCGCACATTTGGCTGAAGAAGTTTCTGGAAGAAGCTCTTAAACAGGATTTTTCAAACGCTCCGCTAGAGAATCTCTCCTTTGATTTCTGGAAACGGATTCACCCGCCGGGCAACATGACCCATAAGGAAGGGGCCTCAGAGGTTGACCTCATCATCAGGTTTGATAACACCGCCATCCTTTTGGAGGCCAAGTACCTGGCTCCCTTAAGCTTAAGTACTACCCATTGCAGCACCCGGAATCAGCTCATTAGATACATTGACATAGCCATCAATCACTTTCTTTATGATGCGGAGAACCCCAAAGACGTTTACTTCGTGGTCTTAGACTCAGCAAAGGTGAAGCCCTGGCTTATCAAATATTACCGGAATCCTAAGAGGATCTTTAATGAAGTAACCCGGTCGAGCATGTTCGCTGATTACCTCAAGGCTTGCGAGACCATCGGCAAGAGGATCGGATGGCTTAATTGGGAAAGGCTGCGCATTATTTTAGAGAAATCAAAAAATCATTTTTTGGAAAATGCGGAGAGAAAGTTTATTGACGATCTTCTCATTTATCTCGAACACAAACAAAATGAAGCAATTCGCCTCAGAAATGAACGATCAGTAATCACCAATCAGTTTTCATTAAAGTTATAGCATCAATTTGTTACAAGTTGATGAAGTAGGGGTCACACAACGACCATAATTCCTGAGAAGACAAAGCTTACCGACGACAGTAGAGCGCCGCCATCGTTCTCGCAGTCAGGTTGAGCCGATGGTTGGACGATTTCTACTTAAAATTAAATTTGTTGGGATGCTTCATTTATTCAGAGCTTGTTCCTCTTCGGCTATTAGCAACTCAATAATTTTTCTTTTTTCTGTATCGGGCTCAAACAACTCCCTAAGGGCATAATAAGCCTCGTAACCGTCAGGGTTTGTAGAATAATAAAAATCTTTGGCTAACTCTGAAAATGTATCAAGGTTCGCTTGGTCAATACACGCTTGGGTGTAATAATTTATGAGAATAGTGAGAATGTTTTCAAATTCATGGAAGAATGCCAAGTCAGAAAGAAGGTCAATTCTGCCGGGATAATTATCAAGGCCATATAGAAGGAGAGATTTAAGGTTTTTGTTAGCTTTTTTGTAGTACTTCCTAATCAATGGATAGTTTGGATTCTCGGCAGCCTTTTCCTTGGAGTAACTTTCAAATATCTTTTTCGATAATTTCTTTTTGCCTTCAAAATAGGCGACAATATCTCTCTGCCGTTGGTTTTCTGGTTTGGCATTCCTCTCTTCTATTTCTTCACTATCATCCTCTTCAAAGTACTCAAGGCCAAGTTCCTCCATTTTGGCAACATAGTCTTTGGGATGGTTGCGAAAAATTTCATCCACTTTGTTCGTTTTGTCACGAATGATTTCGTTTTTTAATTTTTCATAGCCATCAAAGACAGAATCTTTGTCTTTTTTGCCCATCTCGGAATACTTTCCTAATCTATATTTTTACGTCCAACCTTGTTTCTATTTATCCGTATAAAAACCCAGCAAGCAATTTTTGCAACATAAGACGCTTGGAAAGAAGTTTTAAAAGAAATCTTTATGGTTAATGTATAAAAGTGAGGGAAAAAGTCAATCAAAAGGAAATATTCTGGCAAATAAAAACCCTGTTCGTTCTATGATAAGGAGCAGGGCAGGTCTCATACTCTATACGAATAAGCGGGGGACCTTTTATCCCTGAGAGTCGCAATCTTTTTTATTTACACTAGGGGGTTTTTGTTTCATACTCCTTTTATTGTTCAACTTAGGTTTTTGAGCGCCAAAATTTATTTATGGCAATCAAGAAAGAATACAGCCAGGCAGCCCGAGTTCAGGCAATTCTGAGAATTTTAGGAATCAGCCCGGGGATCACTATCGGCGAATTAGGTGAGGTGCTCGGGGTTACGAAACGAACCATCTATCGTGACCTTAAGGCCTTAGAGGATTCCGGCTACCCCGTCTACACCGAGACAATCGAGGGAACTACCTACTGGAAGCTTGAAGAATCCTTTAAGAACATCCCTCCCGTAACTTTTAGCCAGAACGAATTAATGGCCCTTTATTTTAGCAAGAAGCTTTTAACCTCTTTTCAAACCAGCCCACTTCAGTCTGACATAGAATCCGCCTTCAAAAAGATCGAATCAGCTTTACCCGCGAAGTACATCGCCAAACTGGAGCGGATTGAGGACATGTTTCTGCCTTTGGGCAAAATAGAAAGAAACGACGATCTCAACCAGGAGGTCTTTGATACCATCCGAACGACAGTACTAAACCAGAATCCGCTGAAGATTGAATATACCCCCAGGAAAAATAATAAATGCCTGACATTTGAAGTTAATCCCTATTCTCTGGTTCTTTATCAGGGAGAGCTTTACATACTCGGCTATCTACCTGAAAAGGGAACGAGGTATTTTGCTCTGGCTGGAATCAAAAAAGCCGAAAGGTCAAAGGATCAATTCTCCATCCCCGAAGATTTTTCCCCAGATAAGTTCCTAAGCGCTTCATTCGGCCTTTTCCAGGGAAAGCCTATTTCTCTGAAAGTGGTTTTTGATCGAGAGCTATCCGATTACATCCAGAAAAGGAAATGGCATCAAAGCCAACGCATCCAAAAATTAAAAGACGGTAAGATCCTCCTTGCCTTAAAAGCAAGCGGAAAGGAAGAGGTTAAGGCCTGGCTGCTAAGCTTTGGTCCCAAGGCGAAAGTGCTTTCTCCCTTATCCCTAAAAAAAGAGATCGAAGCAGATCTACAAAATGCACTGTTACAATATAAAGCCCCTTAGTTTTTCCCTTCAACTGACTTCCAAGGCTAACCATTTTATACAGCCCGAATCAGGGCGGCTCTTTTATTCGATTATTCAAAAAACCAACCAATTATTATTTGTAATCGCGCTGTGACCTATTCTGTCATAGCCATTAAATAAACTATCCCAAAACAATAGAAATAATAGAGGAAGAAAATGAAGGTAATTCTTTATTCATTTACAGACGATGGGAAAAGAAGAAAGGTAGCCGAGGTCTTCATGAAGGAAGACCAGACAGTATGCACCAAACCAAACCTGCTGAAGGATGATGAAAGATACGGGATCGTAAACGTGGCAGAAGGAAAGCTGAAAGAGCTGGTTTATCCCAAGGACGGCGAGGTGTTTTTAAGGAACCTGCCTTATCATTATAAAAATCCTTACCTCTTTGCCGAATTAGTCGAATTAGATCATAAAGAAAAGAAGCAGAATTGTTAATCTTAATAGACATTGATGGGACTCTGGTTCCTTACGTTAACAATCATCAGCACTTTTACCAATGCGCTTGCGGCAGAAGGTTTGAGGGCTCCAGTCTTGTCAATGCTCAACCAATCTCCTGCCCTTCGTGCGGAGAGAATTCTTTCAAAAGGGACGAGCCGTCCATAGAAGAATGTCGGTTATTTATAACTTCCTTGTTGAACAAACCCATTTCTCCTTTTCCGGGATCAGCCATTCTCGTCAGTGAGCTTTCATTAAAGCACTCGATCATTTACATGACGACCAGGGAATACGCCTTTTATGAGGGAACTAAAACCTGGTTGCTTACCAATGGATTTCCTTTTAAGACACAAACCCAACTGATCATGAGAAAGGATAATAACCGGGACCATCCCTATCACATTAAAGAGAAAATCCTAAAAACTCTTTGTAAAGATAAAAATGAAATAATCATCATTGATGATGACCTCTCATTAGCTTTTTTAGCAATAAAGTGTGGCCTGCGTTTCATCCGCGCTCCTATCTGCTGGGAGGAAGGAACTTACGATGGTGATCTGCTACGAAAGATTTGCGGCTTGCCGACCGATTTGGAAAGGAACAAGAAAAATGGATTTTGAACAAACAAGGTATCGTGCCCTCATCAATCAAGTCAAAACAAGAGAAAAAGAGGTGAGAAGCTTCCTCGCCTTTTTGCAAGAGAAGACCTCATGGCTCACCTCGCCAGCGAGTACTCGCTTTCATAATAATTTTGAACAAGGTTTACTCCGGCATAGCATCTTAGTGTCTGAATTGCTGCTTCAATTAAAAGAAATATGGTCTCCGGATATTAATAATGAAAGCTGCGTGATTTGCGGGCTATTCCACGACGTGGGAAAGGTCGGCCTTCCGGGCAAACCGCTCTACCTTCCCAACCCTGAAGGCAGGTCAAAATGCGGAGAGAAAAAATACACCATTAATCCTGACCTGGTTTACCTGGGATTAGGGGTGAGAAGTTTGTTGCTGGTAAATAAATTCATTCCTCTTTCAGAAGATGAGGCCCAGGCAATCGCTTATCATGACGGCCAGTACATTGAGGAAAACAAACAGATTGCTCATCGCGAAGAACCCATGACCCTTCTTTTATCCTATGCGGATAATTGGGCAGGCGAAGTATTGGAAAAAGGGGGTTAAAAAAGAGAGGAAATAAACTTTTAAAATTTTAAAAGGATTAAGCATCATGAAAAGAAAACAACTATCTACCGGAGTTATCAATTTCCTCATACGTGAAGCGCGCTGGTTAATTGACCAAGGGAATTATGAAGAGGCTTTAACCAAATTACAAAAATGCCTTCAAAATGAAATGGAAACGAAAGGTCGCTTGCTCATTCTCAAAGAACTGGGCTATTGTTACTTACGCCTTGGCTGGTTCAAGGAAGCGGTAGAAGCCTTTAATCAATTTCTTGAAATCAATTCTTTTGATTCAGATGCGAGGTATTTTAGGGCAAGCGCTTACGCCTCTCTTAAATGGATTGAAGAGGCCATCAAAGAACTACGAATTATCCTGACCACAAATTCAAACGACGTTCTTGCCCGTCATGACCTTGCCTTGTGTTACCGGGATAAGGGATGGATTAAGGAGGCGCTCAATGAGATAAAGAAGGCAAATGACTCCGCCAAAATTTATGGTAACGAGGAAGAACGAAGAATCGTCGCCAGCAGCCTCCGATACCTTGAAGACGAGAACAAAAACGCAAATGAACGAGACTTTGCAGCCTTTTTAGCACTTATCCTTCTGTTAAGAAAAATGAGACTGAAGATGAAAAGACAACCAAGGGCAATTTATCCCAACCAGAGGCTTTACTAAACTCCTTGCGCTGGCAATTTATTACCTCACTATTTCATCGCATCTTAGGATAATTTAAGAGGTCCACAACTGTCGTTCCGAGTAAAATTCTTTCAACTCCTTGAAGGGAATGTTCGAAGCTGAAGTCCGAAATTCAAAGATCTTTTTGACCAGATCCTCCCAGGTAACCCATCCAACCCTTTTTGATAAATTAACTATTGCCTCATCATCCACGTTTTTCTGCAAAATAAGATCCCGCTTGAAAGCATCAACGTTTCCGCTCATGTATTCTAACATTTTATAGCCGTAAAATTTGTATCCCGTTTTATAAAAAATCTTTGGGGTTACCAAGATAAAATAGTAATTAACGCCATGAGTTGACAAACCAACATCGAGATTTCTTGCAATCTGGTTGCGAGCGTAGTGGTAGGTAGTTTCGGAAGAAATATCAGACATAAATTTACATTCACAGGCTATGAATGATTTTTGGTCACTGTTAGAAACCAGTGCGGCATCTACCATGGTTGGATCTTCAATCCTATTTTTCTTAACAGATTGCTCAAAATGTTCTTTAACATACATTATGGGATGAGGATGGTAATCGACCCACTCTTTAATCGACTTTTTTATTAAGAAATCCGGTTCCAAAGAAAATTCAAGTTTGAGACTCCACCCTTTCGCTGCTTCATTCCGAAGGCGGTCTTTCACCTCTTGATCTTTAAAAGCCCTTTCGAAGAGGGCTCCCCATAATTCCGATTGCCCGATCTTGGACGAGAGAAGGTCAAGCGTGATGAAAGTATAGAGGGTGATGATGGTTTCGTCTTTATAATATTGAAGGCGGTATTTTTTGGGGAGACCTTCCTTTCCGAGGTTGTCGATCAGGCTTCCAAATTTTTCTTCATATTTTTTGAACCGGACTGGATCGAAAACAGGCGAGAAATAATTTTTTAATCGATCTCTGTAAAATTCGTAAAGGACTCGATAACTCTCCATGATCACCTCCTGAGGCAATAATTTCTGCTAATTTTACAGGCAATAGCCATTATTTGTCAATAGATTAACAGGCAATAGCCTCTGGTATTCACTCATTCTGAAGTTTATAAACTTTAAAAAAGGGAGAAAACAGAATGAGCGATATCAAGGTAATATTGGGCGCAAGAATCAGGAAATTACGAAAGGAAAAAGGGCTGTCGCAAGAGGCATTGGCGGAAAAAGCCGACCTCCATTACACCTTTATCGGAGAAGTTGAACGGGGGGAGAAAAACATCTCAATAGTAAGTTTAGAGAAATTAACCAAAGCCCTCGGAATAAGCCTTACAGATCTTTTTGACTTGCCCGAATTAAAAGAAAATACCGATGATTTCAAGAAAAAGATTGCCCAAGAAATAAAACAGGTTGATGACGATACAGCAGGGGCATTACTGAAACTGATTAAAGCCATAAACCTTAAAAAATAACTTTCTGCACACTCTCCTGGGATTACCCATACGCACTTTGGGCGATTTTAAAATTTAAATGCTGGTTAGCTAAGTACGCTCGTCAGTGGTAATTAATATCCGCAAACATTAATTCCCAATTATCTTACCCAGAACCGCATAAAAAACCAGATGAGTCTTTGCGTAAAAAAATGGGGAGAGAGTGGGGAGAGAATGACAGCAAACAGAAAAATAAAAGGGGCTACTGATCGTTTAATAACCAGTAACCCCTTGATTTTAAAGGTGCCGGAGGCCGGACTTGAACCGGCACGGAGCCGAGCCCCGGGGGATTTTGAGTCCCCTGCGTCTGCCAATTTCACCACTCCGGCTAACCTACGGTTATAATTGTTATTACTCTTTACAAAAATTGTCAAATGTTAATTTATCCTCTTTAGGTCTTTTATTATTGGAGGAAATGATAATGTTTTTGCTCCCTATTCGCCCCAGAAGCTAAAAAGTTAGACAAAATGCCGATAGAAGATAGAGAAAAAAGTTGCTCATCCGGTGCGAGAACTGCATATAATTATCAAAGAGTTAACTGACCGAATCGACAGCCTAAACTCTTTGACTAACCCTTGTCCTTCGAATCGCTCAAATAGTCACCCAGCAGCCCGCGGCTGTGTTCATCATCATGGCAGTATACGCACAAGTTTTCCCAGTTGGAGCCGTCAGCAGGATTATTCATGTGGTTCCCGTCTTTGTGATGCACCGTCAGAAGGTGTCTGTCTTTGTGGTCAAACTCTCGGCCACATTTGGCACAGATAAGACCGTGAATCTTAAGCGAGCGTTCCCGATAGTCACCACTGGAAGCAGGAAGATGCTTCCGCAACTCCCTGACGATCTCTTCAACGGGTTTGTCTTCGCCGGTTTTTTCCGGCCATCGGGTTTTGCGCCTGCCACCGTAAATTCTCACCATAGTGATTATCCTCCTGAAAAAGAAACCGTAAGATATCAAAGGTCGCCTTGATGAGATCTGATTGTCCGAAGAGCGCGACCGGCTACCCATCCGGTAGAAAAAGCGGCCTGTAAATTAAAGCCTCCGGTATCAGCATCAAGGTCAATAATTTCACCGGCAAAATATAAACCTTTTACCAGCTTCGATTCCATGGTCTGGGGATTAATCTCCTGAATGCTCACCCCGCCGGAGGTGACAATCGCCTCATTAAAGGAACAGTAACCGGTTATCTCAAACAAAAACTCCTTCAGGAGCATTCGCAACCGTCTCCGTTCTTCGACTGTAATCTGATTTAATTCTTTCTTTTCTGAAATTTTTAGTTCTTCGATAAACACCGGGATCAGTTTCCGCGGCAATAGTTTCTTTAATAAACTTTTAAAACTTTGTCTGCTATTTTCGTTTATTTCCCTAAGGAGCCTTTTATCCAAAGATTCATGGTCGAGCGCGGGCTTTAAATCTATAGAAAGAACTACCTTCTGTTTTTCCTGAAGGAGTTTTACCACAGCTCTGCTCAAAGAAAGAATAATCGGTCCGGAAACTCCAAAATCAGTAAACAGCATCTCTCCAAACCGCTCATCAATTTTTTTATTATTCACAAATATCTTTGCCGTTACATTTCTCAAGCTCAATCCCTGAAGTTTTTTTGCTGTGTCCCCTTTGGTTTCAAGCGGCACTAAGGCTGGCAAAACCGGCGTCACCGTGTGACCCAGAAGAGCAGCAAGTTTATATCCGGTTCCGCTTGAACCGGTTCTCGGGTACGATTTTCCTCCGGTTGCCAAGAGAACATTATCGGCTTGTATGGTAATAGAGCGCCTGATTTTACCCTCAGCCGGATTTCTTTTATTAATGGCAAGAGAAAATTTTCCATCCGGCAATATTGCAATACTGGTTACTTCAGAATTGACGGCGAGAGGAATTTTTAAGGACTTTACTTTATTAAGTAAAGCTTCGACAATTTCCAGCGCCT
>ERZ795050.5963-NODE-5963-length-10052-cov-3.547564_pt1 | contig 10052 bp, 19 predicted proteins | sample MGYA00375134_ERZ795050 | MGnify/ENA primary metagenome ERZ795050 (study PRJEB30179, sample SAMN05720221) | activated sludge metagenome | isolation source: Anaerobic digester | place: Japan | collected 2015-05-26 ... | reverse complement strand
AGCACATTAACATTATTCCATGTATTAATCACTGGACCAGAATAATCAGCTAGGTCTTGTATGAACTGAAGAAATCCGGGAGTATCCCATAACTTCAGTTTGGCTTCGAGTCTTTGTTTTTCAGGGTTAATCATACTCTTCCTGTTTTTCCGTGATGGTCAATAGGTTTATATGTCTTCTTAGACATTTTCTCCTTAACTTGTTGATAGCTAAGAAGTTCATAATTCCAACCATTTATACCTACATCAAATGATAAACTATCACTTAATTCAGGTAATGTATGATGAGAATGTCCATATAAATGCCATGTTCCGTGGTGACTTCTGTCCCACACCCTCATAGCATAGTGATTCAGAACTATATTCTGTATTCCATCTCTTGCGTCACCATCAAGAACTTGTATGGTCTTCTGTTCTCCAAGATATATACCATATTTCTGGTACAGTTTAATAATATCACGCTTATCATGATTCCCCTTTATGAAGAACAGATTTGCTTCAGTTAATGCTAACGCAAGCATATAACCCTCCATTTCTCCATGACTCTTAGTTAGAGAGAAATCTCCAAGATAATACAAATCATCTCCTTTCTTTAGCCTTCCGACTACATTCTTGATAATTGTCTCATCCATTTCCGTTATGGTTTTGAATGGACGCTTATCATACTTAAGTATATTGACATGGCCTAAATGCCTTACCAGTCCGAGGAAAAGTATACTCTACTTTCCTCGGACTCTCTGCCTCCTACTCCAGATTTATGTTTTTCCATTTTCTTTCTAATACGGGAAGTTTGTTAATAATTGCAAATTGTTTAAGCTCTTTGAGAATCTTATTATTACCAATATTTAGATTTGCATATCCAGCTTTATTAATATAAGCAGATTCTTTACCTAAATACTCCTTAGCAAAAATATTAAGATTATCTAACCAAGCCGAGTGACATTTTATAAAAAGACAGCAGTCTTCCCTTTTATACTGCTTTCCTATATAACCATCACCATCAATAAATCCTATAAATAGCGACTTTAATAAATCACCTTTTACTTGTGAAATATCACAAGCTTTTTCTGTTTTGTTTTGTTCAATCTTAAACTTCTTACAAAATTTTCTTATTGAAAATGTATCCATTATAGAAAATTCTGAATATGTAGAATATTCTCTTAGTGTTTCAACAGACAGGAAATTCTGAAGCTTAATTATATGGTCTTTATCTTTATTGGATAAAGCAACCTTTAACCTAACACCTTTTCCTATATGTCCATCAGCTAAAATAAAACCTATCCAATAGTATGTAAGATTATCTTCGTTAAGAAGAACTGAACAATTTCCCTTTTTCATGATTGTAATATTGTACAGTAAATATACAATATTCCAATCAGACTACCAAATTTATTTTACTCTTTATTTTCTAAAGGTATTAATAAATCTGGGTCCTTTCTTTTGGTATGAGCACCTCCACATATAAGACAAAATTCTTCGTCCTTAAAGGCAGGATGATAATTATCACATCCGCTGCAGTATTTATCAACTACAGTAGCATGTTTATCTGCCTCATTTATAGCAGCTTGTACACCATTCAGATTATAAGCTCTTTCTACAAGTGTTGTAATAGCATCTTTGGTATATACAATTGTATAACTTCTACCAATCTGTTTTAACCAATTAAAATGCCCTTTACTCCATCCTGAACCAACTAGTTCTATTTTTCCAAAATAATTGGTACAGCGATAACCATTTCCGGTATCCTCAAGACAACATGCAACATATTTTCTTGAATGTGACTTTCTAGTAGCATATACTATCCCGGCATCATCCTCAACTGTATGGATATAACGAGGGCCCTTTACATTGGGCCCTTTATCTTTTACTTTCAGTATAAATCTCATATTACAAATTTTTAAAGTTCATCACCACAACCTTTACATGTCATATCTGGTTCTGGTCCCCAACTATACCACCAAGGACCCTCAGGATGACCTGCAGCACGACACCAGAAACGATGCCACCAAGTAACGTAACTAGCACGCTTTGTTTTACTATCTAAGAGATATTTCCACCATCCAATACAGAACCAGAAGTGCCAAGGTACTCTTTTAAGTGCGCTCTTTCTCAATTGTTTAGTTGTCATAGTTTTAGTTAAAAAGGTGGCTCATTTATTTCGTCCCATTTATCCTTGTCCCAATAGATTGTATACCCATTGTTCTCTCCAAGGATTCTATTAATTGTCTTAAAAATACCTTTGTCGTCCCAATCCGTATTGGTATGTGCAGCTGCTGCAGGATGTGCTAACTTATATATTTTGCAGAAAGGATTAATATACCTCTCCATCTTTAGAGAAGCCTTTCCACATAATACATAAACTATTCCTGTATCACTGCCAACAACCTCCTCCAGAAAGTACTTCTGGAATGGTTCCCATAATCCTTCATGAGATTGTGTCTTATTTAGTTTGCATGTTAAATCTGTATTTAACAGCATAACTCCTTGCTGGTGAAGGTACTCTAAAGATGGACTATAATTTACTTTTCTTCCCTCACTCCTACTTATGGCATCATACCATTGAGTAAGAGAAGGTTGTAGTTTACCATCTGGACTATTGCTACAGCTCATTGCAATTCCATCTGCCTGAAAAGTGCCATTACTATACTTTCTAGGATACATGTCCATTAGGTAAAATACAACCTTCAGATTAGAGGGAGATGTGGTAGCAAAAGCTCTAAAGGTATCCTTGCTTGCAGGAACAATTGTTTCCTTTGCACTGTCTGCCTTTATCTTCTGCATAATATCCCACATCTCCTTCCCCTCTATAAAGGGTCTGAATTTATCAGCCCATTCTCCGAACTTCCCAGCAAAGCTATTAAAATCAAGCTTTTCTGTCATATGTTTGCGTGACTCACAGTCACTTCTTTTTCAGAGTTAATAATATCAATAAATTCCTGAGGGAGATATACATTCTCCATGTCTATACATTCAGCAAAGAGTGGAGCAATATCTTTTGGTGTATAGCCAGCCAAACCGCATCCTATCTTTGTTACATAGAACTTAACATCTTTGAATAGAGGAGGATATCTGTTACACATCTCCTTTGCATAGACAATAAATCTATCAACATAGAATTTAATTGTCTGTAAATCAAGCTGCTGTATAGTCCAATCTTTAGTAGGTATTGCAAATGTATTACCACTTTGCCCAAAGCCTTGCCCCATACTTGCACCGAGAGACATAGCAAAACGTGCAGCTCCTGCACCATGTACACCTCCCTCATTACTTCCGAAGATAAAGATACTCTTATTATCTATATCTTCCATTGTCATATTTTCAGGTGTTATACGCATTTAAAATATTTTTTAAGTTGTGATAAAGACATCTCAAGAAGAGATTTCTTATACTCTTGTTTATTGGGATTTTCTCCCTTTACTTGAGAGTTGAGTTTTGCTTCTGTAGCAATCTTGGTTTTCTTTTTCAGAAAAGGATTAGTGTTCCAAGTCGTCATAAAATTGAGTTTATGTGTTGAATTTTAATTAGTTGTCCTACTTTTAATAGCATTTCTCCCATCTTTCCTACGGCTCCGTCCCAACCATCTTCCTTATAGATGATTAGTGCCCATTCTCTTTCCTGTGTAGCCTTCATGTGCCTTAATCGCATCCAGCCTTTACTTTTGTCTGACCAGTTCTGACTCTCTACCTCAAAACCTAAGAGAGTAGCAACTTCTTCAATCTTTTTATCTAATGTCATAGTTATTAGTTTATAAAGTGTGGGTCCCCTCTTCTGATGTATCCTATTTTTCCCACATCTAAAAGTCTTCCGTTATAAAATGCCATATAAAGCTTTTCGGAACTTTTTGCAACTCTGTTTATTGCATCCTGTGCGTATTGCAAATGTTTAGGGTCAATCATATTAACTTCTTTCTTTTAAAGTGATTAATAACTGCCTCTATCCCATGATGATAACAGAGGTCAGCAAAATCTGTACACTTAGGTTCCTCAGATAGATACTTATCAGGGACATTTACATGCTTAAAGCCATGGTGTTTTGTTAACCACCAGCTAAATTCTTTGCCCTTTTTATCATTATCAGATATAATATACCTATTCTCAACAGCAACATACAAATCTAAAACCTCCGAAGATATACATGCAGGGTCCTCTGCCTGAACGTCTGCTATGCAGTTAGTCTGTAAGGCAGTCATCAGAACCATTCTATCCTTCTTGGATTTGGTCATATATACCCTATCACAAGAGGGATGAATTCCCTGTAAGTTATCTACATAATCAAATGGAACATTGCTATCCCATTTCCATTGGTTTATAGAAGTAGTCTCTGTCTTTTTAGGAGCAAATGGACGATATATCTTCCATTTATCTATATCCTCATAATGATAAGCAAAGGTGAGTAAATCACCCATAGGAATCCTCTTCCTATTTCTCCATATCTCCTTTGGTTGGTAGATTTTCTCCCTCTTCAAGTCATCTTCTCCCTGCCCAAATTTAGCCCAGTAATCTAGTGCTCTTTTGGACATTTTTGAGTAGTATACGACCTGAATAAGAGGAGGTCTCTTAATCTCTATATTTGGCTCCTTCCAAACAATAACCTCAGGCTTCTTATTTGTTTTTACACCAGAACATAGACCCAATCCAAAGTCTCTGTCTATAATTCGAAGAGCTGTCTGAAAATCACAATTGTGTATCTTCTTAACAAATGCAAATGCATCTCCCCTCCAACTATAATCTCCAAAGTCCTTGTGTGTCAAATCATTGCTGACCTTATTACCAATGATAAGGGAGGGGTCTTTCTCTCCACGGTGTCTATTTACACAAGGTCTATTTATAATAAACGGACCCTGATAAAAGCGATAGATATCATATGTAGATATCCTCTCCAGAATTGCTTCCTTTGTCAGAGTTTGTTTAACCTTTCCCTTAATCATATGATAATATTTTATTTCTTTCTTATCCTAACTGCCTTACTACTAACTAAATAACACTTATTAGATACAATTTGAGAACCGTTCATATAATAATATGAACCTTTTGGAATACAGACTTTATAAAGATGTATATTAACATCAATGTGATGAATATTACTGTCTTTATATTCTACTGCTTCATTTATGCATCTAAGGCTATGAAATCCAGCTTCTATAGTTCTCTCATTTTCTTTTAACTCCTTTTGGAAGTCTTTCTCTGAATATACCTTACCCTCAACCCAGTGTTGAAAATAGACTGGAGAGTGGGGCGGCTTACTTGAATCAGTTCTACGCAGCCACTTGTATGCAAATATATCTTCTTTTGCAATATTTGCACGAACTTTGTCATAAGGTTTTCTTATAAAACACATAGTATTTTATTTTATAGGTTAAATAATTTAAAACAAAAAAGGAGGACACATTTCTGTGCCCTCCTTCTGTTCAGTCAAGATAACAATTTAGTAATCACTAGATGTCGGTGCAGGAACCTCTTTGCCAGTCTTTAGACCACCAGAGATATCCTTACTTTCATCATACTCCTTAAGAGCTACCAACTCAGTGTAGCCATCAAATCCATAATCACCAGTGACCTCATCTTTGAATTTCTTCCAAACTTTCTTAGTATATTCGGAGCTGAACTTAGGACCGTTCTCGCCACCGTTGTTAATATACTTCATAAAGCTCTCAGAGAGGAATCCTTTACCCCATACTTGCTGATACTTCTTAGTAGAGTCAGTTTCATCTGTTCTCACACCAAGCAATGTAACAAATGGAGTATCATATCCTTCTCCTGTAAATTCATCCTTCTCGTCAAGGGTGATTAATTCTCTCAGTTCTTTATAGTTTTCCTTAAACAGTTTCTTCGTATCAACGAGTACTTCTGTGTCAGCATCCATAAAGTTGAGCTTACCAAGCCAGCTTCTCAGCAGAGTTCCCAGTTCCTCTTCACCAGCAAGTGCTTTTCTCCACTTCTTAGTTCCAAGAACCTGATTTTCTCTGTCAGTAAATGTAGTAAACCAGTTAGGAATAGCAGACTCGTCTACTTTTCCGTTCTCGTCTACAGGTACCCAAGTTGTACCACAGGTGCTATTGATAATCTGAACCTTGGTGTTATCCTTATTTCTCCTCTCCTTATTAGTGAGGTTAAAGGAATAGGGATACAATTCCCCAGTTTTAACATCCTTAAGCCAGAAAGCCAATCTCAGCCTTTCGTTACCTTCTTGGTCTTCTCCAAGATAGACCATTTCTTTGTCATCAGGAGAATCTTCTTTACCAACCAGCTTGTTAATTTCCTCTCTTGAGGGATTTACTGCTACAACTTTTACAGTTGTGAAACCTACATAAAACTTTTTTGCAAACTCTTTTTGTTCTCTTTGTTTACCTTTTACTGCCATATTACTTGTTTTTAAGTTGCCACTTCATTGTGGCCGAGGCCCCTTTTACGGGGCACTTAGGGCATTAAAGATAAGTATTATGTAGGAAATTACCAAATTTACTTTACCTTGTACTTAACTCCTCTCAAAATGAGCCAACGGATAGTACGAGGGTCTACCAATCGTTGACGTGTATCATAATCCTTTGTGTCATCTTTCTTCTCTTCCATGTCAATGAAACGAATCCTTCCAAATTCGTCCTGACTACCATAGTGTCTTCCAACCATAGTTCTTTCTTCTCCAACCAAGGCATCACTTACGGCAGAAGCAATTTTCTTCTTAAATTCTGCCTCACTGAGGATTTTACCACCTTTGTTAGGATAAAGAGCATACAATTGCTTCTTTACCTCATCTTCTTTTACCTGCTTGTTATAGTTAACAGTCAGTGCAACATTTGTAGAGGACAGAAACAGATTGGTAATATCTGTTCTGCTCATTGTTTTCTCATCCTTGTACTGGTCTGCAGATACAAGACACTTTTCAGCATAAGTGCTGTCAACAACAATATCTTCCCCAAAATCATTTTTAAGGAAAACTTGTCCATTACCTACTTTATCTACTACGTAGTACTGTGTCTCACTCAGCTTACAGCCGGGTTTCAATTTTGAATAGTCTGCCATATTACTTTGTTTTATTAGTTACATTGTTGAGTTTTTCATCTTCGTCATCCTTAACACTGGAAAGAAGGTTATCAAGTGTTTGTCCACTTGCTCCACTAAACCCACTTGTGCCAGTAGCTGCAGCATAGTAGGCTGTTCTTGTGAGCGTAGATTTCTTCATGCTCATCTTAACGCCTCTACTATCATCAGAGAATGTCATAGTATTACCTCTTGATACTCCCCAGCTTTGAGCCTTGTTAATAGCTGCTGCTTTCTTAGCAGTCTTTTTTACAGCTTTTGCCATCTCTTAGTTTTTTTCTTCAATAAAGATTTTTGACAAATCAGCTACATCATTATAGCCTTGAAGATGAGGACATCTGTTTCCACCAACTCTTTCCTCATTTCCGGTAAAGTTGATTTTAATAACACCTTCATCATTATAAACATATCCAATACCATCTACTTTTCTTGGTAGGATATCTCTCACCTTACCTGTAAGTGAAAGCTGTTTAGGAGCTACAACTTCTGTATTTTCTTTGGTTGCCAGATACTTATCTTCTACGTGACAAACATAGAATACACATTTCTTAGCTGCTCTCTTAAACTTCTCAAATACACGTAAAGTATCCTCTCTTGACCATCTATAGCCAAATCCTTGACCTAAGGTATGAACAGATTGATAGTCTTCTGATTTAGGAGATAGAGGATTTCCTGCATCATCTCTGTTGAATTTTTGACCTTGAGTAGTATTCATATATCTATATGTACCACTCCACTCTGCCCACTCATTTACCTCACTAAAGGTATCAATTGCTATGTAGTCGTATGGACGACCTTGGGCAATAAGATAATCTGCAAATTCCTCAAGCCACTTCATTCTGCCTACAGGACCTCTGTCATCTGGAACCTTCTTAACCAATGCTTTAATCTTATTGGTTCCATTTTCAGTGTAATAATAAGGCAGTTAGGTAGCTTAGATAGAAGGGTTGTTTTCCCACATTTAGGTAACCCAAAGAGAATACAACTCTCCATGTTTACTGTGGGATTACTTAATTCTTTTGGTAAATCAAATTCACTGCTTTTTTCTGTTAATGTCATTGCTTTTGCCATATGTAGTTTAAAGTTTTACGTCTTCTAAGGTATCCCATCTCCATAGCTGGTTTCGATTTTTCTCAATCAACCTGAAACCACAAAAGCTAGGATAACTGGAAGACAAATTTACAACTTTTTTCTGTTTTTTCCTTCTTTTCTTTGGCATTTTTTGCAGAATTTTTAATTGATTATCAAGGAGTTATGTGGTGAATTTTCCTATCATCAAAGAACAATAAACCTGTCTTAAGACGCTCAGTTTCAAATACTTCATCAGTAGAGATAATATGAATTTCTGCCTTCTTTTCAGGGTTATCATACTCAAATCCAAGGAACCTACATATCTTCTGAGCACTATCCTCAGGATTGCCAGACATATAATTGATGATACCCTTATTTATAGGAAGAACCGTTATACCAGCTTGCATCATCTTAATGGTTGCTAACTGATTGTACTTTACCCCTCCACAGAATGAGGAGAATATCTCCTCCTCCTTCTTCTTAGAGTGATATACAGGTATTCCTAAATTATCAGCTACCTTAGTAACTCCACAGAATACAAGAACTCTTTCTCTTGAGAATTTTCCAAGTAATTCCTTGGTTTTCATCATCTTAGAGTAGGAATTCTGTATGATATTTATCAATTTCATGTCTATAAAATGCTTCATCTTAGCATCCTTTCTTATGTATGTATACAAATCAAAGTAACCTTTCTCCGTATAGCTTCTACCTTTTGAGGTCCTATACAGAGGTTTCTTATTATCAAGCCGTACTTGATGTATATACATATCATAGTCAGTAAGTATACCCTCATCAACTCCTTGATTTATAGTATACTTATAACAGACATCTAATGTTAAATTATCATACAGCTCATTCCTTGTCTTCTGGGTCATTGTACCAGTAAGTCCTAAAACCTTCTGGTTCTCAATAATAGGTGCCAATTTCTCCTGCTGATTAATACTCAACTCATGAGGCTCATCAATTATAACCAAGTCCCAATCATCCTTCTTTAGCTTTCCTATTGATGCAAAGGTACTCTTCTGGATATTAGATGGTCTCACACCTGTATCCTTAAAGTCACTATCCCAACCAGCCCAGATATCATTCCTAGGCATTAGGAGAAGGACCTTATCAGCATTTAGCTCCTTTATTATACCAATAGCAACCCTAATCTTTCCAAAACGTGGACAACAGTTAAGTATAGACCTATGGTCTGAATCATATAAATACGAACTGACGGCCTCCTTCTGTCTCAGGTCTCTTATATTCATCCATTTCAAATTTTTTGTTATAATAGGAATAAAAATTATGAAGAGCACTGGTTAGAGTAATCTTCTTAACACCAGATGGACTATCAGTGACCCACTCATTTGAGATAGCTGTAAAGAATATCTTCTGAAATTCATTAATGTCGTCAACAATACCACCTCTTTCTCTATAGTACTCAAACCATATAGAAATGGGTATCTCTGGGAGCTTCAATAGCTCTAAATATTCATCCTTTGTCATTGATTATGGTTGTTGTAGAAAGAATGACCTATCCTTCACACTCTCTACAAGTGAATGAAGTGCTCCATCTGATAGAGAATCTCTCCTTGGTAATTCTTTGAACTGACCACAGAAACCATTGAAAGCCAAAGGTATACGTAGGTCATCCTCACCATAAGATGATTTACATATCTGGATACTTCTAAAATATTTTGCACCGTTTGTTTTGTCAAGAAACTCCATAGGATTATAACCTGTTTTACTGCCCTGCTTATACTTAACTGGGTCAAATAATGACAATGCAATATCACAGGCATCTCCCATATCACCTGATTCTTTAACCATTTTATTATCTTCAAGGCTCTTTATCCTTGAAATCTATACTTTTATTTATATGTATAGTTTAGACTATATCTTCGTCTCTTTTTAGAGCGTTCCCCCGCTTTCGTGGCAGAATTTATTGTCCGGTCTGGAC
>ERZ795050.5961-NODE-5961-length-10053-cov-3.765753_pt1 | contig 10053 bp, 10 predicted proteins | sample MGYA00375134_ERZ795050 | MGnify/ENA primary metagenome ERZ795050 (study PRJEB30179, sample SAMN05720221) | activated sludge metagenome | isolation source: Anaerobic digester | place: Japan | collected 2015-05-26 ... | reverse complement strand
TGCCGGAACCTGAGATACAATTTCTTTTCAGGATCATAGGTGTATTCGGATATGTAATCCCAAGAATATGAAAGCTTAATTTTTTCTGCCTTGCTACCGTTTTCAAGCTCATAATCCTTGTCGGCATATTTAAAAACCAGTTCTTTTTCAGTCTGGGTCCGATACTTAACTTTTTCAGTAAATTCCTTTAATTTATCCATCGACGTATAGGTATCCTGCCAATTACTCTTATCCGTGGTCAAATCCCAAAATACCCCATAGTTTATATTGTTTATGCCCAGTTTGGATATGTCATCCTTCGCCATAGGGCTCCATCCTTCATGTACATAAATTGCATCGTGTTCCATTGCATAGTCAAGAAAATAATGGCGGGAGCTTCTGACAGGACCTATCATAGTTGACCCCTCTCCCCAAAAAACAGGCATGAACCTTGTTATTCCTCCCTCAACAATTATCTCATAAATCACCTGAGCTTTGTTCAATCCGCCTTGCGGGAGAACTCTTGTACCCTGGTTATCTATCATTACCGCATAGGGTCTTATTCCTTTTTCGGGTAGATCAAAATCCACTTTTTGCTCCGGCTCAGGAGTATATTCGGGCTTTTCGGTGAAATAAACTTTTGTTTGGGTAGGTGACGGACTTACAACTTCAATATCGGTTTCCGAGCTTTTGCCACAGGCTGACAGTAATGTTACCGATACGAATATCATCGCAACTAAAATCATTTTTTTCAACATTGTAACATTAAACATTTTTATCCCTCATTAAATATTGTTCGTTAATCAAGATTTATAACTACCCGGTTCAAAGAAAAATTACTGGTTGTAAAAATTTCTTTCCACAGCAGTGTTTCAACGAGGCGGATGATGTACTTGCCGCCTGAAAGGCAAATCTGTACCTGCCGCTTTCATAAGTAGAGAAGATTTACCGTCTCGTTATATTTCTACATAAAAAAGTAAAATCCTTCAATTCTTACGAATGAGGATTAAAAATGTCAGGGGCAAGGTGCCCCCTTGGCTTCCCACATAATTTACTCTGTAAAACCGCTCTAAATTAATCCCCCGCAACTTCAGTCTGTTTCTAAGCCTTTACGGGGATATACTCAAGCCTCATTCCTCATAAAAATCAAATTCCTCCGCCATTCTTGTCTTAAACTCTTCAAAAACTGCTTCCATCTCACTTTCATCATCAATAGTAACAAAGCTGTCTTCTCCATCAGGATCCTCAACAATTTTCAAAATAACTACCTCATCCATGTTATCTTCATTGTTACTCTGTTCAACCGAAAGGAGTACCACATATTCGTTCTCGTTAAACTCAATTGTATCTAGATATTCATACTCGGTTTCTTCTCCATTTTCATCAACCAAAACCACCAAGTCATCTCTTTCTTCACTCATAAAAATATTCCTCCTGTTTTCCATTATAGATTTAAATTATATCACAGTTTTTATAAAATTCCATCATAATCTATATGTTTCGCAAAAATCAATTAAAATATTTATTTCTGTTTTTGCGAAACATATTCCTAAAGCTATTGAATGCATATGCTCTAATTTTCATTCTTTTGCATTCAATATCATGTTTCGCAAAAATCAATTAAAATATTTATTTCGGTTTCCCATTAATCACATGGTTGTATTTCCTATACTGTTCAAGTACCCTTGCAAAATATAAACCGCTGCGATTTGATCCACCACCATCTTCTTTTTTGATTTTTTCACACCCATTTCATGCATCGTACGATTTGCCGCTACAGTTGAAAGCCTCTCATCCCACATAATAACTTCGATGTTGTTTGTTCTTTTCTTCAATAAATCTATAAACTCAATGGTCTTTTCACCCCGAAAGCCCACAGTACCATCCATGTTTTTCGGAAAACCCACAATGATTTTTTGAATATCGTACTCTTTAATCAACTGGGAAATTCGCTTCAGTGGAACTTCAATATCCGTTTTCCACTTTATTGTTTCAAGTCCCTGAGCTGTCCATCCCATAGGATCACTTACCGCAATTCCTATTCTGCTGTCGCCATAATCAATACCCATGATCCTCATATCTACCTCCGATATACCTTAATAAAAACCTTACTGAATCAAATCAACAAACCTTTATAGCGAATACAGGACACACAGAGGCACAATAACTGCATAAAACACATTTATCCTCCCTGACCCTTGCCTTATTATCAACCACGCTAAGTGCCCCCTGTTTGCACCGCTGTACACATTTTCCGCAACCCTCGCACCACCAATCGATATGAAGACGCCTTTTTCTTTTTGAAAGACTTTCTTGGATTTCTTGAGGTACAGCTTTGTTTTCAAATACACATACATTCATTATAACCTCTTCTATGGATTGCATACCAAGGGCTATGGAATGTATATAGGGAATATTTAACACGAAATCCATGCTTTCCTTATAAGAATTAATGAGGTTTCCTCCCCCCAAAGGTTTCATACTATATATGCCTTTTCCGGCAGAATAAGCTTTTTTTACAGCTTCCAGCATGGCATCTATTGTTCCGTCTCCAATGCCTATTCCATGCTTGTTTATCAGTGGATGAATAACGTCAATTTCAGGCATATGTGCACAGGCATCCACCACTTCAATGTTATGGGTTGATACTCCGACAGCTTTGATGATTCCCTTTTCTTTCATTGAAATATAATATTCCAATGCTTCTCTATGCCCCCTAAGCGTCAACCTGCTTTCCTGCTCATGAAGCAAAAAGATATCTATAACATCAACATCCAATTCTCTTCTAGCCTTCTCAAGACTGTCTCTTGCACCTTCTTTTGAATAGGCATAGGATTTCGATGCAATTATTATTTGTTTATTTGATTTTTTAATTGCTTCCCGGATATGTGGATAGGTACCATAAAGCTCTGCGGTATCTATAAAGTTAACCCCAAGCTCAATGGCTTTAAGTATTACATCTGCACCTTGTTCAGGCGAGAGATTAACTTGAAGCGGCCCGATAATAAGACCGCCAAAGCACAGTTTTGAAACTTCCAGACCTGTATTACCCAATTTACATAAATCCAATGTCTACACCAACCTAACTACAGCGTTAACACCATAAAAAACTCCGTATCGATTATACGGAGCCTTTATTTGCAGTTTCTTCTAAATAAAACCTTAGTATTTCCTCTAATAATTCATCTCTTTCCAATTTCCTGATTGCACTTCTCGCATCCATATGATTAGTTATATAAGTCGGATCTCCAGAAAGAATATAGCCAACAATCTGATTAATCGGATTGTAGCCTTTCTCTTTCAAGGCCTGATAAACAGATAAGAGTAATTCTCTTGCCTCATTAACCTTTTCCTTTTCTACTTTAAACATCATTGTTTCATTGTCTGCCATAACTAATCACTCTCCTGTCCAAAATAAGGACCCTATTGCCATCATCTCATCATTCCTACAAGAAAATAAGCCCACATATATATAGTAATACAACAGGATAATTTATGCAATATATTTTACCTTTAAACAAGCCTTGATTATTCGAATTTTCTACTATATAATCCCTCAATCTCGTTGTAAAGCAAACTCCTTAAAATCGTGTACATTATCCGGGTATGTATAATAAATGTAACCAGTATTGTGAAGAAAGCAATTTTTCTTCACCTTTATTAGTGGAATTCACGAAGTGAAATGACCAAAAAGCGTTGGGAGATCGTTGCTCCCGGAGCTTTTGTTCCCCTTCTTAACTCTCATTTTTGTGAATTGTCTCTCCCGTCATATAATCCGAAACAACCTCTTTTAAAAGCACCTTCATGATGTTTCCCTCAAATCCTGCACTGCCCTCACAAACAACTCTTATGTAATTTGGAGTCAAACCTTCAACATATCCTTCCATTCCCTTTACCTCCTGCTCAAACAACACAGGCATCACCTTTCCTAAATAACCCTTGTTGAAGCTGTGCTTCATACTCGAAGCAAGGTTTATGAGCATATCACTCCTCTCCTCCTTTTTTTGCGGTGAAACCTGATTCGGGTATGACGCCGCAGGAGTACCTTTTCTTGGCGAATACTTAAAAACATGCATTCCTGCAAAGGAAATCTCCTGAAGAAATCTGTATGTTTCGTCAAATTCATCATCTGTTTCCCCCGGGAACCCAACCATGATATCTGTCGTTATTGCTACATCCCTAATATTTTCTCTTAGAAGTGCCACGGATTTTCTGTAGTCTTCTGTAGTATATTTCCTGTTCATACGTTTCAATGTTCTGTCACATCCGCTTTGAAGGGAAAGATGGTATTGGGGACAAACCTTTTCCAGGTTTTTTATTGATTCAATAAACTCCTCATTAATTAAGGTGGGCTCAATTGACCCCAACCTTATTCTTTCTATGCCTTCAATCCCATGGACTTTTTTTACAATATCCACTAAAGAAGTTGTCTTAATATCCTTTCCATAAGAAGCAATGTGTATACCTGTCAGCACTACCTCTTTGTAACCCTTACTGGCAAGGCCGGTTATTTCATCAATAATATTTTTTTCTGCCCTGCTCCTTACCGGCCCCCGGGCATAAGGTATAATGCAGTATGAACAAAATTGGCTGCATCCTTCCTGTATCTTTATAAATGCCCGAGTACGTTCCCTGTAGACATCAACACCCAGTTCCTCAAACTCCCTTGTTTTCATTACATCATCAACGAAATTGAGCTTGTCTCCACCTGCCGCCAATTCTTCGATATACTCAATAATTCTGCCTCTGTCTTTCGTTCCTATAACCATGTTTACGCCTTCTATCTTGCTTACCTCTTCAGGTGCGGTCTGGGCATAGCATCCGGCAACAATAACCACAGAGTCCTTGTTGATCTTTTTTGCCTTTCTTATCATCTGCCTGGATTTCCTGTCACTTAGGTTTGTCACCGTGCATGTATTTATCACATAGACTTCGGCCTCCTCTTCAAAGTCTACAACATTATAGCCGGCCTTTCTGAAAATCCCGGACAGTGCTTCGGTCTCATATTGATTTACCTTGCATCCGAGTGTACAAAACGCAACCCTTTTCATTATATATTCCAAACTCCTCCGGTACCAAATTGTAAAACTCATTGGCAACTTATCTTATTTAAAAAAAGTATATAAAATACTAAGTAAATTTTAGCAATATCACAATTGACTTGCAACAACAAACAGGTTAATATATAACCATGAAAGAAAATCGTGAAAAGAAACGTAAAAGGGGGAAACTGTATGAAGTCATTTAATATTTCACTTAAGTCAATCACTGATGTAAAGGATTTCGTTAATATAGTTAATAAATACGATTTCGACATTGATTTAACATCAGGCCGTTATGTGGTTGATGCAAAATCCATTATGGGTATATTCAGCCTCGACTTAAGCAAACCCATCAAAGTAGATGTTCATTCTGATGACTGCTCAGAATTCTGCGAAGAAATCAAGAACTATATCCTATAACTGCAATAGAAGGAGGTAAACATCCGATTTGCCTCCTTTTTTGTTTAACCGAATTTCACTCCCCGTTCTTCAAATCTTCCTCAGAGATAACCGTAATACCGCTTTTCTTGAGAATTTGTGCAGCAACTCCGCTTCCTCTTAACGTTTTACCTGAAAATGTACCGTCATAAATGCTGCAGGTACCGCAGGACGGACTTCTCTCCTTCAGTATGGCTTTCTTAATGCCCAATGTTTTTGCGAGCTTTAACACCTCATTCGCTCCCCGGATTAAATTTTGTGTAACGTCTTCCCCGTTTTTACTTATAACCCTGCCCTTGCCATCCAATACATCTCTTCCATCACCGCCGATTATCTCCACCGGGGGTCTTGGCGTAGAACACCCGCCCAATTGTTCCGGACAGACAGGTATCAACTTCTCCTCGGAAAGAAGCTTTATCACATCACTATTCAAATTGTTCGTACCGTTATATTTGCAATTTACCCCAAGAAGGCATGCACTCACAAGTATAATTGCGGATCCCCCCCTTTACTTTTTTAACTTTTTTACTTTTTTCTTTCCCTTGACATGCAACAGCACGGACTCCTCTACCTTTCTCTTTCTCTTACGCTTTGTTTCCTGTGCGGTTTGCTCCTCTGTTTCAGATTCTTTTTCCTTCAAGTCTTCATTGTCCACAACCGCAAATTCTATCTTTCTTGAAGCGATATCAGCCCTAACCAGCATGACTCTTACGACATCTCCGATTCTGTATACCTTTCTGCTTTTTTCGCCTATCAGGCTATAATTCTTTTCGTTAAAAACATAGTAGTCATCTTCCATACTGCTCATTCTGACAAGTCCTTCAACAGTGTTCTCCAGCTCTACAAACATACCGAAAGAAGTGATGTTTGATATTATTCCTTCAAATTCTTCTCCCTCATACTTCTTCATAAACTCAACCTTTTTAAGGTCTTCCGTCTCCCTTTCAGCCTCTTCCGCAGCCCTTTCCCTTTCTGAACAAAGCCTTGCTATTTCCGGTATCCTTTCATTGAGCAGTTCTTCCCTTGACGGGATTATATTTCCCTTTAAATACTCCTTCATTATCCTGTGAATAATCAGGTCGGGATATCTTCTGATAGGAGAGGTAAAGTGACAGTAATATTTTGCTGCCAGGCCGAAATGGCCATCATTTATGTGACTATATCTGGCTTTCTGAAGAGATCTTAACATAACGGTGTTTATTACCGTCTCCTCCTTTTTGCCCTTTGCCTTCTCCAAAATATCCTGCAATGCTTTAGGATGTATTTTGCTAATACCCTTTAGGGTGTAACCCATGTTATGCACAAACTCACTGAATACCTCCATCTTCTCATTGTCAGGTTCTTCATGACTTCTATATACAAACGGAGTATTTAACCAGAAAAAGTGCTCAGCAACAGTTTCATTGCATACCAGCATGAACTCTTCAATTATTCTGTTTGCTATTGTGATTTCATACCTTTCGATTTGTACCGGCACACCCTTTTCGTCCAATTTGATTTTTGCTTCATCAAAATTAAAATCAATAGCTCCTCTCACGATTCTCTTTTTCCTCAGGATAAGGGCCAGCTCCTTCATTGCCAGAAAATCGTCAAGGAGATATCTGTACCGTTCAATAAGCTCTCTGTCATCCTCCTCTAGTATTTTATAAACATTGGTATAAGTCATTCTTTCGTTGGTATTGATTACACTTTCAAAAATTTCGTGATCCAAAACCCTGCCGTCACGGTCAATCTCCATCATTACGGTAAAAGCAAGCCTGTCAACTCCAGGGTTTAAACTGCATATTCCATTGGAAAGTGCTTTCGGAAGCATGGGTATAACCCTGTCAACCAAATAAACACTGGTACCTCTTTTTAGTGCCTCCTTGTCCATATATGAACCCTCGGTAACATAATAACTTACATCTGCAATATGAACCCCCAGCCGGTAATTTCCATTGTCAAGCTTTTCAATTGAAACCGCATCGTCAAGGTCCTTGGCATCTTCTCCATCAATGGTAACCATGCGGAGACTTCTTAGGTCTCTTCTTCCCTTTATCATGTCCCCAGTCACTGTCTGGGTTATTGTTTCCGCCTGTTTTGCAACATCCTCCGGGAAATCCTCTCTTAAGTTATAGGCCTTAATTATAGATAAAATATCCGTTCCCGGCTCATTCCTGTCCCCAATTATTTCAACTATCCTGCCCTCTGCATTTCTCCTCTTCTCAGGCCATCGAACAATCTCCGCTACAACCTTCTGTCCTGACCTCGCACCGTTTACTTCATCCTTCGGAATAAAAATATCTCCGGAAATCCGAGTGTCATCCGGAACCACAAATCCGAAATACTTACTGCTCTCAAAGGTCCCTACAACAGTATTATTTGCTCTCTCTATTATCCTGATTATTTCACCTTCAGCCCTCTTATCGCCGATAACCTTTTTGTTGACTCTGGCAATAACCCTGTCTTTGTGCATGGCACCGTTCAGGTTCTCTGAAGAAATAAAAATATCCTTTATGTTTGCATCATCAGGAATTACAAACCCATATCCCCCCACATTTCCTTGAAGGTATCCCACTATAAGATTCATTCTTTCGGGAACTCCGTATCTATTCTTATGGGTCTTGAATATACTTCCTTCCTGTTCCAGTTCTTCTAACAAGTTTTCAAAAATTCCCGCATCGCTTTTGGGAACATCCAACACAGTCATCAATTCACTGAACAATAAAGGCTTATATGCATCCTCCCTCATAAAAGCCAGTATTCTTTCTTTTCTATCCTTCATACCATCCTTCATAATGTTTGTATAAAGCCGCATTTTTATATTATAATCCGTGTTTAACGCACTACACTGGCATGCAGTGATAATAATCACAAACAGCATCCTTGGGCTGTAAAATGCATGAGTGTGCATGCCTTGTCTTAATAATTTGCGGCGTCCTTCCTCCTTTTCTTATATAATTAACCTGATAAAATATTTTCCCACAAAGTACATTATTTAATACTTTCACACGTAAGGAATTATGTTGAATGGGAGAATTGTCATGTTCATTCTCATCCTGGCAAGTTCACCCATAGAAAAATAAATAGATTAAATATAAACAAAAAACCAAGTTTGTCCCTCAACCTGGTTTTTCTGTTTATTAAATCTATGATTCAATCCTTTTAATATACAATAAAAGCTCTTAGAGACCCAAGTCGTCAGAAATCATCTTCATGGCTTGCAGTGCAATTTCAACAAATTTCTCCAGAGAAATCCCCAACTGTTCGCACGACCTAATCTGTTCGCGGTTTGCACCTTTTGCAAAGCCCTTTTCATCAATTCTCTTAAGTACAAACTCAACAGTAACATCCTCCAGCTTTTTAGAAGGAAGAATCAATGCTGAAGCAGTTATCAAACCAGCTATAGGGTCCGCACAATATAACGCTTTATCTATTTTTCTCTTTCTCTCAATGCCATGATAGTCGTTATGTGCTCTTACAGCATATACAATTGAGCTCTCAACATCCAAACTTTCAAGAATGTCCGCACCTACCAAGCTGTGTTTAGACGGATCATCTGCTGTTTTATCGTAATCAATATCATGGAGAAGACCTGCCAATCCCCACTTGTCAATGTCATCCTTAAAATAAAAAGCCAATTCCTTCATAATAGCTTCAACCGCAAGAGAATGCTTTATTAAATTTTCGTTTTTTACTCTGCCCTTTAACTCTTCTAATGCCTGTTCTCTTTCCATCGAAACCACTACCTCCAATTCTTTATTGAACCGCTAATACCAGAAGATAAATATCAAACTGATCGATAGACTACCAATTCACATACGCACTGAGGATATAATCCCGTGAGCCCTCTATGTTATATTACTAAACCAGAACAATAATTACAAGGAAAATATTGAAGTATACGATAAGAAAATGTATTATTACTAAATTATAAGATGCTTATTTGTATCTAATTACTTTATTCAGCTATAGCTGAATAAAGCATCTGAAAGAGTACAAAAAGGAAACTGCACAATACAGTCTCCTTTCTTCTTGATCTTATTTAGAATTCAAAACAATTTGTAAAACAATTGAAGTAATAATAAATCCAATAGCTGCAACTAAAGTATATTTGCTAAGGATAGCATCAATTGTCCTTCCTTTGTTTTTCCCGAAAAATGTCTCCGCACCACCAGCGATGGAACCAGACAAGCCAGCCTGCTTACCGGATTGAAGCAAAACAATCACAACTAGTGACACCGAAAATATTATGTGAAAAATAGTTACTACTATTTGCATGCTATAGGCACCTCCTAAGAAATTGACAGAATACATTCTAACACAATAATAACTAAAAAACAAGCTTTATTGCCAAGGTTTTTTTATTTTATTAATCCCTCGCCCATGTAATCTGTCTTTTTACCTGTTACACACCGATGGCGTGCATTCTCTTAGCCTATTTATTCTTAAGGTTGAACCATGCATTGAGACCGGGATAAATACTAATGTCACCTAATTCTTCTTCAATTCTTAATAATTGATTGTATTTAGCAACACGGTCAGTTCTTGACGGTGCCCCGGTTTTAATCTGTCCTGCATTGGTTGCAACAGCAATATCGGCAATTGTTGCATC
>ERZ795050.5935-NODE-5935-length-10103-cov-9.809813_pt1 | contig 10103 bp, 16 predicted proteins | sample MGYA00375134_ERZ795050 | MGnify/ENA primary metagenome ERZ795050 (study PRJEB30179, sample SAMN05720221) | activated sludge metagenome | isolation source: Anaerobic digester | place: Japan | collected 2015-05-26 ... | reverse complement strand
CTGAAATTAACGAGATTGACCAGTTACTTGGTGAGATGGACAAACTCGGTATTAAAGACAAGAAAACCGATGTGAAACCCGAAGTTGAAATATGATCCGAGTAGTGTTGACAGGTGATTTCCCAGGACAGATAAACTTCGTGTTCAATGAAGACTGCGGGTGCTGGATTGACCATCCGACTGACAAGTCACGGACAATTGCACAGATGATCGTCCACGAAGTGCAGGATCGGACACACCATTCACGCCGGAGAATGGCAAAACATTTTAATTGGGATAAGTCGATTAAGAAGTATGCAGAAATGTATAGTCTTGTAATGGAGGTAGAAAATGGAAATTGAGATCCACCTGGTAGATAACAACGGTGATCCCATCGGGACACCCGCCAATCCTCTATACATGGAGGGAACGTAATGCCATCGTTTGATGCGCGGTTGATAGATGATTCGGGTGAGTTGTTCGGAGCGTCCGCCAACCCGATATACATCACGAACTCTAATATTGATATGCTTGCACTCGACGCTCATCACGAGACCAAGATATTCCCAACACTCGTTACGCAGTCAGTCACGTTTACAGCAGGTGCAACGAATGCGACGTTTGGTGCTTGGACTGAGATAGCAGATTCGGGTTCAAACAAGTTTACTGATTGTTTCACATCTGACGGGTATTTCGTATCGTTCATTATAGAAGATGCGTCTGTATCAGATAAAGTCTATCTCATAGAGTTTGCATACGGCGATACGAAAACGGTTATCGGGAGATCACGGGTATTGAGTGGAAGCACGAAGAAAGATACAACAAACCAACCCCGGATGGGACAACTCAAGATACCCGCCGGGCAGACCGTGTATTACAGAATGGCGTGTGAAACTGGTGGTGCAACGTTGACCGGACACTTGCGATATTACCTGACGTAACATGAAACGCGAACTCAAGATCAAGATATTCCGGGCACTCAAGGCAGGCCCGAAAACCATTGCCGAACTCCAGTCGGAGATTGGGAAATACAGTAAGAAAGAAATCTCGGCATGTGTTGACGTCCTCATAAAAGACGGGTGGGTAGAACGGTATGGTGGCATGTACCGCCTGAAATATGTCCTCGACCCGCCGTTAAAACCTCCAAAACGGTATATGGACTGGAGTTACGAACATATCCAGGAACTCCAGGGGGGAGGAACCAGACCGTCTAAGTTCATGAACCCTTTTGTGAACTATCTCCCCCAACTTGACCAAGGCGACAGGGGGACGTGTGTCGGGTTTTCAGCACGGTATGCGGCATGGTTGAAACAACTTGAACTCGTTGACCCGAAACCCACTCCGGAAGAATGTTCCAAAGCAACGTTTGACATCCCGGTAAAGGTCTGGGATCAATGCACGATGTTGATTGACCAGTTATACGAGTATGCGCCATCGGCACAAGGGTTGTATTATCGGTCCCGAATAAAGGAGAACGTCACTGTCCCGAGCGGGAGTTATATACGCGGAGCTGTCCGCACGTGGAAAGACGAAGGGTATAACTTCGAGAAAGACTGGAACACGCCAAAGACTGCGCGGTGTGCGCCGTTACAGTATCCTATAGCAGACGATGTCAAACTCCTCGAACTCTCAAAAGACCACAAACTCGACGGGTATGCCGCAATCACAACTTGGGAAGGTCTGAAAGACGCTATATACAATTACGGGTGCGCGCTGGTCGCCATCGACCTTTACGAGAATATCGAGGCGAACGGGAAACAGGGTGTGTTCCCCGACCCCAACGGCGAGGTTATCGGGTCACACGCGATGTGTGCTGTTGGATATGACGAGAACTACGTCTATGTCCTCCATTCATGGCGTGGGGGATGGTCTAAACTTGCCGGGTTCTCGGAGAAATATTATAGGAAAGCATACTGTGAAGCGTATGCACCTATAGACCACGAAGACGTGCTGGTAGCAAAAGAAGAGTATGGCGTAATAACAATCCGGGCGAACGTTCCCTGCGACATCATGTTTGACGAGGATCAGCACAAGAATACAACGAATGCCAAGACGAGTTGGTTGCTCTGGAAACCCTGCCATATCAACGTCAAACCCGTCATTGACAGGTATGTCGAACACGAATATACTATCGAAGTCACACCGACAAAAGAGAAACCAAACATCACGCTTGACTTCAATTTCACCGAGATGCGGATAGAAGACAAGATCAGAAAATTCCTCGAAGAACTTTTTAAAAAAATCTTCAGGTTTAAATAAACCTACAACCTTTTATACAACAAATTTTATATTATTATTGGTGAAAATATGGTAACGCTTGATGTCGACACCATCCTGACAGTTCTCGCGCTCCTCGGGACAATGGTTCTCGGGTGGATTACAGGGAACGTCCAGTACCAGAAGATGAAAGAACGTCTCCAGAGGTTCACGGAACTCATGGATGAGATTAATTCTGCAGTCTACGACGATAAGGTAACTGAAGAGGAGTTCAGGAAGATCTGGGAAAAGGCAAAAGGGTTCTACGAATCCCTGAAAAACTAACTCTTTTTATGACAGACAGGTTATGTTATTACCATTGTACCGCGTGTCCCGTAAGGAATATTTGTAATTCTCTTCCCAATTCTCTACCACTCCCCAAGGTGAACCATGAAAGTAAACAACAAATGGACCGTTGACGAACAGGCATATATATTCCACATCCAGAACAAGAACCTCATCCGTGACGCGATTGCAACGGAGAACTGCCACAAACTCAAGATCCTGAAAGACCTGGTTATCAACGACGCCTGGTATACCAATGAGAACAACGAAGGCGACCCGAGTAACATGGACGCTTACCGCACGTTGTGGAAAGAATACTGGGATTGGGCAGTCAAAGAGGGTATCCCGCCGTTTGAAAGCCTGTTCCTCGAAAAGGCCGGAAAGAAAGTGTTGTCTCTCATCCGGCAGGATTCGGCATACAGCGAACGGATAGGTGGGGTACTGTTCTTCTTCATCTACAACATGTATGGGTGGAAAGGTAAATCCAAGAAAGAACGGTTACAGATGTTGAGGAACGCCCGCGACTGGTGGAATGCCGAAGACCGGCGTGACCGGACACGTCCATGGATCATGGCTATCTGGAACTGCGTTATCCGTGGGTATGAGAAACGCGAGTTCTGGAGGAAAAGTGTGGATTTCGTGATAGACTGGGTTATCAACAATAGAGAGAAGTTCGTGTTCGACCCGATGTATGACCCACAGAACTGGTTCGGTAGGAAGAAAGGGATACTGAACCTCAAAGTCCATGCAGGGGATGCGTGAATGGACGAGATCCCACCATTTGATCCGGACAGCGTTGACGACAGGCTCATCCAGATGCTTGATTATCTTAAGGTGTTCAACAATAAAGAGATCATCCAGCATCCCCTGTTTGATTACATTGAAGAGAACATGAAATCGTTCAAGGGCCTGAACGAACTCGGTAAAAACCCGAACCTCATGATACTCTGGTACAGGTCAAAGTTCGTTGAAAAGTATGAACCGGATTGGAAATATAAAAACGCTTTTATAAACCAAGAGAGAATAAAATGTATACTGTTCCAATACAATCCGTGGTTCCGTTCACGAATGGGTCACGAGGCGTGGTGGTACGCAAACTACGCTAATCCGAACAGTTACTATATACTGACATGGGAGGAGCATTTTGACCCACGAAAATGGTACAGGCCCGGCGAACGCATCAGGCACCCGAATAATTCAGAAGGGTCAGGACGTCCACGTTCTGACCAACCTTAACTTTTCCTCGTTGGGTACCGGCAGGAAAATCCGAGGGTGCGCTTCTTTTCCCGAAGTGGATAAAGAAAACGAACTGATCCTCGCCGAAGCCCTCAAAGCCGCACTTCCCCATTACATGAAACATCCTATCCTCCACGTTCAGCACTCTGAACGACCGGTAGGTATAGTGGAACGCGCTGAGTTTGACGAGAACGGCGCTCTCTACATTGAAGGCAGTATATTCGATACTCCGGAGAACGATGTTGTCTGGAAAGACATCCAGGAAGGCAAACTCAACAAGTTCAGTATATTCGGAAGGCGCGTTGAAGGTACTCCGGAATGCCAGTTACCACCTAAATTGAGGAAATCCCCGTGTGTTACCCGGGCGTTGGAACTCTATTCTATCAGCGTGGTCGGCGACAACGCGATCAACCCGAAAACGTATCTCGAAGTTGCAAAAGGGGGTGATGGTACGCCGTTTGGCGAATACGAAGACTTTAAAGAATGTGTCTCTCAGAACCAGTCAAAAGATAATCCCGAAGCCTATTGTGCATCGGTGCACAAGAAGATTACAGGCGAATGGCCGTCTGAAAAGGCAGAGCCTGAGCCTGAAACAAAGGCAGAACCAGAAGAGCCCGAGGAAACAAAGGAACCAGTCAAATGCAAGAAATCAGAGTCGGATATATCAGCACGACTGGCAAAAATCGAAGAGACTCTGGCAAAACTTGTCGAATCCGACAAGAAAGTGCACGAAACAATGAAATCGGAGGAAAAAATGGAAGACAAAGAGACCAAAGAACCTGTTGAAAAGGCAGAACCTGTTGAGACGGTAAAGGCAGAACCAGTCCCCACTCCTGACTACGTCGTGAAGGCAGTCATGGAGGACGAGATCCGGAAGTCTATCTCGGAGATCCAGAAGGCGTATGACGCCCGGTTCGAGACCATTGAGAAGGCATATTCCGAACTCAGGGAGACTGTCGAGAAGATGAAGAAAGAGAAGATAGAGAAAGGCGGAAACGTTGTTGTCATCGCCCGGGAGAAAATCGAGGCTAACCCGAGGCTCGGGAACCTTGACATTCTGAAGGAGGTAATCTAAGTGTCAGGAATATACACAGGTATCGTCGAGAAGGCAGGGTTCGGCGCAATCTCGTCTGAAGATGCAAGCCTGTTTGGCGAGATCCATTGGGGTGGCATACCCGACGGGACTCCGGTCAACCTTGCATACGAGACCAAGAGGTTGCAGGACAAGTTAAAGAAGGGAGGAATCACCGTTCGTGTCCCGTTACAGGGCAACCCCGTATTCGACCAGGTCATCCGTGATTTCTACCTGAACGACACGTCGTACATGGAGAAATCCGAGTTTGGCGAGTACAAGGCAAAGGTCAACGAGAAACTCGAAAAAGCCGCCCGGGAATATGTCGAGGGTATCGTGCAGAAGGCAGAGTCTACAACGTCTGTTGCAGGCAGTGCACTCATGCACGTGATCGCTGATGAGGCAGTGACTTACCTTTACAAACGTCCATACCCGGTTCAGGCACTCATTCCCGTCGAGGCAAACAAGGGTAAGACTGCATCGTGGGACGTCATCGGGCCGTATGAGTTCGGGTCGGCTGCGTTCGGGAGCGAAGACCCGTCGCTCCAGGAATCCAACATCGTTGCCCACAACAGGACAGAGACGATTAAGTACATGTATGCTGTCGGGCGACTTACCAAGGCAGTCAAGCTTGCAGGTCTTGCCCAGATCCCCCCGCGTGACCTGAAGGCTATAAGGATTGATACCGCTCAGGACGCACTCCGTGCACTCCGCGAGAGGGCTATGCTCGGTGTGACCCGTGACGTTACCAGCACGGTGAACGCATTCTCACCGGCAAACACTCTTGAATATAAGGGTATGTATGAACTCATCACTGCCAACACGTCTGGCAACCCCGATACTGGCGACCAGTGTTGGATTGACGTGTCTGGATCTTCTGTTGACACGTATGGTGAGATCATGCAGTATCTCGACAAGACCTATAACTACATGGTCAAGTTCGGGATGCAACCCAACATTGCAATCTGCGATTACCAGACGTTTGGTCTGATCCGCAGGGGACTTGTTGAATACTTCAGGTATAACGGCGAATCTCAGGAACTCATCCCAGGTGTCAGCAAACTCACGTTGACCTTCCCGAACGTCGGCGGTATCTCTCTCGTACCGCACCCGTTCCTCCGAATGTCAACCGGCGCATACGGCAGCATATTCCTCATGGATACCCGGTTGTTTGCCCGGCGCGTTCTCTGGCAGGATACATATGAGGAGCTTGCCAACACCAACACCAGCGATAAGTTCGTGATCTCTGCTGCTGAAACCCTGATTGACAAGTCTGACATCGATGGAACAAGTTCGCTTCACGGCGGGCTGTTCGGGATAACAATCTGAGGTGACGAAAAATGGCATACGCACTTGTATCTACAACCGCAGCAGCAACTGTGGTTACCCCCATTATAAAGACCGCTCTCTCTGCAAAAGCAGCGCAGGGCGACGCGATTATGTTTACCGACGAAGCCGGGATCCTCCCGCTTGAAGTCAGGGTTGTTACCAACGCAGCGTCTGGATCAAACAACGTTGCCGAAAGTTGGGGATACGGAACCATACGGGCAAACGGGTTGCATGCGGCGACTGCAAAAACAATTGCTTATGACACCGCAGTCTCTAACGAGAGACTGTCCGGGGGATATTTCGTGATGAACCCAACCACGGGCGAGATCATGTATGTCCAGCAGGACAGCGGGTATAGCACAACATCGGGCACCCTGACGGTCACCCGCGGAGCTCTCGGGACAACTGCAGCCCAGATTGCGGATGACCAGTACATGTTCGTCATGAACGTCCTGACTCTCAACGCTTCTACCACAGGAAAAGTTCTGGTAGAATACATGAGTCTTGGTCACGACCCGAGCGGGGAGTGGTTCTAAACCATTTTTTAGGGAGAGTCCGTCATGAGCTGGTTTTACAGGAAGTTCAAGAAAAGCAATGACGATTCCACGGTAACGCTGGAATCGGACTACATTTCCCTTATAGGAGCTCTCACCCAGACAGGGAACGTTACTATAACAGGGAACGAGACAGTCACGGGAACTGCAAGGGTAACCACGTCACCGTTGTATCTCGGGTCAGGAACGATGGCTATCGGGTGGGGAACCGTTGTAGCGCCATGGAGTACCGGGGTGTATATCTCGGGTACAACGAACTACGCAATCGGGAGTCTTTACATCAACACGACATACGGAACGGTATATATCAAAACAAACCATGCGAGTACCGCCTGGGCGACAATAAGTAAGTCATAGGGAGGCAATCCCTATGGCATATTTCACCCAGACTGATATAGAACAATACACAGGGTTTGCGTCGTCCGATTTCAAACAGGGCGGCAGCACCATGACTGCTACCCAATGGTCTCTTTACTGCTCAACGGTAGTCGATTTCGTCACCCAACTCGTTAACAGGTATTGTGGTGTCCAGTCGTTTGAACCTCACGAGATGGTTGAATACCGATCAGGAGTTGGCGCTAAAGGCGACAAGTATACCTATCTCGAAGAAGACACGGTGTTCTACCTGTCGGAATACGGGACGGGTATTCAGGCATTTGAAGACCTTGGGAGCACAGGGACGGAATACTGGGTTGAACGCACTGCGCGGACATCTGCAACATCCGGAGATTTCGCGGTTGCTACACGAAACGAACTCACGATGGTGCGGTTCCACAACAACATCCCGCAGGAAGGGTGGAACAACGTCAAGTTCGTGTATTGGGGTGGATACCCAGAAGGGTCAGTCCAGATGAACGAGATCCGGTTGATATGTCTCCGTATAGCGCGGAACATCCTGCTTGAAAAGAAAAAGACACAGGAATCCACGACAATCAGGCAGACAGGAGTCAGAGACTATGCACAGATGTTCGAGTTTACAGACACTATCCTGACCGATGAGATCAAACAGGATTTACACAAATACAGGAGGCACAGGCTTGGTGGACCATCATGGTGGTGATATGGAAGAACACATGCACCAACAGTTGGAGGCAGACGATCCTGTTACCCGGCGTGAATGTTACCTTCACCGCCAGGTTATCGAGAGACGGGTGGGCAGCGTGGAACGCGATATATTCGAGATGCGGGTTGACATCAAGTCCATGAAAGAGAACATGGAGAAATTCTTCGACTCTCAGGAAGACCGATGGGTCAAACTCTGGTATTTCCTGATCGTCATCGCGTTGCTCGTTGCTGCCGGCAGAGTGTTCGACATCGACAAACTCATGGGGTTGGTATGAGGATACAGGTCAGATATACTATTCCGGAAGAGAGACTTGCAAAAGACAACCTGGACGAGTATATCGACTCGCTCCACGATGCGTTCAGGAGAAATATGGGCGAACAACTCGAACGCTATACCCCTTACCACCACGGAACAATGCAGAGGAGTTGGGTATACCAGCGCATCAACACGAAGACATCGGTAATATCGAACACTACCCCACAAGCCGGATACCTACAGGGCACGGGGTTATGGGGACCGTATCAAAAAGTTATCAGGCCGAGAACAAAAAAGTTTTTCCGGTTCTACTGGAGATATTACGATGCGATATTCGTGAAACGATACGTCAAAGGTATCAACCCACACCGCGTCCACGGGGCTCCGGGCGAGATCTACGATTTCATCGAACGCATGAACACCGCGATAAAACACGGGTATGACAGGACAATGCAGGAGATAGAAGGGTTATGATAACCGCAACTGCGTTCAACTCAATGGTTGACGGGTTGAAAGAACTCATAACAGCAAGTGCAACTGATCTCGGTCTCACGTATCCGCCGAGGATATACGAGTGGGATGAACACCCCGCAATCCCGGCAGAACGCGGGGAACTCCCCGTGGCATACGTTATCCCACTTGTTGAAGACGGGGATTCGATTGATCTCCTCATGGGCAGTCCTGAAGGGAAACACACGTTCTCCATGACAGTTGTCTGTTATTACAAAGGCAACGAAGATAACCGGACATCAATCCAGTCAGACCTGAGGACGTGCCGCAACTATGCGTATGCGTTCCGTGACATATTCCGATACCACGGCGACTATTTCGGTAGTACTACAGGCATGGCCCATATCAAGAAGATCAAGTATGATTTCGGGTATTGGTTACCACCAGGGGGGATGCCAACCATCCATTTCTGGGTTGCAAAGATGACATGCACGACGATCGTATGAAATTATATAAAGTATTTTATATTAATCTATCATATAGGTTAGAAAAGGAGGAACTATGACCAACTATTCGTGGTTTGCAAACTCGGCAAACCTGACACTTACCATTGGGGGAACCCCGATTCCGGTTGCAGCACTCAGGAACGTGAGTTTCACACCTCACTTCGAGACTGCTGAACTCTATGGTATGGAGTCACTGCTGAGGCAGGGAGTCGCTAAGTACCAGCACTCTGTGGATGTGAAATGTGAATTCGCCATGTGGGATACCGAGAACGATTACGTCCTTAACAGTGTCCTTGCAGGCGGTTATTCGACAACGGCAACAACTCTCGATACCGGGTGTGCCCGTGCAAAATGTGCGTTGTTCAACATTACCGCAACCGTATACGATACAACGTGCGCTAAGAAACTCACGGCAACCATCTATGACGTGTACTTCAACGACGTGCCGTTTGAACTCCGTGAAAACGAGTTCATCTCAAGAAGCCTTGCCGGAAAAGGCAAATTAATGCAACTTACATACGCAAACGCATAAACAGGTACAGGGTGTATAACGTGGTTCTCACAGAAGACCGCATCAAGAAACTTGACGAAATGGTGTCTCAGGACACAGAGTCAAACGAGGAGATCAAAGCGCTCCTCACGAAGTTCAAGACCGCACCGCGCGAGATCGAGGTGTTCGGCATTAAACTCAAAGTCATCCCGACGATCCCGCGTAACCTGCGGAAAGAGATCGCTAAGTTCGAAAGCATGTATAACGACATCGAAGCGACGGAAGAACACACATACCGGATACTATCGAAAATCTGTGTAGACCCACCGTTCAATTCACCTGAAACGTGGGAGTATCTCGACGAGAAGACAGGAACCGTCCCTGAAATCATGCGTGAGATATTCAACGAGGCTTATAACCTGGAGAAGAAGATCAAAAAATTTCGCGGAGAGTGATGAAGGACAGTTCCTCCTTTATGTATGCAGGTTGCTTGGCAGGACACCATCCGAACTCAACCTGACGAACGAGGAAGAATTGTTCTTCATTGCTGCAATCCGCGAAGAGTTCCGGCGTAAACGGTAGACAATGGGCGACCTTGACCGCAAGATAGAAGTCTCGTTTGAGCT
>ERZ795050.5924-NODE-5924-length-10116-cov-3.412981_pt1 | contig 10116 bp, 4 predicted proteins | sample MGYA00375134_ERZ795050 | MGnify/ENA primary metagenome ERZ795050 (study PRJEB30179, sample SAMN05720221) | activated sludge metagenome | isolation source: Anaerobic digester | place: Japan | collected 2015-05-26 ... | reverse complement strand
ATAACACCCTCATCCTCTTCGCCTCGGACAACGGCGCCAGCGCCGAAATCATGGTCCGCGGCGACGGCCACGACCCGCAGGCCGCGCCCGGTTCGGCCGCCTCATTCCTCTGCCTCGGCCCCGGCTGGTCGACCGTCGCGAACACCCCTTTCCGCCGCCACAAGACGTGGACCCACGAAGGCGGTATCGCCACACCCCTCATCGTCCACTGGCCCGCCGGCATCGCGGCCCGCAACGAATTTCGCCGCGACCTCTGCCACGTCATCGATTTCGTGCCCACCGTGCTTGACCTCGCCGGCGCGAAGCCCGCGCTCCCGGCCGGCGCGCCGCCCTTGCCCGGACACAGCCTTGTCCCTTCCTTCGCCAAGGACGGCGCCGCCTCGCACGACTGCCTCTTCTTCAGCCACGAAGGCAACCGCGCACTGCGCATCGGCGAGTACAAGATCGTCTCCGCCAAGTGCGACGGCGGCGCCTGGTCGCTCTACAACCTCGCCGAGGACCGCGGCGAACAGCGCGACCTCGCCGCCGTCCAGCCCGAGCGCGTGCGGGATATGGCCGCGCGCTGGCAGGCCATGAACGACCAGTTCGCGCAAGATGCAGGCCCGGTCCCGCCGAACGCCGACCCCAAGAACGCCAAGAAAATGGCGAAACGGAAACAGGACTAGCAACACGCCATGACACATCTGGACCGCCGTACCTTCCTGCGAACCAGCGCTGCCGCCAGCGCGGGCTTCGCAATGACGCCCGCCCGCCTGTCTGCCGCACCCGGCCGCCTCAATGTCGTCTTCGTGCTCGACGACCAGGGGCGCGCCAAGGCGACCGGCTACGCCGGCGACCCGAACGTCAAGACCCCGAACCTCGACCGGCTGGCCGTGTCGTCCGCCAACTTCCGCAACGCGGTCTCGGTCTGCCCCGTCTGCACGCCCTATCGCGCCTCGCTCCTCACCGGAAGGTTCCCCACCTCGACCGGCATGTTTCTTAATGATCTGCACCTTCCCGAAGAAGAGCTGTGCCTGGCCGAGATTGTCAAGGCCGTCGGTTACGATACCGCCTATATCGGCAAGTGGCACCTCGATGGCCGCGGCCGCGACGCCTTCATCCCGCGCGCGAGCCGCCAGGGCTGGGACTATTGGAAAGTCGCGGAGTGCGACCACAACTACCCGCGCTCGCATTACTACGAGGGCGACTCGGACGAGAAGCGCTATTGGAACGGTTATGACGCCTACGCACAGACGCGCGACGCGCAAGCCTACCTCCGCGCGCGCGCCGCCGCGGACAAACCCTTCGTACTGTTCGTCTCCTACGGCACGCCCCACTTCCCGCACGACACCGCGCCCGCCGACCTGAAAGCCCTCTATCCGCCCGAATCCCTCAAGCTCGCGCCAAACGTCTCGGGCGACGAGGCTAAAATCCGCGCCGAGTTGCAAGGTTACTACGCCCACTGCACCGCACGCGACCGCTGCGTGGGCGACCTGCTCGCCGCGCTCGACGAGACCGGCCTCTCCGCGAACACGATCTTCGTCTTCACCTCCGACCATGGCGAAATGATGGGCTCACACGGCGTCCGGCCCAGCTTGAAGCAAGTCGCCTGGGACGAGTCCGCCCGCGTGCCCTTCCTCCTGCGCGCGCCGGGCGCGACCGGGCGCGTGGTCGACGAGCCCCTCACGACGCCCGATATCCTGCCGACCCTGCTCGGCCTGACCGGGATTGCCAAGCCGCCCTCGCACGAGGGGGAAGATCTCAGCGGTCTGGTACGAGGCGAGCCACTGCGCGGTCGCGCGGCGCTCTACATGAACCCCAGCCCCTTCATTCCGGGTTGCCTGCCCTACCGCGCCATCCGAACCGCGCGCCACACGCTCATCCGCCAGAAGGACGGACCTGCGCTGCTCTTCGACGACGAGAAAGACCCTTTCCAAATGGACAACCTCGCCGACAAGCCCGAAAGCGCCGCGCTCAAACAATCGCTTGACGCCAGACTCGACGCGGAACTGACGCGTATCGGCGACGACTTCCCGACCGCGGCGGAAGCCCTCCGCCGCTGGGGCTTCCCCTTCAAGCCCGGCCAGTCCGCGCCTTACGGCGCGCGCGCCGAGCGCGCGCCCGACGGACGGCCCGTCGCCTTCACGCCGCGGCGTGTTGCGGACGCGAAGCCCCGCTGAGTGCGCCCCCCTGTTCCGTCAAGCCTGTGTTGGCGCAACCGCGGAAGGACCCGCTTCCGCGCGGACCGCGGGGGCGTGTATTCTCTCGCATGTCCGATGCGCGCCTGGCGGCAACTCCCGCAGTTCAGGGGAACGCGCCCGTGATTGACACGGTACGCGAATCGTACGACACTACCGGCATGCACAGACCGATCGCCCTTGTCGCCGCCATGCAGGAGGAACTGGACGCGCTGCTCGCGGCCTTCCCCGGCCACGACCGGCGGTTGCACTTCAATACTCCCCTTTACCGCGCGCGCCGCGGAAGCCAGGACGTGGTGATCGCCCAATCCGGCGTGGGCAAGGTCAACGCCGCTTGCACCCTCGCGCTGCTGCTCTCCGACTTCGATCCCGGCTGCGTCATCAACACCGGCTGCGCCGGCGGCCTGCTCCCTGGCCAGCGCATTCTCGACCTCGTCGTGCCCGAGGAGGTCGTCTACACCGACGTAGACATCACGCCCTTCGGCCTTCAGTACGGACAGATGATGGGCTGCGAACCGCGTTTCCGCGCCTCGCCCAAACTGCTCGCTCGCTTCAGAACCCTGCTCGCCACGCTGAACGCCCCTCCGACCTGCCATCACGGACTGCTCGGCTCCTCCGACTCGTTCATTTACCGGCCAGACCAGCTCGACACCATCCGCCGCCACTTCGGCGGCTCCGTCGCGTGCGTCGATCAGGAGGGCGGCGCGATCGCCCACGTCTGCGCACGCTTCGGCGTACCCTTCCTGATTCTGCGCGCGCTGAGCGACGCGCCCGGCGCCGGCGACAACGCCCTCGACTTCCGCACGTTCGTGCGCCGCGCCGCCGCCAGCTCGGCGACGCTCTGCGCTGCTCTGATCGACTACCTCGCGCGGGCGGACTCCCTTTGACGTCAAGAGGGTGCAGGCGAATCCTCATCGCGCTCTCGCATGAAAATTAGTTAAGACTAATTTTATGGTTGACTTTGGCGCTCTTATTGTCTATATTCTCAATCAACTTAAGAGATAATAGGTCAAGGCAAGCGTTGGAGGTAAGGCCATGAGCAAAGAAAAACAAAGCTACCCGCAAGTGGTTCCCGAGCGGCGACTGCGCGCACGCTCCCGTCCCGATTACTCCGACCGACGCGCGGCCGAACGTTACCAGGCATCTTTTCCGGCGCGTATCTTCGTGGGCGAGGGAGCGAGAGCGCGAGTCTATGCTGCCACCGTACGCAATATCTCCAGCGGCGGCCTGTTGTTGGAGGCGCCCGACATCCCTCCGGAGGAAACCCGCGTGCGTGTCTGCTTCCAGGTACCGGAGGGCGTTATGCCAGAGGAGTTTATTCAAGGCGCAGTTTCGCTCAACGCCGAGATCCGCCGCCGAGCCGCTGGCCAGCCGCTCGTCGGGTTAGCCTTCGACGAGGACCTTGGCGCGCGTTACCAGCGCACCAAGTGGACTTACCTCCGCTGGTTCGCCGGCGTCGTCCTCTTCGTTGCCGCCAGTCTGATCGCGGTTATCAAGTACGAAAACCTCTACTACTTCTGGTTCGACGTGCCGGTCTTCCTCTACAGCCTGCTGGTCGGAGGTTATCTGCTGAGCCGTTTCATCTTCGCCTCGTTCTACACTGCGGCACCGCCTTTGCCGGTACTTCCCTTCATCTCGGTGGTCGTACCTGTTCGGAATGAGGAGGAACATGTCGCCCGCACGCTGCGCCAGGTGATGGAATCCGACTACCCGCGTGACCGGCTGCAGGTGATCGCCGTCGACGATTGCAGCACCGACCGCTCCCTCGCCGTCATGAAAGAATCGCAAAATATCTACCCCGATCTCGTCGTGCTGGGCCTCGAGAAGAACGCGGGCAAGCGCCATGTGATGGCCGCCGGTTTCGGCCTCGCCACCGGCGAGATCATCGTCTTCATCGACTCCGACAGCTTCCTCTATCCCGACGCCCTGCGAAACCTCGTCAAGCGTTTCGCCGACCCGCAAGTCGCCGCCGTCACCGGGCACTGCGACGTCGAGAACATCTGGACCAACCTGCTCACCCGCATGCAGACGGTGCGTTACTACATCGCCTTCCGCGTGATGAAGGCCGCAGAAAGCGTCTTCGATTCCGTGACCTGTCTCTCCGGACCCATCGCCGGCTACCGCCGCGAGATTCTCCAGCAGATCTTGCCCGAATGGCTGAACCAAATGTTCATGGGACGGCCCGCAACTTTCGGCGACGACCGCAGCCTGACCAACAGCCTGCTGCGCCGCGGCTACAAGGTGGTCTATGAGTCTGACGCCCGCGTGACCACCATCGTTCCGGAGAGCCACAAGACCTTCCTGCGCCAGCAACTCCGCTGGAAACGTTCCTGGTTCCGCGAAAGCCTCATCGCCTGCTCGTTCATGTGGCGCAGGCAGCCGTTCATGGCCCTCTCGTTCTACCTCGGCTTCCTGCTGCCGCTGCTCGGCCCCGCCATCGTGATCCGCGCGATGGTCTACGTCCCTCTCGTCCAGCAGACATCCCCGCTGATGTACATTGTCGGCATCACCCTCATGAGCGCGCTGATGAGCAGCACCTACTTGCTCCACCGCCGTTCCAAGCTCTGGTTCTATGGCACGATCTTTTGCTTTTATTACATGTTCATCCTGGTGTGGCAGACGCCGTGGGCCGTGTTGACCTCGTGGCGTAACAGTTGGATCACAAGAAGTTGAGGTGCACCATGAACAAACTCTCGATCACCCTCCAATGGCTCGTTGTCGCCGGTTTGGCGGCCTTCGTCGGCTATTTGTTCGTACGACCGACGCCGCAGCCCGATTACGCGCCCGACACATGGCGCGACTGGCGCGGCGTGACCGTCCTCTCCTATGCCGGCATCGCGCGCAGGGATACCCCCGTCTATCCCTCTGTCAAACGTCTGGAAGCCCAGCTCGCGGCCTTGCGCGACGCCGGTTACCGCACCGTGCGTCCCGAAGACGTCCGCGCTTTCCTCGACGGACGCGCGCCGCTGCCGCCGAAGCCGCTGCTGATCCTCTTCGAAGGCGGACGCAAAGAAGCCTTCATCCGCGCCACGCCGGTCCTGCAGCGTCTCGGCTTCAGCGCGGTCCTCGCCGTGCCCACGGCGGTGCTGGATCAGTGGGGCGGTTTCTACCTGAAGCGCGCCGACATCCGTAAGCTGGTCCGCCTGCCCCAGTGGGATGTCGCCAGCATGGGCCACGCCGCCGCCAACCCCGCCCCCGGCGGCGGCGAGCAGGACCGCTTCCTCGCCACCCGCGCGCGCGGCGGCGCCAAACCCGAATCCGATGACGCCTTCCGCGATCGTATTTTCAACGACTATGCCCGCTCAGCGAAAATCCTCGAAGCCGCCGCCGGCCGGCCCGTCCAACTCTACCTCTACCCTTACGCCGAGGCTGGCCAAAGCCCCGGCGCCGACCCGCTCGCCGAAACATTCAATCGCGAAGCCGTCACTCGCCACTTCAGCCTCGCCATCGTCGGCGGCTTCCACGCCTTCAACGGTCCCAACGCCGACCCGTTCGCGCTCACCCGCCTGCGCGTGCCCGGCGACTGGCCGCCCGAACAGCTTCTGGCCGAACTTGACGCCAGCCAGCCTCGCACCCGGCCGCAAACTTCGCTCGGTACCGACCGCGATTGGGTCACCGAACGCGACGCCGCCCTGCACGGCGACGCCCTGCACCTCGACGCGGCGGCCGCCGCCTGGTTGCGCGGCTCGGACGCCTGGGACGATATCGAGGTCAGCGCCACCCTTCAGCCGGACGCCTCTGCTACCGGCTCGCTTTACGTCCGTTACGCCGGTCCCCGCTCCTGGCTGCGCGTCGCGGCCGACACCGACGGTCTGCGCGTCCAGGAACGTATCGGCGGCCGCCTCATCACCCTCCACCGCCATCAGTCGGGCGGCGTTGGCCAAGCCCCGCGCCACATCCGCCTGCGCCTGCGCAATAACCGCGCCTGGGTCTGGCTCGACGACAAGTCCGTCGCCGAGAACCTCCCGCTCGCCCCGTCCACGCGCCGCGGCCGCATAGGCTTCGGCAGCGAGCGCGGCCACCTCACCGTATCCGCCTTCTCCGCCCGGCAGCTCCCGGCGCGCGCGCTGCTCGCCAACAGCGTCCGTCTCGTCCCCGACGATCGGCGCGATCAGATTCAGGCCATCCTGCCCAACTGGTTCCGCGCCGGCGAACCGCCAGCCTGGTCCCAAACCGCGCAGCAAGATCTGCTGCACGCCGCCGTCACCGGCATCCGCACCATCCCCCTGCTGACCGGCGCGGCTTCGCTGAGCCCGGCCGACGCCCGCGCCTGGGCAACGGCTCTCGACGCCGAACTTGCGCGCGCCAATGTCAAACCGCTCCTGCCGACCCTTGCCGTCGAGGGTCCTGCCGGCGAACTCGCCGACGAACTCCGCAACCGAGGCTACGCGGTCACCTATCTGCTCTCGCCGTCCGAAGCGTTGGAACACGGACGCGCGCTTGCGCAGGCCGCGCCAGACGAGACCCTCGCGATTAACGCCGCCGTCCCGGAGGCCGACGCGGCTGTCGACTGGCTTACCCGCGTCATCCCCGCCAACCGCATCGCCCTGCGCGAGGCCGCCTCCGACGCGGTCGCCCCGAATCTCGCCACCCTGATCAAACTCGACTGACCGAACAGCCTTCTTTCCAACCTCCTCCCGAAAGGAGCACAGACATGAAAAAAACAACATACGGAACCATCCTGCTGCTGGTCGGCTGGCTCGGCGCGCCACCGTCGCCAGCGCTCGACCAGAATCCGGCAAACGTCACCCAACTCGTCCGCGACTCCCAATCCGCGGCCGCCGACGGCAAGACCGAAGAGGCCGAATGCCTCGCGCGCAACGCCGTAAATCTCGACCCCGCCCACCCGCCCGCCTGGCGGCAATACGGCGTTGTCCTCCTGCGCAACGCCAAAGCCAAAGAAGCCGCCAACGCCTTCCAGCGCGCCGTCGAACTGGACGAAAAAGACGCAACCGCCTGGCGCGGCCTCGGCCAAGCCTTGTGGCAGGCGGACCGGCAGAATGAGGCTGTCCGCGCGCTGAGCGCCTACCTGCGCCTCAAGCCCGAAGACGCCGCTGTCTGGCGCGATCTTGCCTCCTGGCTCACACGCCTCGAACGCGGGGAGCAGGCTGTCGCCGCCCTCGAGCGCGCCGTGACCCTTAAACCCGACGACCCATCGGCTTGGCGCGAACTCGGCGCATGGCAGCTCCGCCTGCAGCGCCCCGAAGCGGCCGCCGCCGCGCTGGAACGCGTCGCCGCTCTCAAGCCCGACGACCCCGGCGCCTGGCGCGAACTCGGCGCCACCCGCGCCCGGCTCGGCAAGTTCGAAGACGCCTCCGAAGCCTTCGACAAGGCCACCCGCCTCGACCCCGGCCATGCCGGCGCTTGGCGCGACTGGGCCTCCGCGCTCGCCAAACTCGACCGTTACGAGGCGGCTGCCGCCGCACTCGAACGCGTCGTGAAGATGACCCCGAATGACGCGACCGCTTGGCGCGAGCTGGCCTCCGCGCTCACCCGCCTCGATAAACCCGAACCTGCCGTAGCCGCCCTCGAACAGGCGTTGAGACTCGCGCCCAAGGACGCCGCCGCCTGGCGCGCGCTGGCCGTCCTGCACCAGCGCGCCGGGCGCGCCGCCGAAGCCGTCAAAGCCTTTGAACAGGCGCTCGCCGCCAAGCCGGACGATCCTGCCACCCGGCGCGACCTCGGTTGGCTGCTCTGGACTCAGGGCCGCCGCGAAGACGCGCTGGACCGTCTGGCCGAAGCTATCGCGGCGGGCGTTGAGGCGCGCGACCGCGTGCTCTTTCAAGTCGTCGCCCGCCTCTCCGAAGAAGGCGCCGGCGACCGGGCGCTCGCCTTCCTCCGCAAAGTCAGCCCGAACGAAACCCCCGCCTCGCTGGGCCTCTCCCTCGCCCGCGCCGGCCGACTGCGCGCCGCCGAACCGCTCCTCGCCGGCGCTTGGCAGAGCGGCGACAAATCGGCCGACGTCGGACTTTACCTCGCCTACGCCCGCGCCGTAAACGGCCAGTTCTCCGGCATCGCCGCCTATCTCGAACCGCTGCTCGCCTCCGGCGACGCGCTCTCGCCAGAACGCGCCGACCTCGCGCTCGAAACGCTGCGCCTCGGCAGCACCCGCCCCGAAACGCCCGCCCTCGTCAGCCGCCTCGAAGCCGCCGTTCCGGGCGGACGTTTCAGCGAACGCGTCACCGACATCCTCGAAACCGCGGCCGATGCGCGGCGCGTCGGCGGAGATGCCGCCCAAGCCTTGAACCTCTACCGCCGCGTGCTGGAGCGCGACCCCAACCGCGCGAGCTGGACCTGGGCCGTGCTGCTCGCCGAGCGCGTCGAAGGCCGGACGCCCTTCGCCTGGCTCGCCGAATACGAAAAGCGCGCATCCCACCCCGCGCGCGCCGCCGGCATCAAGGGCCTCCGCGCCGAGCGCGAAGGCCGACCGCACGAAGCCGTTGAGGCCCTGCGCCAGAGCCTCGCTCTCGACGCCAAGCAGCCGATGCTGCGCCAAATCCTATTCGGCGTGCTGCTCAGCCAAGGCCGTGCCGACGAGGCCCGCGCCGAGGCCGACTGGTTCGCCCGACAGGTCGAAGCCGGCGAATCGGTGTTCCGTTCTTATTTGGCGGAGATGCTAACCCGCCTCGGAGACACCCGCGGGGCGCTCGCCCATTGGGAACTGCTGCATCTGACGAACCCGGATATGCCTTACTACGGTATAGAGTTCGCCCGCGCGCTCTACCGCCTCAACCGCCCGGATGAGGCCATGGACGTGTTGCGCGCCCTGACCGAAATCGGCGCAAATCATCAGGTCTACGAGCTCATGGCTGAGATTGCCGACGCCCGCGGCCGCACCGCCGAAGCCGTCGATTGGGCCGGACGCGGCCTCGCCGCCGCCCCGTCCCAAGGCCTGCTGCGTTACCGCGCCGAAGGACTGGAACGACTCGGCACCAACGCCGCCGCCGTACTGGCCGACGCTGCCGCCTTCTTGAACAAGGATCCCGGCAACGTCCCGATGACCCTGCTCGCGGCACGCCAGCTCGAGGCGCTCAACCGGACCAACGAGGTCTACGCCTTCCACGAGGAGAAACTGGCCCGCAACCCCATCTTTATACCCTCGCTCATCGCCCTGCGCGACCGCGTGACGCGCGACGGCGACATCGACCGCGCCGTCGCCTACGCCCGTGCGCGCCTCGCGGTCCAGCCCGACACCCCCGAAGCCCTGCGCGCCTACGCCAACTCGCTGGCGCAGCAGGACCGCTTCCGCGACGCGCTCCAAACCCTGCGCCCGCTCGCCAAAATCCCGCTGGAAAAGGCCGTGCCCATTCTGGTCTACCAAACCGTCACGCCCCACCCCTATGCCGGACGCAACCGCGTGGAACAGATCGCCCGCCACATACGCCGGCTCGCCGAGGACGGCGTCATCTTCATCAACGCCTTCTCGCAACTCGCCGACAACCCCGACGCCCGCCGCGTGATGCTCGTCATCGACGACCCCGACGCCGAAGTCATCGAGGCCCTCGATCCCGTGCTGCAGCGCCACGGCGCACGCGTCGTCTACGCCGGCAACGCCGCCTTCCCCACCCTCACCCGCGGCGGCGAACCCCTGCCCGCACGCCTCGCGCCGATCCTTGCCAGCGGCCGCTGGCGGCTGGCTTCGGGCGGTCCCGCCGACTTCCGACGCGGCGTCGTGAACGCCTCCGGCACACTCGGCAATCCGCTCACCCACGCACTGTTCTCCAACGGCGCGCCGGAGAGCGACGAAGCCTGCCGGGCGCGCATCGACCGCGCGCTCGCCGATTCCGCCCGCGCCCTCGCGCGCGAACCCGAGCGGCTCTTCGTCTACCCCGCGGGCGACTTCGGCCACCGTTCGCTCGACACCGACACCAACCACGTCGCCGCCCTGCGCGAGTCCGTGGCGCGCCACTTCACCCACGCGATCTATCTCGACGACAGC
>ERZ795050.5913-NODE-5913-length-10138-cov-6.028464_pt1 | contig 10138 bp, 4 predicted proteins | sample MGYA00375134_ERZ795050 | MGnify/ENA primary metagenome ERZ795050 (study PRJEB30179, sample SAMN05720221) | activated sludge metagenome | isolation source: Anaerobic digester | place: Japan | collected 2015-05-26 ... | reverse complement strand
TCACCCATTAGCCCCCGTCTTGTCGTGCGCGAAGACTCCCTTGGCGAATCTTTTTTCAAAACGACCGCCTGAAACCGCCGACGTTGCCGGCTTTGCCCGAGATACGCACCCTGGTCTTCGTTCGTTTGGTTATCGTGCATCTTTCGGGCACGCACCAGTCACCCATCAGGATCAAGGCCGTCGGGACGGTCCGCGAGGAACCCTTCCCGGCCCCTGGCTCTTTCGAGCCCCAGAAAACCGTCGGTACTCGATCGTGTCCAATCGGCTGACCGTCACCTCAAACACTGCGACGGTCATGCCCCCCTTTCTGGTCTACCGGCGAAAGCAAACAGGTGACTGTCTCCAATATCGCGCCAATATCGCGGCACAAATGGCCGACGAGGGCGTCGGCCCCACTTGTTTTCCATCTGCGTCAATCCCATGATCTGCGGGCCGGGGCTTCGCGTTCATCCTGTCTCGGCGTTTTTGATTGAAGCGTTCGGCCCTCAGCGATCGGCTTTCAGCCGCCGGCGGCGCGATATTTTGGCCCCAGCGTTGCATACGGCAACGCCGGGGAATGCGGAATTGTGAATGTAGAATTGAGAATGGGCCGTGCTTGGCAGTCGCCCATGAACCTCACCACTGGTGAACTCCAGAAACAGCGGTGATTCGGCGCAAAACGGTCGATCCACAAGGGCCGCCCTGCACACCTGCGGCGGTTTTTGTGCAACTGGGGGGTCTACTCCATGGGCCCACCCGGCCACGCCGCTGCCTTTGTCCTGGCGACTGATCAACCGATAACGCATGCCGCAGGCGCTGCGTTCGGCAGGAACCTCGTTTTCTCGTGACGAATCAAGAGCGGCCGTTGTTCAGACGCCATGTGAAACCTCCTGAAAAGCCACCCTCCCGGTGTCGCCCCGCCTTGGACACGATGGCACCATGATGGCATCAAAGCGAGAGCTCCCGGAGCGAACGGTGATGCATTCTCGAGGTCACCGCTGCAACCGAGCCCTGCCGTGTGGCCGGGTGCTGACCATTCCTGCCTGGCACATAGTCTTGGCGAACAATTCCGCGTGCAGATCCCATTGAGCGGACAACCGGCGCCGCACCCGGTTCTGCGCCCGTCGCTGCCTTCCGCCGCGACGACGTCCTTCCACCGCCTCCCTGGGGCAATACGGCTTTTCTGGCGCTGCGGTTGCTTTCCTTCGTGGTGTCTTCCGGGCGGCACCAATCGAGGCTGACCGGAATCGGGACAGCCCCCCGGCTTCGCAGCCATCGGGAGAATGTCTTCTGTCACAAAAAAGTCCGAAATAACTGCTGTAAATCCTCAAAAGGCCGGATTTCGGGTTGAGCCGACCGGCACCGATCAGGTAGAATCAGTACCGGAGTCGTGAAACTGACGTACTCGGACCGTCACCGGTGAAGGTGCAAGGCAGATCCTGTCCTTTTGATCGCGAAGGACACGACGTTTTCCTCGATGACGAGGGCTACTGTTGCTCTCAAGCATGAGGGGAGATCATGAACCATAATCGCAAGCCACAAGCAACATTGCCGGCTCACCAGGACCTGACGCGGCAAAACGAACCCCACTGGCGGATCCCGAGTGGGATCTGGCGGCTGGTGCTGCACAACCGCCTGGCCATCGGCGTGGCCTCGCTGCTATGGCTGATCTATCGAAGCGGAGCCCAGCCCCGCCGGCTGAGCTACCCATGCCAGCAGGTCGCGGCACTCAACGTCGGAGCCTTTGCCGCCGGCCTCATTCCCGCTTTGTGGTTGTGGCGCAAACCCCGATGCGCCCACGCCGTCGCCCGCCGCGTCGTCATCCGTCGCCAGTTGCTGGCGGCCGCCATCCTGTTTGTGACCGCGCTGGTGGGAATTGAGGGATATCAATACGCGCAAAGCCTGATTCCCCCCTCGTTGCCCGTGGTTCCCGCCCGCATCGATGATCCGCAGCACACGATCGTCGGTATCGCCCACCGCGACCCGCAGGGATCGTGGTACACGACCGCCGAAATCGAAGACATGGTCCGCCTGGCCATCGCTCGTGCCGGCGGACTCGATCATCTCATGACCGATCGGAACAATGACGGTCAGATCAGCGTCATTCTCAAGCCGAACCTTGTCCAGGCAGAGGATCCGACCGACGGCGTGGTCACCGACCCTAAGGTTTGCGCTGCGATCGTCAAGGTGGCCAAAGAGGCGGGAGCCACGCACGTGGGTATCGCCGAAGGCACGGCCGTCGGGCCGGCCGGCCAGGCAACCTGGGACGCCATGTATGCCGCGGGGTACGACGCCAACCGTGACTACAAGTTCGACTATGACACCACCGTCAATCTCTACGATCTCAACGACAGTGGCGGTCTGCACCAGACCGACCCCAACAAGGTCACCCTGGTGACCATCCCCAATGGGGTCATCCGCACACAGTACTACGTTCCGAACGTGCTGCTGAACTGCGACGTCATGATCTGCGTGCCCACACTCAAGAACCACTATAACGGCACGGTCACGCTGGCTTTGAAAAACCGCGTGGGGTGCGCCCCAAACGATATCTATCATTCGCACCGCAGTTGGGGCGAAGGTTTCCAGGGCAAGCTCGCGCTGGTCCACTACACAGATGATGGATTCCCCTGCACGGTGGCGCCCTGCCCCAGTTCCTCCGATGAAAACGAGATCGTTCAGCGCACGATTGTCGACCTCAATCTCGTCCGCCCGCAGGATTTTGCCGTCGTCGACGGCCTCATCGGCGTGACCACCGGCCCGAACGATAAGAGCGTCGGCGGGCGGACCGGCAAGCCCAGCCCCTACCTGCACATGATCGTTGCCGGGGCGGATTCGCTCGCCGTCGATGCCGCCTGTTCATTGGTGATGGACTACCACCCGGACTACATCCCCCACCTGGCCTGGGCCGACAGCCGGGGAGTCCTCGGCACGAAGGATCGCTCAATGATCACGGTCGTCGGCGACCAGATGTGGAAGGTCCGGTCCGACGACTTCCCCGGCAATTGGGGCATCGGCGCGGTCAAGAACACCGACCATACGGCACCATGGATCGGCAACACCTCCGTCAACGAGGGCGAAGCCGTCGCCAACCATCAGATGATCGCTGTTTCTGACGTCGGTGATGATGTCGGGGTCGTGCAGGCGACGGCGGTGGCTGCCATCCTCGGTCCGAACCTGCTGGCCAACGGCGATTTCGAAGCTGGATCGGCGGGCTGGACCCCATGGAAGACCACATGGGGCGGCGGCGAGGCCTACGATTTTGCAAGTACCGAGCCGGGGCACATGGGCAATGCATGCCTGAAACTCGGGGGGGCCTCCACCGCCACCAGTTTCGGCGTCTATCAACAAGTGAGCGTCCAGCCCGGCAGAACCTACCGAATCGACGCCATCTGGAAAGGCCGCAAGCTGGCCGACCAGAACTGGTTCGAAATACTGCTGATCGACGGGCCTTTCTCATTACAGCAGGCCGATGACCCTGCCTACGTCAAACCCAACTTCATGTTCGCATACGACGACAGCACATATGGCCTCGCCGGCCCGGTGGGAACGACTTTCGGGTGGCTTTGGACCCATGAGCAGTATGCCCCGCCTGTCAACCAAGTGGATTGGAACAACCGTTTGGGCCGTCGGACCGCGACCGGCAACACGATGACCGTCGTGCTCAAGGCCGGCAGCACGGGCGGCGGCGTCGAGGCATGGTTTGATGAGATCCGCCTGACCGAGGTGCTCAGCGAGAGCCCCATCGCACATCTGGCCAATCCCTCCGACCCGGCAGGCCTGGAAATCGAGACCGATCACCTTCCGCAGGGCTCATTCCCCGCCGAACTGCGGATATCGGTCTACGATGCCGCCCTCAACGTGGGCAGCATCTATCGAAACGTCACCGTCAGCACCGTCCCGGAAACACCATTTGTTTGTGTGGATCGCATCGCCTTTGAGCAAACCGTCTTTGTAGGCAGTGATGCAACCGACGAAACCTTCCATGTATTCAACTGCGGTAAGATCGGCAGCACCCTGGACTACACCATCGAGTGGGACAGCCAGACCATCAACTGGCTCACCGTCAGCCCGGATACCGGCAGCGCGGTGCAAGGCTCGCCGCCGAACCCGCACGGCATCTTCTACGATACCACTCATCTCAAACCGGGAACTTACACGGCCGGGATCGCCGTCGTCGGCGACGGCGTCAACACCGTCCGTCTCTCCGTGACCGTGAACGTGGTTACGGTGTCCTCCGATTTGGACCGCGACGGCGATGTGGACCAGTCGGACTTCGGCCGGCTCCAGGCCTGCCTGAGCGGCACCACGCCCTGCTCCGCAGGATGCAAAGATGCGGATCTGAACAACGACGGCTTCGTGCAAGATGCAGATTGCAGATTCTTGCTGGGATGCATGTCGGGCCCGGACGTCACGCCCGATCCGACCTGCGACGACGGACCATAACGGGCGATGATTCGCCCTGTAAAACGGGTGGCGGTGGCCAATGAAAAACAGACTCCCACGCAACGCTGAATCCCATTCTCGAGCGTCCGGGCCCCGCGCGGGTCGGGGCGGTCGGTCGCCGCACGCACACCGGGAGGCCTCAACGTCAGGACGGCTCTCCCGCCTCGGGCAGCACCTTGGAGCCGTGGTGTGGCGCAACCGGGTGGCTATTGCAGTCGCCTCGCTGGTCTGGCTGTTGTGGCGCAGTGGCTCACAACCCCGACGCCTGAGCTATCCTTGTCAGCAGGCGGCAGCGGCCAACCTTGGGTGGCTCGCGGTGCTGGTCGTTCCGGGACTCGCCCGCTGGTGGCGCAAACAAAGCGGTCGGGCCGAACACGCAGCCGACTTGGCCACCGGCTCGGTTGCCCTGGCGGGTATCCTGTTCGCCCTGATCGGTGCCGGCGTGGCGGTATTCTCAGACGCCGGCGACGACTACGTTCCCGGCCACCCGGCCATCGTCCCCTGGACACCGGTCGACGTGTCCACTCCCACGCCCTTGAACTCCAGGTTACTGGTGCCGACCGGAAACGAAGCGGTGGTTGCGGTCAATCGCAACCCTTCAGTCACCTACGGCACTCAGCCTTACGGGCCCGGGACCAACACGGCGTATGATCTGACTTGGCAAACCGTCGCGGATCTGCACCTCGGCCCCTATAACAATCCGCTCGCCGACCTGATAACGGACGTGGACGGCGACGGCACGATCGAGGTGCTGATCAAGCCTAACACCGTCAGATACTTCGCCGACGACGGTGGCGAGCGAAACCCCGTCTACTCGCATCCGGCCATTATTCGGCCGCTGGTGGACATGCTGGCGATCGCGGGCGCGCAAGAAATCCGCATTGGGGATGGCTCAAACGGGACCGGCGGGCTGTTCGCCAAAATGGACCAGCAGGGCTTCACCCAGGCCTACCTGAACCAACTGATGGCCCTCTGGCCCGGCATAACCGTCTCCCGCGTCGACTTCCAGAATCTCAGCCACTGGAGTTGGGTCGATCTGGGTGCGGATGCCGGCGAAGCGGGAGCGAGCACCTATTACGACAGCGGCTACAACGACACCGATCTGGTCAAGAGCGCCGACGGCTCGGCATCCTCTTACTTCGGGGCGGTGGACCCCCACGGCCGGCCTGGCCCCGGCAAATACAACTGCATGGGCTGGCAGGCCGTGACGGATTACGTCTTCGACGCCGACGTGATCATCGACCTGGCCAAGCTGAAGGTGCACTACTACGGCGTCTCGACGGCCATTCTCAAGAACTGGGTCGGCATCACCATGTTCTCCACCTTCAACATGAGCGAGAACTACTGGTGCCGCATCGCGCATGAGCCGACCAACCCGACATCCTATGAGAAGACTTTTGGTAATGACATACTATGGCGAGAAGTGGCCGATCTGCACCGCGGCGCGCTGTATTGGCGGGACGGCGCCGTCCACTCGACGCCCCAACGAAGATACTTGTGCATTCTTGACGCGATCAATTGCGGCGAGCGCTACCATGACCCCGACACACCCTGGCCCTACTGGCTCCACACCATGCTCGCCGGCGTCGATCCCGTCGCGATCGACGCCGTGGGCGCCAGGCTCCAGAGATATGACTTCCGCAATATCTCGATCATCAACAATGCCCACGCCGCCTCGATCGGCTCCCCCTGGCCCATCGGAACCGCCGACCCGGGTCAGGTGCGCGTTGTCGGCAGTCAGACCATCGACGCCACCTACAACCACCAGTTCCTGTTTGACGATCGGCACGGCCCTTCCTGGCCCGACTGGAATACCACGGTCATCAACGATCTCACCCCGCCGACGATCAACGCCGCCGCCATCCACGACGCCGGCGACGGCAACTGGATCGTCCAAGCCCACGTCAGCGACGCCCACGTCGCTTTCCTTTACTACGGCGACGACGGGACCGGGGCACCGAAAGTCATGCGCCTGGGGAAGAACGGAGATAACTACACGGCCACCATCAGCGGCCCCGCAGGCGATGCCTACGTCATCGCCCAGGATGTCTATTTCAACACCGCCCGGGCCAATATCGTCAACTTGCCGGTGATCGGTCTCAGCACCGGCACAATCAACCGGTCCGCCCACGTAGGACAGAACGTCACCCCAGGCGATACCTTCACCGTCCGGAACCTCGGCGCCGAAACGCTGACCTACTCGATCGAGGTTGAGGTTGAAACCGACCAGCATTGGCTCAGCGTGATGCCGACCACCGGCTCCTCCACCGGCGAGGAAGACCCGATTACCGTCTCCTACGACTGCGCAACGCTGCCGCCAGGAACGTACGCCGGAACGATCAAGGTTACGGGTAACGCCATCAACAGCCCGAAGACGATCATCGTGACCGTCGTCATCGAGACGGTCTCGCCCGATTTCAACCACGATGGCGACGTGGACCAGGAGGACTTCGGCCATCTCCAAGCTTGCCTCAGCGGCGGGGCGGCCTACCCGACCGGCTGTGGAAATGCCGATCTGGATGGCAATGGCTTTGTTGACAACGCAGATTGCATTATCTTCCAGCGATGCCTGTCGGGTGAGAACGTCATCGCTGACGGGACCTGCGACGACCAGAGGTGATGAGTGCCCGTGGGTCTCCCTGGTTGCTCCAAACGCCGGTTCAACACGACCTGTCTGGGCGAAACAAGAATAAACGGCATCTGATGGATCGGCGGCGTGCGCCGCGACCGCTTGAGCCGAGTCAAACGCGATCTTTCTGCAGTTGACGGAACCAGGGAATAGGTTTCAGGGCCGTCCGGCCCCAACGGGTGTCGTCGGGAGACCTCGCAATGGCGCCGGCGTCATCACTTCCGCGAACTCCTCGTAACCGGGAACCTCGCGGATGCTGCGGGCCGGCACGCCTACCACCGTGGTCATCGGCTCGACGTCACGAATGACTACCGCCCCCCCGCCAACGATGGCCTCGCAACCGATTCGAAGTCCCTGCAGAACGGTCGCCCCTATGCCCACAAAAGCCCCCGCCTCGACCGTCACGCGCCCCGCCAGCCGGGCGCCGGGACAAATATGGGCGGCGGTTCCGATCATCGACTCGTGATCCACGATGCAGCCGGTGTTCAGAATGACCGAGTCGCCGATCTGGCAATGGGCGCAAACCAGAGCCCCGGCGGCAATCACCACGTTGCGCCCGATCCGGACGTTGTGAGCCAGGTTGGCCGACGGGTGCACCGCGTTGATCAGATCGATTCCCATCGCCTCGATTTCGTCGGCGAAGCCCCGACGCACGCCGTTATCGCCGATCGCCACGATTGCCCCCGCCACCCCCTGACGCTTGAGATCAGGCAACGCCGACATGTCCCCCAGAATGGGGACCCCATCCATTCGCCGACCGTGAATCGCCGGATTCGAGTCGAGGAAGCCAATTACCTTGTGCTGCCGGGCCCGGATGAGTATGTCCAGGACCACACGCCCGTGGCCACCGGCCCCGACAATCACACAAGGCTTGCGATCATGGAGAAAAACTCGGTCCATCACTCACCTTTATCGGACGACCCAACGCCAGGCTGAACACTGTCCTTATCGGCTTCGTACTATTGGCGAGACCACGAAGGAAACGATTCTCTAGCCAACTGGGGGAAAGGCTGCTCAAATCTCAGCCGATACTTACGCCACCGTAAGGCAAATGCCCTCATCGACTAGAGACGGATTGCCGTCTCAATGCCTTCTGTGCCCTGTTCTGGTCTCTGGCATTGCGACGTGCTTGGGGGCGCATACGAATCTGCGAAAGACCTTGACGAGACGAAAGGAGGGCTTGTTGACCAGCCGTAACCTTCGCGTCTATAAGGGTCTTGAGAATCGTGGATCCCGCCCGTTGCGGGTTGATCCGCAAGTTGGCAGACTGCAGAAAGGTGTTCCATCATGGCTGGACCAAGCCAAACGCCAGTTGATGCCAGTGGGTGGCACTCTCCCACAGCCATCTTGAGGGAGGCACTGCGAAACCGGGGGTTCGTTGCCTGCGTCGCGATGCTTGCCTTATTTGCTGGCGGCTTTCAGCTCCTCGCGGCCGTGCGCGGCTTCATATTCGTAAAACAACGGGTCGATCTCAAAACCCCCTTGAATCTGCTCAAGCAGGAACGACTGGCTCCCTACAAGCTGCTCCAGCCCATCGAGATCCAATCCGACATCCTCAACCAGTTGGGGACGGATCAGTATGTTCACTGGATCCTTCAGGTACCGGAGAAGCCGGAACAGCCGGCCAGCGGGCGGATCTTTTCCCTCTTTGTGACGTACTACACCGGCCTTCCGGACGCGGTCCCACATGCCCCTGAAGCCTGCTACGCGGGTGGCGGACACAAGTTGATCAAACAAACCCCCGACGAGGTCACGATCACAAGTCAGGGACAACAGATCGTGGTACCCGTACAAGTGCTCGAGTTTGAGAAGGAAAGCCAGTTCGGGCGGAATTCCCGGATTGTGCTTTACACCTTCCATGCCAACGGACAATTCCGACCGGATCGAACTGCGGTCCGACTGGCCATCGGCAGCCTGACCGACCGGTATGCCTATTTCAGCAAGGTCGAAGTAGGGGTGGATCTGGACGGAAGGCAATTCACGAAAGAACAAGCCGTGGCGTTGGCCAAGGAGTTCCTCCGGGTTGCCATGCCGGTGCTCTTGGAGGATCATTGGCCGGATTGGGAAGCCGTCAACCGACGTTCCGCAACCCAGCCGACGGCCGGCAACGGCAGATAGGCCGCCTGCCGCGAAGCTCGAACGCCCTGAATAGGCTGACAAGCCTGCAATCGCTTGTTGCTCGGACACAAAGGAAGAGACACCAGACATGGCAAGAAGACTCAACAAACAGATGGTGCTGGGACTGACGATCGCATCAATGATCCTGACCACCATTGCGATGGTGGTGGTGATCAAGCTCCTGCCCCAGAGAGACCCGAAACCCGCAGTCCTCGAAGCCGAACGGCTGGTGCGGGCCGGCGACTTCGTCGAGGCGGTCAAGAAATACCAGATGGCCGCAAGGCGCGCCAAAGCCATGAAAGACATGGACCGGTATGCCGAATACATGGTCCTGGCAGGAGAAACGGCTCTCAAGGCCGGCTCAGCCATCGATGCTCGCCGCTGTTGGTCGGATGTGATGCTCAATGATCCCAAGAACGAGGCCGCCCAAACACGCATCGTCAGCCTCCTGCTCGAGTTCGCCAGGTATGGTGACATGCAATGGTCCGTCTTGCAGACCGAAGCCGAGAAGCTGGTTGGAATCAACGGCAACAACGCCGTCGGGCTGCACGCCCTGGGATTGGCTCTGGTTCAGCAACGGGCAACCAACCCGCGCAACGCCGAAGACGGCGAAAAGCAACTCATCGCGTCCATACAGGCCGACAAGGGAAACCCCGAGTACGTGAACAGGCTCGCGCAGTTCTACGTCACGGTTGGCCGGCATGAGGATGCCGAAAGACTGTACGATCAGCTCATTGCCGAACTGGAAAGTCAGCGAGCCGCCACTCCTCCTGAAACGTCGCCCGCCCAGGCCGTCGCCACAACGCAACCGGCAACGGGCAGCAGCGCCGAGAAGCTTGCCGAAGCCTACCTGATGCGTGGTTCATTCCATACCTACAAGGCCGAACGACTGCATACGCAAGCCATGAACGCCCCGGCCGCTCAGGCGGCCCTTCTCGCAGCCCAGTCGGCGGAGGCCGAGGCCAA
>ERZ795050.5912-NODE-5912-length-10141-cov-3.784255_pt1 | contig 10141 bp, 8 predicted proteins | sample MGYA00375134_ERZ795050 | MGnify/ENA primary metagenome ERZ795050 (study PRJEB30179, sample SAMN05720221) | activated sludge metagenome | isolation source: Anaerobic digester | place: Japan | collected 2015-05-26 ... | reverse complement strand
TATGTATTCTACCAACGGAATATTAGACTTAGTTTCTGTGCTAAAAACCGTATTATTGCTTGCAAATACCATAAGCTGTGTCGAAGTCTTATATTCTTTAGCTTTATTTAAAGGCCCTGTAAATCCCTCAGGGAATGAGAATTGATTATTATTTCTTCCTGTGGTATTTAAAAAGACCTGTTTTGATTGAACATCATATTCAAGACGGCTCCAACCGAAGCTCACAGAATCAAGGCTTGAGATTTTATCCATCTGATGGGCCGAATGTATTGCATAAAAGGCATGCAGCTCCTTAATTTTGATGTTCAGTTTTTCATACATTTTCATCATCATTACCGCAGCTTCTTCCCTTTTTGCAGTATCATAGGGTTTGAAAAGATTGTTGCCCACTCCGCTAATAATTCCAAAGTCTCTGGCAATAGCTATGTATCCCGTATTTTCCGTAACATCATCAAAAGAACTTTTACTGTTATTTATCTGACCGGCAAGACTGTTATATCCCAAAGTACGAACAATCATAATTGCCATTTCTTCTCTGTTAATCGGATCATCCGGCCGAAACCTTTCAGTATCCTTTAATATCGTGCCATGCTTTAAAGCCGTCTCAACAGGTGCATAATACCACTTGGCAGGGTCCTGATTATCAACAAAACTGCCTTTTTCCGGCTTAATCAATTCCCAATTCATGAGTTTTGTCAGAAAAGTTACAAATTCGCTTCTTTTAATTGTTTGTCCCATACCAAACCGATTGTTTCCGATGCCGTCGGTAATTCCCAGTGAACGAAGGTCGTGTATGGCTTTATATGACCAATGGTTTTCAGGTACATCACTAAAGAGTTTAACTGAATCTTCCTTCGCAAAGGATGTAGCGGACAATATTGTTACAAGAGCCAATATCAATACTAATCTCATTAATTTTTTTAGCTTTATCATATGTATAGAGCCTCACTTTCATTTGCTTGCCAATATTGGGCCTCTATGGAAGTCTTATCTTTCGTATAGTTCCAACAGGCTTATCCTCTTATCTTTATAAACCTCATCTTTAAATCAATTTCATCAAGTTTGATATTATTCTATCACTTTTAATGGTGATATCACAGAAGAAATTAAATGATGATATAATGGATAAAACAAGAATAGGGCAAAGCAGGTATAATCATCCCCAACTTTAGCCCTCATATAGAAACGTAGAAACGGGCACCATGTACTTTCCCTTCAAAATTCGCAACTCAATAACCTTTACCGACTCAAAAATCTAATTATCATTTTTTCTTATGTCTTTCAGGAAATCCTTTAACTGTTTTTCTAAATCCTTTTCGATATCTTTCTTCAGTTTTTCTACAGTACTGTCTATTTTCTCCGTTATTGAATCTTTTACCTCCGAAACCTGTTGGTCAGTGACACTGTTCAATTCACTCTTTAAGGTATCCAGATAATTATTCAATTCCTGATCTATTCGAGAAACCTCGTTATTCCTGTGCACCTCAATTTCATCAAATACATCCTGGGCCATCTCATTTACATACTTTTCTGTCTCAGTTTTATACTTATCACTGAGATTATCCACATCAGCTTCAACCACTGTTTCATACTCGTCTTCGATTGTATTGAATGCATTTCTAATAAGATTGATTAGATTGGTATTCAGAACCGTTACTGCATATACTTGAACTGAACATAATACGAGAACTAAAGAAATCACCGTAACAACCAGTTTTCTTTTCATGAGACCCCTCCGTTTATCCTTGGTATTAAGATTCTTCTACAATTGTTACTGAGTCGGTAATATTATATAAATATTATTCTATCATTTTGATTTAACTGGATTCAATCGGAAAATTAAGGGTCACAATCTCCTATCGGTAAAAACCGCACTAAGGCATAAATAAAATATTCAAAAAACTTAAGTTCCGGATATTGCTTATGATACTAATGCCTCTTGTTCCAGGTTTCTTGTCAGGTCCCTGACCCAGCCGTACTTTTTATAATGCTTATAAACAGCAGGCAGTTTCACAATTTCATCAAGGGTAAGCACAAAATAGACTGCAAGCACAGGCAGCCTCAAAACAAAGGCCGTAAAAAATCCCAAGGGTACAGTTACCGCCCACATGGTTATAGCATCGCAAATAAATCCGAATTTCGAATCGCCTCCGGCACAGAAAATTCCCGGAATTGTAGTTGCATTAATTGACTTGCCCACAAGATAATATGAACACATCACAAGCATCCATTTCAAATACTCTGTTGCTTGCTCGCTCAAATTTGTAAAATGCAGGATTGCAGGAATAAGTCCAAGCAATACGCCACCTGTGATTATACCGCTGACAATTGCCATTTTGATAACTTTTCCCCTATAACGTTTAGCTTCTTCAAGGTTCCCGCTACCCAATACATTTCCAACAATAATTGATCCTCCGTTGCCAAGTCCCAAACAAAAGCTGGAAATAAGGTTCTTCGCTATGTTTGCAATAGAATTCGCTGCAACGGCATCGTTTCCCAAATGCCCCATTATTACAGAGTACATGGTAAAGCCAATTCCCCACACCATTTGATTGCCGAAAACAGGCAGGGTGTGTTTCCAGAAATCCTTTTGAAGCTGCTTGTTCGTTCTGACAAGGTACTTTGTTTTAAGCCTTATGCCATCCTTTCTGAATGATAAAAATACAAGCCATGCGGTCTCAAAACCTTTTGAAATAACCGTGGCCAGAGCTGCACCGGCTATTCCCATTTTCGGAGCACCAAAATACCCGAAAATAAGTATTGCATTCAGTACTATATTCATTACAACCGAAACCGAACTGATGACCATGCTTATGAATGCTTTCCCGCAATTTTTCATTATACACAGATACATCTCGGATATACCGACAAACAGATATGAAAGACCAACTACCCGTAGATATTCGGCTCCTTTTTGTATCAAGTCATATTCAGATGTAAAAATACGCATTATATATGTGGGGAACAATGCCGTTGCTATCCAAAATATGATGGAAATCCCAACGGAAAGCTTTAAAACGAATGCAAATATCATTTCAACCGTTGCCTTTTCGCCTTTACCCCAATATTGAGCGGCAAACATGCTTGTACCGATAATGATCGCAAAAATAAACAGAATTTGAACAAACTGAACCTGTCCCGCAAGGGATACCGCCGAAAGAGCACTTTGTTCAATAGCCCCCAGCATAATTGCATCGGATGCACTGACCATTGAAAGCATAAAATTCTCAAACGCTATCGGTAAGCCTATTGCAAACAGTTTAATGTAGAAACCTTTGTCGGAATTGTTATTTGGATTCTTCATAGATTGTATTACCTGCCTCACTGTCGTATAATTCATCCTTGTAATAATGTTTATAGTAGTGTTTTTGTTTCGTGGGAACGTCACACCAATAAAACAAAGTCCGTAATGATATAATTATACTATATTTATCTGAAAAACTCCTAATAAAAAATTCGCATTTTTAGTTCTTTTTATTCTAAGTCCATTACCCTCTAAACTCTTCGTTTTGTCTTAAAACAACTGTGGATATAACCGATAGAATTCCCAACGTTCTGACGTATTCAGGCAAACCGTCGCCTTGACCGAAAAAAAGGCTGTATATGAGAGCCAAAATTGCCGTTATAATACAACTCGCATATGTAAGCCGTGTTTTAGCAGTCAATAGATTTTCATTTTTCCAGAACAAAAAAACAACGTAACGTCCGCAATAACAATAAAAAACAAGACACACAAAATTATTTCCATTTTGTATACCTCCTGTTAATGCATTTTAGGATAAATCCGCAGAAAAAAATTACTGCATCTAATACCTGCGAGGCAGTAAGAACTATGAAAGGACAAGGGATAATACGATTTTAATATGAAACATACGAACTGCGAACACCAACAACTGCCCTCAACTGTCTTGTGCACTTATATGTCATTTTATATGCAACGTTTACTAATTACGTAAACTCTATAATTATATTAGCATTACAGCCATGTATTGTCTATATTATTTTTATATTCTAATTTATTAATATATTATTAATTACACTTATTCAAAACAGAAATGCTAAATTCATCTATATTTCTGCTGAAAAAGTATCGACCCTGGCATTGATAAGAGATTACATACAAAAAGGCCCTGGCAGCTAAAAAACCGCCAAGACCTTAATTAATTTCTCAAATTACTTTTTGGGGAAAGTAATAGAACACTTTTCTCCATTTTCATTTGTGTAGTTTACAACAAAGCCTTCATCTGTAACCTTAATAATTCCGTCGCTCCAATAACCATCATAACCACTCAGTGCATAACCAAAGCATGCTGTGTTGCCCCTCATCCCTGTAACTTCTCCGCTTAATACAAATTCATCGGTTCCCGATGATTTAACGGCTAAGTCTATGTAATATACAAGGCCGTCAGTGCCGATTTTCATCAAATAATTCTCGGGCTGCTGGGATTTTATATGTGCAGGATCTTGTTCAAAATCGAAATCCGATCCGCTATAAGGTCCTGCATTTTCATTAAGTGCAGCCTCAATAAGCTCAGGAACATATCCTTCACCTTGGGATGTAATCGTTATCTTTCTGGTACTGCCATCCCATCCAACGTCTAAACCCATCTGTTCCGAAATAAACCTTACAGGAACCATTGTTCTTCCGTCTTTAATAATTGCTGCTTGATCTATAGTTACATCTTTCATGAAATTATATTCGCCAATAAGATATTCATCACATGTTTCGGCAATATTACTGCCTATTGTCAATTTAACATATTTATATGTACTTATTGATCTGAAAAATTCCAATGAATCTTCCAATGAATCTCCTAATTCATCCAATGTTAACATATCAATTTTATTGTAAACACGAACGGCTTTCTCTTCAGCATCCCAAAAAACCGTATACCCCAAAGATTCCGATACAAATCTCAAGGGTACCAACGTTCTGCCACTGGACGGGTCAATATACGGAGCAACATCCAATGTTACATTTTCACCGTTAACCACAGCAGCAGTATTATCCACCTGCAGTACAACTGTCTTTCCTGAAGTTTCGGCCAATACATTACCTGGAATGATTGCACCGACAAGCATTGCTACCAACAAACATACCATAAAAACACTAAAAAACCTTTTTGAACTCATAAAAAAACCTCCTCATAGTTTCTCTAAAATAAACTACTAATATAAAATCCCAATGATATAGTATCTTTTCATCGTAAAAATGTCAATGATGTTTATATCCACATTATATAAACATCATTCTTTTTTTCCCAAATGTATTTAATCCTGTAATTCAGCATAAGCCGCCACAATTTCCGGATCACCCTCCCATTCCATTATTTCCAGCAGTTCATCAAAATTAATATCTCTGGTAATCGGTATTCCGCCATATATACCTTTTAAATATCTATTCCTGTAGTTCAAATTTGGATGAGTTCTATCTTCAAATTATACAATTGGCAATAATTCTTTATTTGCATCTTTATCAACAACAAACGTATGAATCATTTTTTACTCTATTTATACTATTCTTTTCGTAAAATCTTGTCCATGGCTTTTCCCTTTGCTAACTCATCTACTAATTTATCCAAATAACGAATGTTTTGCATCATTGGGTCTTCAATATCCTCAACTCGAACACCACAGATTACACCTTTAATCAAAACCCGTAAAGGATTTAATTGGGGAGCTTCTTTAAAGAATGTCTCAAAGTCCGTCTCTTTTTCTAACTGTGCTTCTAACTCCTCCTGATAATATCCTGTCAACCAACAAATAATTTCGTCAACTTCTGATTTAGTACGCCCTTTTTTCTCCGCTTTCGAAACATAAAGGGGATAAACTTTTGAAAAACTCATTTTATAAATCTTGTGTGCAGTCATAATACACCTCTATTTATTATTTATCATCCATAATTTTAAGAATTGCTAATCACACATAAATCCACACCTGCTATATAAAAAGGACACATAGTATTATATCATTATTATGTGAAAGTCAAGAATTATATATTACCTTTCACAAAAGCTTCACTTTAAAAACAAAAAACCGCCAAAGGCAATTAACCCCTGACGGTTTAGTAAACTCGTAAACATTCTTTGTAAATTTAATCATGCTCGAAGCATAAAAAGACAACATATTACCTCTTGGAGAACTGTGGTGCCCTTCTTGCTTTTTTGAGTCCGTACTTCTTTCTTTCCTTCATTCTTGAATCCCTTGTGAGGAATCCTGCTTTTTTCAATGCGGGCCTTAATTCTTCGTCAGCCATTAAAAGTGCCCTTGCAATACCATGTCTTATAGCACCTGCCTGGCCTGTAAAACCGCCTCCGATCACCTTGCAAAGCACATCAAACTTGCTTACTGTGTCCGTCAGCATCAACGGCTGTTTAACTATAACCTTTAAAGTCTCAAGGCCAAAATATTCATCTAATTCCCTATCATTTATAGTAATCTTCCCATTACCTGGAACAAGTCTAACTCTCGCAACTGACTTCTTTCTTCTTCCGGTTCCGTAATACTGTACCTTTGCCATAAAAACCTATTCCTCCCTTCCCATTAAATATTAATTTCCAGCGTTTCTGGTTTTTGTGCTTCATGTGGATGCTCGGTTCCTCTATAAACCTTAAGCTTCTTACCTATTGCTCTTCCGAGACTGTTCTTCGGAAGCATACCCTTAACGGCAATTTCTATAGCCTTTTCCGGCTTATCGCTCATAAAGGCTCTGTACTTTATTTCTTTTAATCCTCCGGGATACCCTGAATGGCGTCTGTAAAGCTTCTGGTCCATTTTCTTACCTGTCAGAACAGCCTTTTCAGCATTCAATACGATTACAAAATCGCCTGTATCAACATGGGGAGTAAAATTGGGTTTATTTTTCCCTCTTAAAATTTTGGCTACTTCGCTAGCCAGCCTTCCTAACGGTTTACCTTCCGCATCAACCACATACCACTTTCTTTCAACTTCATTGGCTTTCGCCATAAAAGTCTTCATGGAATCTTCAACCTCCTTATTCGAAATACAGTTTAATTTATAGAAACAAATACTTTAGTCCAAATACAGTGAACCAAAATTTCGACACTTAAACATTGTAATACAGGTTAATTGGCGTGTCAAGTATATTTTATTAAAATTTAGATTTATCTTTTGTTTACTCTTATTTTTGCCCAATAATTACTTCTTGCTTCCGTATAATCGTGTGTCATTTCATTTTTCGATTCCTATAAAATGCAAGCCTTCCGATGCTCATAATTTTTTAGATTCCTTAGTCCGGTGCTTTGTACGCCCCATCAATTGCTAAGTTTATCCAGCCCATTTTTAATTGACAAAGAGTTGCACAAAGAATTATAATTAGTATAAAGCTATCAAGTTGGTTCCTTAATCTTCTTTGTTTTGCTTTTACCTATTGAAATTCTGTTAGTTTTATCAATACACCTAAGGAGTGAGCATATTGAAGGACATTATGGTAGATCAATTCCAATATACTGTTGGAGAACTTCTGGTAAGGAATAAGAGTATTCTGGATCTGATTACAAAGTTTCAAGATTCAAACGGCAGGGTTAACCGCGAAATAGTAAAGGCTGTGACCCAGTGCGGATGCGTTAAAATCAATGCTACAAAGCAGATTTACCCTGACGGAGCAGATTTTGATGAGATTCGCATGCTGATGGAAACCCACCTTGAGGGGAGTCTCTGTGAAAACTGCAGGGATCTGATTGAAAAGGATATCGGAAGGAATATGTTTTATCTTGCTTCAATATGCAATACTCTGGATCTTAACCTGTATGACATTATACTTAAGGAACTTGATAGGATTAAAATGCTTGGTAAATATAACTTGAGATAAAGTTAACCCGATTTACCGGTCGTTTATTGAATTATTACCGATGAGCTTGTCCGGCTTTAGCAAAAAAAGTTCTGAAATTATAAAGAGTCGCTGCAATATGTTGTGCCGACTCTTTTTTAATACTCATTATAATCTTCGCGTATCTAGAAAAATCTGATCCTGAATTCTTCTGAGACCTTCCTTGATTAGTCTTGCCCGTACCTCTCCTACCCCGTCAACATCATCGAGCTCTTCAATCGAAGCATTTAGAATTCCCTGAAAGTTCGAAAACGTTTCAGTGATGTTTTTCACAATACTAATCGGGAGTCTTGGTACCATGCTAAGCAACCTGTATCCTTTCGGATGTACCGTGATGTCAAAAACATTGTTCCCGCCCTTGTATCCGAGAATCCGGCATATATTTTCAAGATTCATAAGGTCATCGTAGGACATCTGCCTTATTCTCTCGAGTATTCTTTCAGGAGTTTCAACCGTATCCTGCATATAATCTTCAATTACTAACAGCTCATCATCCTCAACATTTGACAGAAGCTCATCGAGTTGCATACTCAAAAGTCTTCCCTCACTGCCCAATTCACATATATATCTCTCAATTTCTGCGGCAACGCTTATTACCATTTCAGTCCTCTGCAGAACAAATGCCACATCGTCCAATGTAACAATATCTTCAATCTCCAATACACTGAGATTGTTTATTGCATCGTTCAAAACTGCCCTGTATTTTTCCAAGGTTTGCAATGCCTGATTGGCTTCTGCAAGAATAACGGGAGTCTCCCTTAAAATATATTTACCCGACTCCATATAAATGGTTATAATATTTCTTCTCTGGGAAATACCTATAACCACTTCACCCGTCTGCTTTGCCACTCTATCAGCGGTTTTATGCCTTGTTCCGGTCTCACTCGTAGGGATTGAAGAATCGGGAATAAGCAATGCATTGGAATACAATATTTTCTTCAGATCCTTGCTGACAATTATGGCTCCATCCATTTTTGCCAGCTCATAAATATAGGCAGGTGAATAATCCTTATTGATATAAAAGCCTCCGTCCACTAACTTTAAAACCTTCTCGGAGTCTCCAATAACAATAAGTGCTCCCGTCCGTGCCTTCAAAATGTTTTCAAGCCCTTCCCGAAGCGGCGTCCCGGGTGCCAGCATTCTCAATACACCAAGCACCTCATCGTCCTTTGATTTATCAATGCCTATCATAAGCCCTCCAATGGTTTATTATAAAAGAATGCTCAATGCTTCATGCACATTTTCTACGTATTTTACGCTTATATTCTTCAGGTCCTTCATCTGCTCAATCATTTTTTTGTTTCCGGCAGGCACTATGCAATTCTTAAACCCAATTCTCATGGCTTCCATTGCTCTTTTGTCTATCTGGCTTACAGCCCTCACCTCTCCTGTCAGTCCTACTTCTCCAATTACAACTGTGTTTAAATCAACCGGCACATTTCGAAAGCTCGAGGCAATTGCCGCAACTACTCCCAGATCGCATGCAGGTTCGTCAATTCTTATTCCACCCACCACATTCACATAGGCATCAAAGCTATGGAGCTGCATGCCAATCCTTTTTTCAAGAACAGCCATCAGCATTGTAATTCTGTTATAATCTATACCCGTTGCCATTCTTCTTGGCATCCCAAAGCCGGTGGGACATACCAGTGCCTGTATCTCAATAAGCATGGGTCTTGTTCCCTCAAGACTTGAAACCACAACAGACCCGGGTACACTTTCGGTTCTTTCCGATAACATCATCGAAGAAGGATTGTCTATTTCCACAAGACCTATATCCCTCATTTCGAATATGCCTATTTCGTTTGTAGAACCAAAGCGGTTTTTTACCGCCCGCAAAACCCGATAGCTCAAATGCCTTTCTCCCTCAAAATACAACACCGTATCCACCATGTGTTCCAATACTCTCGGTCCCGCAATGGCTCCCTCTTTTGTAACATGACCTACGATAACTACCGCAATATTCATGGTCTTGGCAATTCTCATAAGGCCTGCAGTAATTTCTCTTACCTGGCTCACACTTCCCGGAGCAGCGGATAATTCATCGTTAAACATGGTCTGAATTGAATCGACAATAATAAGGTCGGGTCTTTCACTCTCGCACAAAGCCTGTATAACCTTGAAATTGGTTTCGGATACCATTAACAGATTCGGGTTTCTTACATTTAATCTATCGGCTCTAATTTTAATTTGCTTAATAGATTCCTCTCCGGAAATATACAGGACCTTGGAACTGACCTTCACCTTGTCACATATCTGAAGCAAAAGGGTTGACTTGCCTATACCGGGGTC
>ERZ795050.5896-NODE-5896-length-10162-cov-6.601365_pt1 | contig 10162 bp, 8 predicted proteins | sample MGYA00375134_ERZ795050 | MGnify/ENA primary metagenome ERZ795050 (study PRJEB30179, sample SAMN05720221) | activated sludge metagenome | isolation source: Anaerobic digester | place: Japan | collected 2015-05-26 ... | reverse complement strand
GCAGCGCCGCGCGCCAAGAGCCCGTGACGACGAAGCCGGACAGCGGCACAACCGCGTACATCGCAAGCAGGTAGGGAGCAGCGTCAAAAATGGCCATCAGCCCGAAGTGTGCCACGGCTATTCGCGCTGCGGCGGGTTCCCGCCCGATCAGCGCCGGCAAGATGCAGGCAATCAGTGACGGGCTAGACGCCAAGATGCGCGAACTCGCCCGGCAAGACCCGCAGCGATGGCAGGGCCTGTCGCGCGATCAGCGCATGAGCGAGGCCGCTGCCGCAGCCATGGCCGACATTGCAGCCGAGGCCAAGCTGAAGGAGTTTCGCGCCGGTCTGCAAGCCCTGCGGGCGCAGGAAACCGGGGAGCGCATCGCCGAACAGATGGGGCTGGGCGGCAAGGTCACGCGGTCGCAAGCCTACATCCGTGATCTGGTCAACACCGACGACTATGCAGCCGGCATCCGAAACGAGGCAATCTCGGGCCTGAAGGACTTGCTTGAAGCCGCAGGCAACCGCGACGGGACGGGCCTGCTGCGCAACCTCGGCATGCGCATCTTCGATCTTGACAATCCGCAGATGACTGCCGATGTGGTCCGGGAAGTGTTCAAGAACGCTGACGGCCACACCGGCAACAAGGCTGCGAAGGCGGCGGCGAAAGCGTGGCTCGACACCATCGAGGCCATGCGCCTTCGATTCAACGGCGCCGGGGGTGACGTGGGCAAGCTGGGCTATGGCTATCTCAGCCAAGCGCATGACGCCTTCCGCGTGGCCGATGCCGGGGCCGACAAGTGGGCGCGCTTCATCCTCGACAACAACCTGCTTGACCGCAAACAATACGTAGACGTTGACGGTCAATTGCTGGGTGATGCTGCCGTGCTCGACATGCTCAAGGCCGCGCACTCGACCATCGCAGAGCACGGAGCGAACAAGACCGAGCCGGGATCGTTCAAGGGCTCCGGCAGCCGCGCGAACAGAGGCAGCAATCATCGCGTGCTGCACTTCAAGGACGGCGACGCCTGGATGGCCTACATGCGCGAATACGGCGAGGGGTCGATGTATGACGCGATGATGAGCCACATCGGCGCCATGTCCCGCGACATCGCGCTGACCGAGCGCATGGGGCCGAACCCCGAAGCCACGCACCGGGTGCAGGCCGACATTGCACGGCGGGCCGATGCAGTCCACGGCAAGGCCGGAGAGCTGATCGACGGCCGCAGCGCGGGCAACACGCCGGAGGCGTACTGGAACATCGTCAGCGGCAAGACAGGGCGCCCGGAGTCCAAGTTCCTCGCCCGCGCCGGGTCCGATCTGCGCAACATACAAACCGCAGCCAAGATCACCTGGGGGCCGTTCTCGGCCCTAGCCGACGTGGGCACGATCTTGCAGACCCTGCACTACGACAAGATTCCGTACCTCGCCTATCTGAAAGCCTACGGCCGGCAATTCGACGCCAAGCATCGCGCCACGCTGCGAGCACACGAAGTCATCGCCGAATCTCTGACGCACAGCATCAACCGATGGACCGGCGACAACGTAGGGCACAGCATGACCGGGCACGTCACGAACGGCGTGATGCGCCTGTCGCTGATGAACGCATGGACCGACGCCGCGCGCAATGCGTTTGCCGACGTGATGATGACGAACGCGACGAAGCAGCTCGGCAAGCCGTGGGCCTCACTGACCGAGTGGGACCGCTACCTGATGCAGCGCAAGGGCATCACCGAGGCCGACTGGTCGATCATCACGCAGGCCAAGCCCGACCCGGGCTCGCGGGTGCCGCTGCTGAGCCCGTCAGCGATCCGCGGCGTCAGCGATGCGGACGTGATGGCGAGCCGACCGGCTGAAATGGCGGCAATATCGCAACGCATCGCCGACCAGACAGCCGAACTGAGCGCGCGCAACGCGCAAGAGTCTGGATGGATCAAGGGCCGGATCGACAAGTTCGACGACGCGCGCGACGCGATGAACCGCTGGGTGAAGAAACGCCTTGCATCGCGTCAGAAGAACAACGAGCAGGCTACCGGCCCGATGCTGGAGCGCATGGCCTTTCTCGATGCGCAGCGCGAGCAGGCGCAAGTGCAGGCCGACATGGAGGCCGACTTCAACCGCTTCTCGACGCAGGATCAGGTGCGAGCATTCCTCAACGCCGTGGAGGATGGGCGTAGCGCCGACCTGGCCGACGTGCAAAGCGCGAAGCCGGCAGTGCGGCGAGGGCTTGAGTCGGCCGAAGCAGTTGGCCGGCGCTACGGCGTGGCGAAAGGTCGGCTCGAGCGCCGCATGGTGGAAATTCAGAATCGCATCGCGCAAATGGACCGCGAGGCCGGCAGCGCAGCGAACGCCGACGCGAAAGCGGCGCAGAAGAAGGCCGAAGCCATGGCCGCCGATCTGCGCGACTTCATCAAGCGCTCGCAGGATCGGCAAGCCGCGCGCCAGCATGTCATCGACCGGCTGACCGCGAGCGAAGCTCCCGGCCTGGCTGCAGAGGCGGCGCGGCTGCGCGATCAGGCCGCAACCAAGTGGGGCGCCTACGTCACCGACGAATCGCAGTTCGCGGTGGTCAACCCTGACATTGCAACCCGCGCCATCGTCACCGGCGGCGGCATGCCGGCCGGCACGTTCAACGGCGAGGCTTGGCGCAGCATCGCGCAGTTCAAGAGCTTCCCGCTCGCGATGCTGACCCGGCACTGGCGCCGCGTGTTCGAGACGCCGCAGGGTCTGGAAGGCGCACCGCTGGGCTACGGGGCGTCCAACACGCGCACGGCCACCGTGAACCGCGTTGCTGTGCTCGCAGCGCTCGCAGTCACGACGACGCTGCTAGGCGCGATCCAGACCCAGCTGCGCGCAGTCGTGTCCGGCAAAGATCCGATCTCGATGGACCCGACCGACGAGCACGGGCGCAAGTTCTGGGCGAAGGCCTTCTCAGCGGGTGGCGGCGCGGGCTTCTTCGGTGACGTGTTGCTGGCGCCTGGCGACGATCCGAGCAGGCAATGGGAAGGGCACCTCGGCTTGGCAGGTCCGATCGCCGGCGCCTTCGGTGGTCTGGTGGACATTGCGAAGGATCAACACCACGCCGCACGCGCCGTGCGCTGGGGCAGCGATCAGCTCCCCTTCGTCGACATGTGGCAGGTCCGAGCACTCTACGAACACTGGTTCTTGCATAGCGCCCAGGAGATGCTGAACCCCGGCTACCTCAGCCGCATGCGGCAGCGCGCGATGAAGGACTGGGGGCAAGGGTACTGGTGGACCCCGGGGGAAGCGCTGCCCGACAGGGCTCCCGATTTCGAGCGCGCCGTCGGACAATAGGGGCCCATGCGCCCCGACCAGCTCACTCGTCTCGAAAGCCTTCGCGATCGTCTCGTCGAGCGCGCGCTGATTGACGCCGACCCGGGCAACTGGGTGGCGGGCGAGAAGGCGCCGAAGGACATGACCCGCGACGAGCGCGGCGATGCGAAGTGGTGCCGCGGCCTGGCGATCAACACCGTGTCGCTGGCCATGCAGGTGCAGCGGCTGATGGCCAACGTCGAGACCGGCGGGGCCATCGTGCCCGATCAGCCCGATGTGCCGGCGGACGCGGAGGCCGATCCTGTCGAAGCTGAGGTGGCGCGCTTCGAGGCGGCGGCGGCGGAAGTGCTGGCAGCGCGCGCCGTGAGGGCGGCACGCGATGCAAAGCCCAAGCTCTGACGCGATCTCCTTCGTCGCCTTCTTCAACCGCTGGGCCGAGATCCAGGGCTGGACGGTCCCTGACCTGCACGTCGAGATCTGCACCTGGCTTGCCGAGGAGCAGGCCCCCGAGCGCGTGCTGATGGTCTTCCGAGGGGCGGCCAAGTCCACGCTGTACGCGGTGCACAAGGCGTGGAAGCTCTGGCGCAACCGCTCGCACCGCTCGCTCGTCTGGTCGGCCGACAACGAGACCGCGGGGATGCTGACCGCCGACACGATCAACGTGCTGCGCAATCACCCGTGGTGCCGCGGCATGCTGCCGTCGAAGCCAGGCGCGAAGCGGTTCTGGGTCAACGGCGCGAGGGACGCCCGCAACGCCAGCATGCGAGCCGTCGGCGTGACCTCGAACGCCACCGGCGCGCGGGCCGACGACGTGGACTTCGACGACATTGAGGTGCCGGGTAACATCGAGACGCCCGAAGCGCGGCTCAAGCTGCGCCAGCGCATCAGCGAGTCGACACACATCGCGGTGCCGGGCGCCCAGAAGACCTACATTGGCACGCCCCACACGCACGACTCGATCTACCCGGAACGCATCGCCGCGGGGGCTGCCGTGCTGAAGATCCCACTGTTCGCGCACTCGGTGCGCTACACCGACACCGGCAAGCGCACGCGCTACGAGTTCCGGCACCCGGTCGGGCCCGATGGGCTGTACGTGATGGCCGGCATCCACAAGGGCGCGCGCATGCTGCGGCAGGGCGTCGACTTCCTGTTCGAGGCTGGCTTCGTGGTCTTCCCCTCAGCCCCGGGCGTGGTCATCGACATCTGCTCGGGCTGCGCCTGGCCCGAGCGCTTCACGCGTGACGAGATCGAGCGGCGGCGCAAGGAGACCCGCACGCTCAACGCCTGGGACAGCCAGTACATGCTCGAGGCCAAGCCGCTGGCCGAGCTGCGCCTGGACCCGAGCAAGCTCAAGGCCTACAACGTCGAGCCGGTGGTGCGGCGCGCGAATGGCGGCGTCGCGATGTGGCTGGGCATGGCGCGGATCGTCGGCGCCGCGTGCCGCTGGGATCCTTCGAGCGGCAAGCTCAAGAGCGATGTGTCGTCGCTGGCGGTGGTGCTGCAGGACGAACAGGGCCGGCGCTACTGGCACCGCTCGGTCGAGCTGCGCGGCGAAGTGGCGGAGACCGACGAGAGCGGCAAGCAGATCACCGGCGGCCAGGTGCTGCAGATCGTCGACGTGGTGCGCCAGCTCGAGCTGCCGCGCGTGGTGATCGAGACCAACGGCGTGGGCGCCTTCGCGCCGGCCTGGCTGAAGACCGCGCTGAAGCAGGCCAAGCTGCAGTGCGGGGTGAAGGCCGAGCCGCAGGCCACGAACAAGAACAAGCGCATCCTGGAGGCCATCGAGGGGCCGCTGAACTCCGGGCAGCTCTGGGCCCACACGTCGGTGATCGACGGGCCGGCGTGGGAGCAGATGCGCGACTGGAACCCGGGCATCACCGAGCAGCCGGACGATCACCTCGACAGCCTGGCCGGCGCCATCGCGGAGACGCCCGAACGCATCGGGCGCGCGGTGGTGGTGCAGTCCGATGGCTGGAAACCGCCCGCGAAGGGGCGGGAGGATTGGCGCCCATCAGCGGGCGTGCACGAAGTCGAGTTGGAGAGCTGACGACGGCGGCCCGCGCTTCACGCGCGAGGCGCCCATGTCCGTCAATGCCGAAACCCCGATTGCAAGCTCTACCGCCAACGGCGTCACCACCTCGTTCCCGTATGCATTCACCGTTCTGTCCGCCGCCGACTTGGTCGTGCAGGGCGTTCTGTCGGGCATCACCACCGTCTACACCTACGGCGTGCACTACACGCTGACCGGACTGGGCACGGACGCCGGTAGCGTCGAGTTCCTGTCTCCGCCGGCCAACGGCACCGTGATCACGCGCTATCGCTCCAGCGAGCTGAAGCGAACCACCGACTACCAGGATAACGGCGACCTGTTGGCCGAGACCCTCAACAGGGATCTCGACGGCCTGTGGCTCGCGCTGCAGGAACTGGCGTCGGGCGCGAGCGGCGCGCCGGGCAGCGCCGAGCAACTGGCGGCGCTGCTGGCAGCGTCGACGGGGTCCTCACGGATCGGGCACATCCTCAACGCGGCCGGCGCCGTCGAGCGCACGGTGCAGTCCAAGCTGCGCGACACGGTGAGCGTGCTCGACTTCGGCGCCGTGGGCGACGGCATAGCCGACGACTCGACGGCGCTGATTGCGGCGCTAGCAAGCGGCAAGCCGTTGGACTTCGGCAGCGGCACGTACAAGCACACCGGACTCACGATCCAGACGCCGGGCAATCTGTACTGGGCGGGCCGGGGCGCCAGGCTCAATTACACCGGCACCGGGGTCGGCGTCTGGATCACTACCGCGCCAAGCACGAACGTCGCTGACGTGGTGGTGCAGGGGATCACGTTCTCAGGAGGTCAAACGCAACTCAGAGTCAAGGGTGACTCCGGCACGAAGGCGATCATCTCTAGGGTACGCATCCTGCAGTGCCAAATGCTCGGCACGCCAGGCGGAGCGGCCAACGCTGGACTGTTCTTGTCCTACCTCGATGACGTGGAGGTCGCCGGCACCTACTGCAATGCCTGCACCGATAACGGTATCTACACAGAGTTCTGCAAGCACGTTCGCGTACACCACAACGTGATCAAGAACTGCGCTGGCTCGGGCGGCATCACGGCGGCCTACAGCGACACGAACGTCCCGTGGATGAGCCAGGACGTGGAGATCGACTCCAACATCATCTTCAACGACGACAGCGCCACGGCAGCCGCCTACATCGGCGGCATCGATGTCGGATTCCTCACGGGCGCGCGCGTGACAAACAACGTCATAGCCAACCACCAGACCGCGCCGAGCTCGACGACATCGATCAAGACAGGCATCGTCGTCGACGAATGGCAGACCAACGACGTGACCCTCTCCGGCAACACGGTGTGGGCGCCGTTCGAGAACTTCGTGCGCGTCGGAACGGACGCCACGGCGGACATCCGCCGGCTGAAGATCGTCGACAACAGCTTCTACAACTGCGGGCTGCAGGGCATCCGTATCGACTCGTGCAACGAAGGGCTGGTCATCGCCTACAACGTCATCGATACGACGCAGCAAGACGCGATCTGGACGAGCACGGGGGTCGCGGCGGACACCAAGATTCACGACAACTCGATCCGCCATCCGTGCATTCAGGCCGTTTTCGCGACCTACGGTGCGATCAAGGTTAGCGGGCTGAACGCCAGCATCGAGAACAACCACATCGACTCCGGGCATATCTGGATCAGTGTGACCAGTGCGGTGACGTTGCCGGGCGTTTCGATCGACCCGTCGACGAACACCATCACCCTTTACTCGAACGGCGGATCGCTGGCCTCGACGAACTACACGAACCTCACGTTCGGGCAGGTCGCCGAGTGGATCAGGACGCAGGCCAACTGGGATGCCACGCTGTACGCGCAGGCTTCTGCGCCCTACGCGGCTGGCACGTCGTACGTTCCGAATCAGGTTGTGACATCGGGCGGCCTGCGCTATCGAAACATCTTCGCTTCGATCGGTGCGACGCCCGTACCGTCCTGGGTGAGCGGCGCGACCTACGCGCTGAACGCTCAGGTGCTGTACGCGGGCACTGTCTACGTGTCGCTGCAGAACGCCAACACGGGCAACACCCCGCTGATGTCGCCCGCATGGTGGACGCCACTCACGCTGGACGCGTGGAGTTCTGGCACGACGTACCCGGCCGGCACGACAGTCACCTACGCGGGCGGGATCTTCCAGTCGATGCAGGCTGGCAACTTGAACCATCTTCCAAGCGGTGGCTCGCCGTGGTGGCAGCTTGGGGCCTATGTGTACTGGCGGCCGATGGAGATCGACGGGGTGGGCAGTACGCCGTGCGTGCCATATCTGCGCCGCACTGGCGAGCGCAGCGGGTCCGTCGCGCGGATCTACGCCGTGCCAGCAGCGGGCCTCAAGCTCACGAGCTACGAGACCTACCTGGCGATCTACACGACCTACTCGCAGTCCTCAAACTGCAAAGTTCGCGGCAACACGCTCAACAGTGCCGTCTGGGAGTACCTGTCGCAGAACTTCGGTACCGTGCAGCCCTTCTACGTCGGCTACCCGTACTTGTTCCAAGCGCCGGACACGCTTGCGGACGTGCAGGAGACGGGCGGCGGACGCTCGTTCGCGGGCTCGAAACAAAATTCGATCACCAACCCGACTCTGCTGCCGGCGAACCAGTATTACCTACCAGGCGACACGTTTATGGCGCCGACGGGTGCGACAGGGCCAACGAGATGGACCTGCATCGCAGGCGGCCTCGGTAGCGCGGCCGTCTGGGCGCCGCTGTACGCGACCGCTGCCGGCTACACCGGCGGTCTGGGCGCTGGCGGTTACACCGAGCTGACCGTCACAGTCACCGGCGCGCTGCTGGCCAACGAAAACAGGGTGGTTGTGCTGACGGACGCGGCAAGCCAGCAAGGGCAGCAGATCTGGGGCTACGTCAGCGCGGACAACACGGTGAAGGTCGCCTACTACAACCCGCGCGGCGGCGCATTCACGCTCGCGGCGCATACGCTGCACGTCTACGTCTACCCTGGGCCGATGGCCTCGCCGACTTGATCGAGGACGACGGGCATGGAGCGCATGGATGACGTGCTGGCGCACATGGTGTCTGTTGTCGCCAGGATCGAGGAGCAGGTGATAGCGATCCGGCGCGATCTGGATCGGCACTTCACGACAGAGCATCAGGAAATCGACGAGTCGCTGGTCGAGGTGCAGGCACTGCGCGCTGAAGTTGCAGAGATCCACGTGGCCGCAAAGGTGAGTCGCTGGATCGCTACCGCGGTCGCAGGGCTGGCTGGCGCTGCCATCTGGGCGATGGACCACATCCGCATGAAGTGAGAAGGGAGAAGATATGAACTTGCCGATGCTTCCGCTGGACAAGGCCAACCACGCGCTGTACGGCGCCGCGGCCGCCATCATCGGCGCTGCGCTCGGGCACATGATCGGGCTGGATGTGCGCCTATCTGGCGCCCTTTCCGCGTCCGTGGCAGGCGTGCTGAAGGAGGTCGCTGATCACTTCCTCGGCGGCGACGTGAGTGCTGCCGACGCGATCGCCACGGCCTGCGGAGCGATCCCCGTCGTGGTCGGCGCGTCCATCGCGCTCGGCTGGTGAGGAGCGCGCGATGATCCGTCGTGTCGCCGAGAAGATTCACGACGACCCGCCGACGTGGAAGGACTGGCTGCACGCCGCCACGGCAGCGGTCACGCTCGCCGCGGTGCTGGTGCAGGGTGGCCGGATGATCGAACGGATGGACGCGATCACGAAGGCTCTCGACGCAGATGCGGCGACGATCCGCACGCTGGGCGGCGACATGGCGCGCCTGCAGCGCGAGGTCGAGACCGGCAACGGCAAGGACGCGCTGCACGAGGAGCGCCTGCGCTCTTTGCAGCAGCAGCTCGACGAGATGCGCGCGCGGGTGCGCGGGCTGCGATGAGGAGATGAGGCGATGGAGCGCTGGTCAGTCTGCATCGTCGAAGCGTGGCGCGAGTACTGGCGCCTGCGCCGCGAGTGGCGCGAGGCCGGCTACCCGCCGCACGGCGAGCCCTACGTCTGGCTGCGCGCCTCGCGCCTGGCTCCGTCGTGGGTGCCTCACGTCGGCGTCGGCCTGGTAGATGAGCAGGGCAGGCTCGTGATGCGCTCGTTCGGCCCCGTCGACAAGCGCCGGCTGCCGTGGTGGAGGCTGTGGCGCGTGATCGTCTTCCGCGGCCGCTGGCAGGATGGGGACGCGCAGCCTGACCGAGCAGGCGAGCCATGAGCGCAGCGCTGCCAGATAGCACGCTCGCCTGGCCGATCTGCTGGCCAGGCGTGGAGCTGATCGCGCGCTCCGAGGGCTGCAGGCTGCGCGCCTACCGCTGCCCGGCCGGTGTGTGGACGTGCGGCTGGGGTGAGACAGACGGCGTGACGGCCCGCACCTCGTGGACGCAGGCCGAGGCCGACCGGCGCTTTGCCGATAGCCTCTCCAGCTACGCCGACGAGGTGCGCGCCATGTGCACGCGCGAGCCGACCGAGCACGAGCTTGGCGCTCTCGTCTCTCTTGCATACAACATCGGCCTGGGCGCCCTGCGCGGCAGCACGGCACTGCGCGCTCACAACGCGGGCGATTCGCAGGCGGCCGCGCGGGCATTCGCGCTGTGGAACAAGGCGCGCGTGGGCGGGCAGCTCACCGTGCTCGCCGGCCTCACGGCGCGCAGGGCGGCCGAAGCGGCGCTGTACCTGCGCCCGGATGACGAGCTGCCGGCGCACCGCATGCCGCAGGCTGTGCAGGCCGAGAGCCGGATCAGCGCGAGCCCTATCGCCCGCAGCGGCGCGGCGGCGGCTGGCGCTGGTGCGCTCGGCATGCTCGGCGAGGCGCGCGACCAGCTCGGCGTGGTAGGCGCAGCGCTTGCGAGCGTGCGTACGATCGTCGTCGA
>ERZ795050.5891-NODE-5891-length-10179-cov-5.911893_pt1 | contig 10179 bp, 15 predicted proteins | sample MGYA00375134_ERZ795050 | MGnify/ENA primary metagenome ERZ795050 (study PRJEB30179, sample SAMN05720221) | activated sludge metagenome | isolation source: Anaerobic digester | place: Japan | collected 2015-05-26 ... | reverse complement strand
CGGGCAACCCGGACTTGAACCGGGGACCCCAAGTCCCCCAGACTTGTACGCTAACCACCTGCGCTATTGCCCGAAATCTATATAAAATTAGTAGAAAAAATGTAGCACAGAGGAGGGAAACATGTCAAGAAATGAGGGTAAGGAAAATAACAGTAAAAAAGAACAACAACGGTACCGGGTTTACCATGCCCCGAAATAGGCTCAAACCATCGAAATTCACCAAAGCCGTTACATAGCAGTTCCATGCACGCCATGTCCTCATTCCTTCAGGATCTAAAACTTTACAACGTGATGGTGAAACAAGCTATCGCCTGATTATGGATACGCTTAGTACCATGAACATTGTGAAAACGCAGATTCGGATTATTACTTATTTGGTTTTTATAAATAGTGTCAATCATATAGTACAACAGTAAAATATATCTACACAATATTGTGTAAACAGTAGTATGCACAAGCTTCCTGACACTAACGAGGATATGGTCTATGTCCAGGAGGAAATTAACAATTTTTTTGATTTTTTTAACAACGCAGTCCAGTATCAGGAGTATTGTATTTTGGAGCGTTACAACTGATACAAAGATGTCGTTAGAATCCTGTCTGTATAATTCCTGGGGGAGACAATTTCCCTTTAGATCTCACTCTTTATTTTTTTTGAACAATCCATACAGTTCGTATCTAACCGTTTTTATTACATTATCGGCTGCAGCTAAAAGTATTGGTAGTAGCCCAGACCGGCATTAAGTTTTATTGCATGAGAAATAAAAGCGATAGGGTAAATTAGAATCGCAAATAATATATCTCTAGCAAAGTCGCCGGTGTTTATGCTTATATACGGGTTTGGTGTTATAGATGCATCGAGACCTAAAGTGAATACCAAACGTCCGTAGTCATGCTTCCAAACGGTAATAGCTACACCATTAAACAATAAAAATGAAATACTGTTTTCAATGTTTACAATGCTCGGATCTTCAGGTTGTTTGAGAAGGAAAAGCGGACCTGCCCCCATGTAGAACCAACCGAACTCAGCACGAACATACGGTGCAAGAAAGATAGCGTTGTAGTTGAGTCCGATAAAGGTCTTTACTCCCGCACCAAACCGCAGTAGCTCACCGCTGATAAGTCCAAAGGTATCAAACGCCAAGTGGCTAAAAAAAATCGACGACGCCATTTGCACATATGCACCCGCCTGCCAGGGGCTTAAATCCTGTGTAAAAGCAAACGAACCTACACCTAGTACAATACTAAAAACCACAAGCAATGCCACACGTTTCATTATTTTAATCCTCCATAAATTTGTGTACTAGGTAATAGCTATAACGAATGCGTCTGTAAAATTCCATACTAGTAGCAGTGCAGAGATATAGAACATGAATGATGTAAGTAATCTAAAGCATTGCTCAATAATATGTATTTGGTAAATCATAGGAGGTTACCTTTTTGTATTTCAGGTATTTTAATTGGTTTTTGATTGGAGTGACTAGGTTTGCATTTTATTAGCCATTATTGATAACTTGCATAAAATGTATTTGTAAAAATTGCTTTATCAAGTATATTTAATAGTAGAAACTCTATGAAACACGTTGCTGTAGTAATAGGATTAATTATCTCGGTGGTGTTTCTGTTTGCTCAGAGTGTGATTTTTAATACAGGTGAATGGGAGCCATACACAACGACGAAACCAGGCGGAAAAGGTGCCGTAAATGAGATTGTTATAGCAGCATGTTCGGCAGGCAACATTGAGCTTGATCTAAGATTTTTCCCATGGGAGCGCTGTGAGCAAAATGTTCAAAAGGGCGCGGCTTTTGCCGCTTTTCCTTATCGAATTACGGAAGAGCGTTCTGCTAAATACTATTTTTCTGATGTACTCATAACGTCTCGTGGTGGAATATTTTATTGGGAGGGTAGAGGAAGCGATATAGATTGGCTTTCACTAAAAGATTTTGGCAATGTTCGTTGGGGTGGGCTCCAGGGATACTGGTACCTTGATGAATTGAAGAAGCTGGGTATTAAATATGATTCGATAGCGACGACGGAGCAAGCTATTTTCATGCTAAAATCTGGTCGCATTCAATATTTTATTGAAGATGAATTAGTTTGCAAGATGGTTGCAGAGAGAATTTTAGGCAGTGAAATTGGAAAATTAAAAATGTTTACAAAACCTGCAAACATGAGTACGCTGCACCTCATTGTTTCCAGGCAGTATCCCGATTCCAGAGCGCTGCTGGATCAGTTTAATAAGGGTCTTGCTATAATCAAACGTAATGGGGTTTATGCTAGCATACTAAAAAAGTACGGGATCAAGTATTAACGCCTGGGGTTTGCAGATAGCGCAAGAAGTAGAGGAATCAACATTCAAAGCTATTGAGAGATTGGTGTCATGAACCTTGTACATAAAAGTTTTTCTACACTATATAGTAGGCATATCTATACATACACTATCTTTGATACTTGCCCTATACTATCTAACAAGTAGTAACCCAAATGGCTTTTTATAATTTTTGTGACACTATTCAACCTATAAGGATGCTGACTCTCTCACGCATCAGGAGGGGGAGCTTTCAGAATAAAAAACTCTAACCTTTCAGTACCACCATTTTCGATTGCCATTTTGGTGCCTTTGGACATCACGAGTATGGTTCCTGCCTCATGAAGCTCAGGCTCACGGTGTTCGATTGCAAGCTTCATTATGCCCCGTGATACTATCTGGTACACGATAGCATTTGCATTGTGCACCGGTAGGGACTCGCCATGGCGTAGAACGATATGGTTTATCTGAACATGCTCATACGCGTTTCCTTGCTTCTTTGTTTTCTGCGAGGAAGGTGTGAACAGGATGCCCGGGGAGCGTCTTTCCCGGTTTAATCTTTTCAAGGCCTTTCCTGAAAACATCTGCATGGATTTCGCAAAGTTTCATGACTTCTTTAACCGGCATGCCGCCAGCAATAAGCGATTGTTCCATAGATGCAAATTCTGTAGCGCTTGCTCCTTTGATGAACTCGTGAAATTCCCTCTTTACTTTATTAGGAGAATTCCCTGCAGCCAGAGCATCAATGACCGGCTTGAGCCGTTTTGTTTTTTCTTCTCCATCCGTTAGATATTCACTCATACTGACCACCTTGGTTCTGCTTTGGTTTGCTAAAACAATATAAAGGCATTACAATGCCAAAATATTGTCAGGCATCATCCATCACATTGTTGCTAGAGCGAAATGGAAATATTTCAGGAGAGGTAGAATTATATGTACAGAGCTACCGAATATCCTTGCAGGGCTTTGTTATGTAACCGTTATCCAGGCTCGAGAGCTAGACTGCATTCTGAACCTTGATAGCGTTGTGTGTGTTTTATTTTGCTTAGAGGTAGAGGAAGGTATGCTGCGCGATGAAGAAAACGTTGAGTGCTGTGATCACTTTCGGAATTGTTTCTGGGTAATAGATATGGTTGCACTGGATACACGAGAAGAGCTTTGAATTGACTATGTCACCATTAAGTATTGTCAATGGTGATGAGTGGATCAAAATAGATGGCATGGTGTTTCCCTTTGTTTATCTTACTTCTTCAGGGAAGTCCTCATGCGTATTTGTTTTTTATTTTTTTCTGGATTTCTAGGACCTTATATGGGTTAGAACTTTTCCAATATCCTTTTCCCATACTAATTAATTATCTGTCAGCATCAGCTAGAGGCGAATCGTATCTACCTTCATGCAAGAGTTTGTCATCAGTTTCAGAACGGCTGTGTCGCAATAAAACAAGATTATACATATTTTACTGAATTATTTTTTTACTAAATTGTGAGTAAAACAAAGAATATAATCAATTACTTGAATTCCATATTTATTAAATAGCGGAGTAACCACTTCATAAAGATTTTTTGTGTAATCTCCAGAATAATAAGATAAATAATAATAATCGTCAGTTTTATTAAAATATGACAATAATTGATCTTTGTCTTCCTGTAATGTAATTTTCAAAAGCAATTTATCCATTTCATCTTTTGAATATTTAGATTTTAAAGGTGATGGAATAATATCAATTTCATAATCTGTAATATTGTTAATAAATATATACATTGAATCATTCAAAATATAACCAGTATCCTTATCGATAAATGAATATTTAACTGTAAATATTGCAGCATCCTGTGTTGCACAATCAATAGTTACTACATAATATTTTCCTGTTTACTTATAATATAATTAACACTATTATTGTTTTTTTCAATATTTTTTACTTATTTTAGATTAAGATTGTTTATATCTTTAATATATGCCTAACGTCTATCCAGGATTTGCTTTATTGCTACACCACCAACCATTAATTTCCATTCTGTTAGCTATTTCATCAATAAATGATTTTTTTTAAGTTACTTTTTCCCCCATTTTATTTCATCTGCATGAAAGGGTTCAACTGCTGTCTTGCTGATAACCTTTGAGTGTAGCGATTCAGATTGATCCGTTTGTTTGACAGCATACCTAACCTACATAGAGAAAATCTGAAGTACATCGTTGCGAACCTGCTGCAAAATCACCTTCCGCCACGCGCCTGTTTCAGGAATGAACAGTTCGCACTTGCCTCGGATTGTCTTGTTGGCACAGGCGAACCGGATGACAAAACATAAAAGTTTGACGTGTGCTGATGGCAACTATAAGCACGGCAAGCAATGTCCTGATATCCTGTCCAACAGACCCATATTCTTTTCCTAAGGTACTCCTTCAGTCATGTAAGACATATTTTAAATATGTAGAAAAATATATGTACGTTCAAAGTACGCTTGCATTCAGGTTGGGTCTGACTATACTTATACTGTACATAGTACGAGGAGTTTCGTATGAAAAAAGCATTTGTTGTACTAGTCATGATGGCGGTTGCCCTTGCCCTGCTCACAGCGCAAGCCATTAACCTTGGCAGTTTCCCGCTCGGAAAATGGCTCGACCCCAACTGGGGCGCTTATTGGGAATTCTCCACCAACAACATCAGAATTCTGGACAAAGACGGCAATGTCTACTTTGACTTTAGCAAAGCGACAATTAGAGATTTCAAAGTCAGCGTAGAGAAAGAGGGTGTTGTCATGACGTTCTCCTGCGATGAGACAGGCAAAACCTACAAATTCACGAAGCCCTTGACCAACCTCAACATCATCCTGGAAATAGACCGACCCAATCAAGAACACTATAAAGTAGAAATGCAGAAGCAGTAAGCTAAAACCGGCTGCCCGACGCCATTCTGGCAGCCGGATGTTCGCTGTTGGTAACCTCCGACTAGAACAAGATTTTCACGAAAAGCAATTTTTGCTGTTTCGATTTCTCAAGTGTCTCATACAGCAGGAAGCGCTCGTTCGGGATATCTTCACCAAACTGGTACACATATTGGAGCAGGAATTCCCTGAATTCGGCAGCACGCTCGCCATTGATGGCAAGAAACTCACAAGCTTCGGGAATTCAGTACGGGACTCAAAGAGACATCAGTCACTCTGCCTTTTGCTGAAATTCTTTTTGTGTTTGGCTCAATTGAGCTTTACACTATGCATGACCGAGGTTGCTCTCATGAAACGATGGGTGCTACTATGGGCTCGATCTCGAAACTCTTTCTCTTAGAGAGCCGGGGAAATCTGTATTTCTCTGATTATTGCGATATCAATGCGGGGTTAGCATGAAACACTTAGATACTACTATTCTATTAACCTCATACAAGAAGGTTGCCTATGCTAGTAAATAGTAAAACAAAAGACAACCAGGAACCTTTGCGCACCTTAACCATACGGCTCACTAGACTACCGGACATTCATAGTTACGAAGCTGCAGAGGCTCATGGCTTCTATTATTATGGAAGATTTGCTGTTACTCGTACAGGTGGTTTCTTTTTTGCCGAGACAATTTCCTCTCACCCCTCAGAAACCAAAATCGGTTGGTACTGGGCAATAGCTAAGGCTGATGAGGTCTTGGTTTCAGCACGTGGAGCAGCAATTGACGGAGAAATACTTTTTAAAGAGTATGCGCCTGCGCTTGCCCTGCTTGTTGAAGCACTAGTGAAGCGTCATTATATAGCAAAACCTCAACGCATACGCACAATTTTTTAATAAACTACCAGTTACATTTTTTTGAACCATAATATACTCATGGGTGAAACAACAAAAACGAAAGAGCTCTCTATGCATACAACACAGAAACAACTTTTTTGTGGAAAGAAATCGAAGAATGTGGGGATCTCGAGCGCCTCATTCTCGTGCAATAAGTTATTCCCGATGAAGAACTCATGCAACGTCTCGAGAAAGAGCGCGCTCATGGGAGAGTTGATTATCCTATCCGTGCGGTATGGAACTCTATGTTCGCAGGTAATTGTATACCAGCACCTGAGTATCGAAAGCATCCGGAGAGTACAGCGTATACTGTTATATATACAGAATATTCACTAATATTTCAAAAATTCGCGACGGTGAAAATTGCTCGCTCGATATATCACTCAAACATCGCCTTGGAGGGACCATTTTCCTTCAGATCTCACGATTTGGGGGACCATCTCCATTCGCTGTTCATGCTCCGCTTGACACTTTTTTGCATTTGCTGTATTGTCTCGTAACAATCAGGACAGGTATATTCTGATAGCTGCGAAAGTTCTGTGTGAGCTTTTGCAAAGCGGAGTTCCACGACTCCGGGCGCTGGGTTACTGTACACGCTCGCCAGGGTACGGTACGGTGATGCCTTCGCAAGTGATCTTTGGAGGACTTATGAAAGACAGAATCCGAGTCAGACTCAGGGGCTTCGATGTGCGTCTTGTTGATGATAGCGCTCACGCTATTGTTCAGACTGTTCAGAAAGCCGGTGCAAAAGTGGCGGGTCCTATTCCATTGCCCACACGGATAAACAAGTATACGGTGCTTCGTTCGCCGCACGTGCACAAAAAGTCAAGAGAGCAGTTTGAAATGAGGACGCATAAGCGACTCATTGATATCATCAGTCCCACAGCTGATGTCATGGATGCGCTGATGAAGCTTGAGCTTCCAGCAGGTGTGGATGTAGAGATTAAGCAGTAACGAACAGTTTCGTACTGTATCGTTCAACGCAGGAGAAAGTATGGTAGCGTTAATTGGCAAAAAAATCGGCATGACCCAGGTTTTTGATGATCAGGGCGTTCTGGTGCCGGTAACTGTAATCGCAGTTGAGCCGAATAAGGTTGTTAAAGTAAAAACAGCTGAAAAAGATGGCTATAACGCGGTTGTGCTTGGTGTTGGGACCAAGAAAAAGAGTCACATTACAAAACCCTACGCTGGTCAGTTTCCAGAGGGTATGGATCCGGCTGTGATTTTGCGAGAAGTTCGCGATTTTACGGGAACGGCTGAAGTTGGCACAAGCCTCGATGTGTCACTGTTTGAAAAAACTCGCTTTGTTGATGTTATAGCAACGAGCAAGGGTAAAGGTTTCCAGGGTGTTATGAAGCGCTGGAATTTTGGCGGTGGACGTTCAACTCATGGTTCAAAGTTTCATAGAGAACCTGGTTCAACTGGTCAGCGCACCTATCCGCATAAAACATTCAAAAATCGCAAGATGCCTGGCCGCATGGGTAGAGAGCGAGTAACTGTTCAGAATTTGAAGCTCGTCAGGATCGACAGCGAAAATGGTTATATGCTGATTCGTGGTGCAGTTCCTGGTCCAAGAAACTGCACGGTTATGGTACGAACCGCTATAAAGAAGTCGAAATAAGGATAGGCTGGTATGCAATACAAAGTACTTTCAATTCAGGGAAAAGAGATTCGTTCTGTAGAGCTGGCTGATTCCGTGTTTGGTCTGCCGATCAATGAGGATGTTATTTATTACGCAATTAATAATGAGCTTGCTAACAGACGTGTTGGAACAGCAGATACAAGAACGCGTTCAGAAGTTCATGGAACAAATAGAAAACCGTACGCAAAAAAGGGTACTGGTCGAGCCCGCCAGGGTGACTACAAGAGCCCGATTTTTGTCGGTGGCGGTATTGTGTTTGGCCCACATCCCAGGGATTATTCGTATGCAATGCCCAAAAAAGCAAAGCGTCTTGCTATGAAGAGTATTCTTAGCCTCAAGGCTCAGAATAAAGTTATGACTATTGTTGAGGATTTCAACGTTCAGTCTGGCAAGACAAAAGATCTCGCAGCATTGCTCAAGAATCTTATCCCGCAGGAAAAAGAGGGTCAGCGTACAGTTATCGTTCTTGGAAACGATGATGAGGTGATTAAGAGAGCAGGCCGGAATATTCCCTGGCTGCATTTCCTTTCCTATAACAGATTGAGTGCACATGAGCTCTTCTATGGAAGAAATGTGATTGTCATGGAATCTGCTGCAAAAGCTCTTAATGAGTTTTATGGCAAAGATGATAAATAAGGAAGACGGAATATGGAAAACAATGAAATTATCATAGAGCCGGTTCTTACTGAAAAATCAAATGCGATGCGTGAGGCAGGACAGTATGTATTCCGTGTTGATGCTCGGGCTACAAAAATTCAGGTTAAGAAAGCTGTTGCGGCATTATTTAATGTGCATCCGGTTTCCTGCAATATGATCAATGTTAAGAGCAAGCCCAAACGCTTGCGTGGCCGTCCGGGACGGACTTCTTCATGGAAAAAAGCTGTAGTAAGGCTGGCACCTGGCGAGTCCATATCGGTATTTGAAGGTGTGTAAGGGGAAAGAGCTATGGCAATTAGAACATTTAAGCCGATAACTCCCGGTCAGCGGCACCGGATTCAGGTTATAAACGAAGAGATTACAACCGGGAATAATCCCGAGCGTTCTCTGACAAAGGGTAAGAAACAGACTGCTGGTCGTGCATCAAATGGCCGTATTTCATCACGGCGCAAGGGTGGCGGACACAAGCGCAAGCTCCGCGTAATCGACTGGCGCAGAGATAAGTTTAACATTCCTGGTAAAGTAGCAACTATTGAATATGATCCTAATCGCTCTGCAAATATCGCACTCATCAATTATGTTGATGGTGAAAAGCGGTATATCGTAGCTCCAAAAGGGCTCAAGGTAGGACAGCAGGTTATCAGCGGAGAGAAAGCTCCTCTTGAAGTAGGTAATGCGATGCTTCTGGAAAACATTCCGGTCGGTTTTACTGTTCACAATGTTGAGCTCAATCTGGGCAAGGGCGGACAGCTCGTTCGTTCTGCTGGTGCGGGTGCAATGATTGTCGGTACCGATGGTGACTATGTTATTCTTCGCATGCCTTCAAATGAGCTTCGCATGGTTTATAAAAAATGTATGGCAACAATTGGTTCCGTTGGTAACGAAGACCACATGAATGAGCGTTTTGGTAAGGCTGGAAGAATTCGTTGGCTTGGCAAACGTCCTCGCGTGCGCGGTGTTGCCATGAATCCTGTTGATCACCCGCATGGTGGTGGTGAGGGCCGTGGTAAGGGCTATAAACAGCCTGTTACTCCGTGGGGTCAGCCCTGTAAGGGTTATAAGACTCGTGATCCTCATAAACCCTCAAGCAGCTTTATTGTAAAGCGGCGCAAGTGATAGTGTAGGAGAGAGCTGTGTCAAGATCAGTGAAAAAAGGACCTTTTGTAGAAAAGAGTCTGTATAAAAAGGTGCTAGAAGCATCACGAACAACTGATAAAAAAGCCATTAAGACATATTCACGTTGTTCAACAATAATGCCGGAAATGGTAGGTCTTACCATTTCAGTACATGATGGTAGAAAGTGGGTTCCTGTTTATGTAACAGAGAATCTTGTTGGTCATAAGCTGGGCGAATTTGCACCTACAAGAACATTCCGAGGGCATGCAGGTTCTGATAAAAAGGCTGAAAAGAAATAGGCGGTATATATGAAACAGAAAGAAGGATATAGAGCAACTGCAAAGTATCTTGTAGCCTCACCGTATAAAGTTCGGCCAGTAGCAGATCTGGTGCGAAACAAACCATATATGGAAGCAATTGCGATACTTGAAAATCTTCCACATAAAGGTGCCAGATTGATTCGCAAAGTCGTAATGTCGGCAGCTGCTAATGCACTGGCAAACAATAAGAAACTTGGTGAAGATATGTTGTTCGTTAAAGAACTGCGTATTGAGGATGGTCCTCGTTTACGAAGAATCTGGTTTAGAGCACGCGGCCGTGCTGATATGCAGCTTAAGCGCATGTGTCATATCAGCGCAGTAGTCGATGAAGTTAAGAAGGTGGAGGCATAACGTGGGTCAGAAAGTAT
>ERZ795050.5888-NODE-5888-length-10181-cov-3.532688_pt1 | contig 10181 bp, 10 predicted proteins | sample MGYA00375134_ERZ795050 | MGnify/ENA primary metagenome ERZ795050 (study PRJEB30179, sample SAMN05720221) | activated sludge metagenome | isolation source: Anaerobic digester | place: Japan | collected 2015-05-26 ... | reverse complement strand
CGAACCTCGTCGCCACCCCGATCGGCGCCGGCTGCCGGGTGTGCGAACGCGACAGGCGTCTAGGTGGGGTTGTCGGGTCGAGCGGCGGTCGGTTGGGCGCCGGTGGAGGGTGCGCGGTGCGGCCGAGGCCGCCAAACTCAGATCCCGAGTGAGGCGGAGCGCAATGCCGCGACGTCCGCGGGCGAGCCCTCCAGCGCCACGTCCGCCACCCGCTGGCGACCGTAGAGGAAGAGCACGAGCTCGCCAGGACGACCGCGCAGGACAACCGTGCCCCGGCGCCCAGGCCCTTTGAGCGCGGCGCGACCGAAGCCCTCGGCCACGACGACGACTCCGGTCGGGGCCTTCCGCGCCAACAGCCGGCCCATCAAAGAGACGGTCCGCCACAGCGCCTGCTCATGCGCCTGGCCGAGCGCGCGCGGCTCCGCATAGCCCGCTTCAGTCCTCAACACGTCCTCGTGATGGACAAAGAACTCCACCATGTTGGTCCGCTCGTCCACCAGCCCGAGGCGGGTCGGCGCCCAGGCCGGCGGGCCTTGGCGGACCTGGTCCACCAGCTCGGCCCACGGGGTGGCAGCCAGGGCGACCATGGCCTCGTCCAAGCGCCTCTTGAGCGGCGGGATGAGGATACCGATCGCCAGGTCTGGGCGGGACTCGCGAATCACCAGATGTGCCGCCAGGTCGGCTGTCGTCCAGGGGGAGCACAAGGTCGCCGCGCTCGGCCCGACCCGGAGGAAGGTGTCACAGAGGGCGTTCCGCTCGGATCTGGCGTAGCTCGTCATACCGGCATCGTGTCACTCGTCCGAGACCGAGCCGCCGGTCCGCCAGTAGGTGCCGGCATCACGGGAGAGGAAGCCCGCGTCGACGAGGTACCGGCGCACCGCCACATAGTCGTCCGCCAGCTCGCGAAGGACCGCGTTCACCTCGAGCTCGGAGTAGTACACGCCGATGTCGAAGCGCTGGGCGACATGGTCGAGCAGGACGAGCTTCTTCACCCACTTGCGTGGCATGAGGGCGATCCGCCCGTCCGCCCCGAGACACACCGCGAGGATGGCGGTCCGCTGTGCTGGTGTCACGTCGTCGAGGGGGCTGCGCACGGCACGAGAGTATGCCGCACCGCGCTGTCCGCCGGCGCGGCAGTGACATCGCGCAGCGTTGTCCTCGGCCCATGAGAGAGTCGGTGCATGCCCCCCGACACGATCGCGCACCATGCGTCGCGCGACGTGCTGCGGCGGGGCGCCCGAGTGGTGTGGACCGGCATACGGGAGCAGCGCAGCTGGTTCACCATCGCCGTCCTGGGCAGCGCCCTCTACGGGGTGATGACCGTGGCGGGGGCCTGGGCGGTCGGCAAGGTCTTCCGCGAGATCGTCACCCCAGCGGTCGCCGCACACGAGGTGACCCCCCAGCAGCTGGCGACCGCTGCGGGCTGGCTCGGCGGCGTCGTCGTCCTCAATATCATCGGCGTCCTGGCCCGCCGTCTGGGTGCCGCACGGGTCTCGTTCAACCTCGGCGCGATCTACCGCCGCCGGGTTACCCGCCAGTACGTCACCCTCCCGCTGTCCTGGCACCAACGGCATCCCTCTGGCGAGCTGCTCTCCAACGCCAATGCCGACGTCGAGGCGGCGTGGAATATCTTCGCGCCCCTGCCGATGGCCCTCGGGGTCGTCGTCATGCTCCTCGTCGCAGCGGTCCAGATGGTGCTCATCGACCCATGGGTCGCGCTCGTCGGCTTCTTCGTCTTCCCGGCGCTCTTCGCCGTCAACGCCGTCTTCCAACGGCATATGTCGCCCCTGGTCACCCAGGCCCAGGCCCTTCGCGCGGTCGTCTCCGATGTGGCCCACGAGTCCTTCGAGGCGGCCCTGGTCGTCAAGACCCTCGGCCGCGAGAACGAGGAGGGTGCCCGGTTCGCCGAGGTGTCGAACCGGCTCCGCGCCGCGAACGTCGAGGTCGGACGCACCCGCGGTCTGTTCGATCCGGCGATCGATGCGCTCCCGGTGCTCGGCACCCTCGTCGCGCTGGCGGTCGGCGCGCAACGGGTCGCCACCGGAGGCATGACCGCCGCGGAGGTCGTCCAGATCGCCTACCTCTTCTCGGTCCTCTCGTTCCCGGTCCGGGCCTTCGGCTGGGTGCTCGGTGACCTGCCGCGCTCGGTCGTCGGGTGGGAGCGGGTGCAGGCGGTCCTGCGCGCCCAAGGGGCGATGGAGTACGGCGACCGCGAGTTGCCTGGCGCCGGACCGGCCCGCCTCGATGTCGAGAGCGTCTCGTTCGCCCACGAAGTCGTCGACGCCGCCGGACGCGCGGATCTGACGCCGGTGCTCACCTCCGTCACCTTCACCGTCCCCGCGGGCCGCACGGTCGCCCTCGTCGGCGCGACGGGGTCGGGCAAGTCGACCCTCGCCGACCTCGTCGTCCGCCTGGTCGACCCGGCCTCCGGCATGATCCGGTACGACGGCGTCGACGTGCGGACCCTGCGCCGGGACAGCCTGCGCGCCGCCTCCGCGTTGGTCGCCCAGAGCACCTTCCTCTTCGACGACACGGTTCGCGGGAATGTCACCCTCGGGGACCCGGCGCCGGACGACCGAGTCTGGCAGGCGCTGCAGGTCGCCTCGGTCGACGACGTCGTGCGTGCGCTCCCCAACGGGCTCGACACCCGGGTGGGCGAGCGGGGGACCAGCCTCTCCGGCGGCCAGCGGCAGCGGCTCGCGCTCGCCCGAGCGGTCTTCCGCGGCCCGCGACTGCTGGTCCTCGACGATGCGACGAGCGCGGTGGACCCCTCAGTGGAGCAGGCCATCTTCGCCCGGCTGCGCGCCGCCGGCGGGGGGACCAGCGTCCTCGTGGTCGCCCATCGGCTCGCGACGATTGCGGCGGCGGACGAGGTGGTCTTCCTCGAGAACGGGGTGGTGAGCGCCCAGGGTGGCCACGAGGAGCTGCTCGCCCGCAACGAGCAGTACCGCGCGCTGGTGTCGGCGTTCGCCGATGACGCCGCCGAGCGCGCCGAGACCGCCGAGAGGGCCGAGCGCGCCGAGACCGCCAAGAGGGCGGAGCGTGCCGAGACCGCCGAGGGCACCGAGACCCTCGAGCGCACCCAGACCGCCGAGGCGGTGCAGCGGTGACCGAGCTCGCCCAGACCGCGTCGCTCTCGGCCCGCGAGACGCTCCGCCAGGGCCTGCGGATCTCCCCGGAGCTGCGCCGGGGGATCGCCGTCACCCTCGTCGTGGCCGTGGTCGCCACGGCGGGCCGGCTCGTCATCCCCGTCGTCGTGCAGCGCGCCATGGACGACGGCATCGCCGGCCCCGCCGGGGCCCGGCCGGACCTCGTCCTGCGCTATGTCGCCCTGGCCGGGATCGCGGTCGTCGTGACCGCCCTGTCGTCATACGTGCTCAACGTGCGGCTCTTCCGTAGTTCGGAAGCCGGCCTGACCACCCTGCGGACCACCGCGTTCCGACATATCCACGACCTGTCCATGCTCACCCAGAACACCGAACGGCGTGGGTCGCTGGTCTCTCGAGTGACCTCAGATGTCGACACCATCTCGATGTTCGTCCAGTGGGGCGGCATCATGCTCCTGCTCAGCCTGATCCAGCTGACCCTGGCGACCGGGGTCATGGTGGCCTTCAGCCCGGTGCTCGCCGTCGTCGTCTGGGCCTGCTTCGTCCCGCTCTTCTTCCTCATCAGGCGCTTCCAGACCCTCGTTGGGAAGGCGTACACCCAGGTCCGCGCCCGCGTCGGCGACCTGCTCTCGGCCATCTCCGAGTCGGTCGTCGGCGCCGAGACGATCCGGGCCTACGGAGTGGAGGAGCGCACTGCGGCCCGGGTCGACGCCGCCGTCGAGGCGCACCGACGCGCGGCGATCGTGGCGCAGCAGCGCTCGGTCTACGCCTTCACCGCCGGGCAGGGCGTCTCCGGGCTGACCACCGCTGTTGTCGTGGTCGTCGGCACCTGGCTCGCGGTCCACGGCCGGGTGAGCGTCGGAGAGCTGACCGCCTTCCTCTTCCTTGTCCAGCTCTTCACCATGCCCGTCATGCAGGCCACCGAGATCCTCAACGAGCTGCAGAACGCCGTCGCCGGGTGGCGCCGGGTCATCGGGGTGATCGGCACCACTGCGGATGTCGCCGACCCGGGGGAGCGCGGTGTCGAGCTGCCCCGGGGCCCGGTCCGCGTCGACCTCGACCGCGTCACCTTCGCCTACCCCGGCGGCCCGCCCGCGCTGCGGGAGCTCACCGTGACCATCGAGCCAGGCACCCGGGTGGCCGTCGTCGGGGCCACCGGGTCCGGCAAGTCCACCCTGGCGAAGCTGCTCTGCCGGCTCGTCGACCCGACCGAGGGTGTCGTCCTCCTCGACGGCATCGACATCTCTCGAGTCCGGTTCTCCTCGCTGCGCCGCCGGGTGGTCCTCGTCCCGCAGGAGGGCTTCCTCTTCGATGCCTCCCTGGAGGCCAACCTCGCCTTCGCGGTGCCGGGCGCAACCCGGGCCGACGTCGTCGACGTGGTGCACCGGCTGGGTCTGGGCGACTGGGTCGACTCGCTCGCCCTGGGACTGGACACTCCGGTCGGGCAGCGCGGTGAGTCCTTGTCGGTCGGGGAGCGCCAGCTTGTCGCCCTGGCCCGGGCGGCGCTGGCCGACCCTGACCTGCTCCTCCTCGACGAGGCCACCTCTGCGGTCGACCCGCTGACCGAGGTCCGGCTGCAGCGGGCCGTCGAGGAGCTGACGCGGGGCCGGACCTCGGTCGCGATCGCGCACCGCCTTTCGACCGCCGAGGCCGCCGACGACATCCTCGTCGTCGACCGCGGGGAGGTGGTCGAACGGGGGCGGCATACCGACCTTGTCGCCGCAGGCGGCACGTACGCACGGTTGTACGCCTCGTGGGTGGCCCAGACCCGCCGCTCCTGACGGTTGCGTCGATACGCTGCGCGGTATGCCGCAGTCACCCGAGGAGATCTACGCCCGCATCGTCGAGGCTGTCGGTGCCGACGGCCGGCTGCCCATGCCACCGGTCGGGGAGTGGGACTCCTTCCCGTGGGAGGTCGTCGACGGAGCCCTCCAGCCGAAGGTGCTGCGCCCGCCGCTGGAGGCTGAGCCGCCTCGGGCCGGCGAGGAGCCCGGGTCGACCTGCTGGCGCTGCGAGAACCCCGACGCAGGGGTGATCTGGGCCAACGACCGGTGGCTGGTCAGCGCCCCGGCCGCCCCGCGTGGCCTGCCGCTCATCCTCTTCCTCATGACCCGTGAGCACATGGACTTCACCGACATGGACGACGAGCTCGCGGCCGAGTACGGCGTCCTCTCCGCGCGGCTGTGTCGGGTCATGTCGGCGCTGCCGCACATCGGGCGGGTGCACGTGGGGCGCTGGGGGGACGGCTCGTTCCACCTCCACGTGTGGTTCATCGCGCGGCCGGCTCGGCTGCCGGGGATCGTGGGCTCGATGGCCGTCGAATGGGACGAGATGCTGCCCGCCCCTCCCATGCAGGTATGGCGCGGCGACCTCGACACCGTCGCCGCGTCGCTGCGCCGCGCCGCAGACGCCGCGACCTGAGCGCCCCGGCCGCTGGCAGAATGGCCCGGTGACCCCGACCCTCGACCCCGCCGTGGCGGCGCGGCTCAAACGTGACGCTGCCGGACTGGTGTGTGCCGTGATCCAGGACCACCTGAGCAACGAGGTCCTCATGGTGGGCTGGATGAGCGACGAGGCGCTCGCGCTGACGCTGACCACCGGCCGGGTGACCTTCTGGTCCCGCAGCCGCGGCGAACTGTGGCGCAAAGGGGACACTTCCGGGCACGCCCAGTACGTCCGCCGGGTCGCCCTCGACTGCGACGGCGACGCGCTGCTCGTCGCCGTGGAGCAGGTCGGGGCGGCCTGCCACACCGGTGCGCGGAGCTGCTTCGACGACCGGACCCTCGACACCGCGGTCGAGGTCGGCCCGTGAACCTGGCCGCCGACCTGAGGTTCGGCGCGACCTGGCCGACCCTGGACCAGTTCCTCGAGCTGGCCGCCGAGCGCCGGGTCATCCCCGTCGTCCGGCGCCTCCTGGCCGATGCAGAGACACCCGTCGGGGTCTACCGCAAGCTCGCCTCTGGACGCCCGGGCACCTTCCTCCTCGAGTCCGCCGAACACGGCGGGGTCTGGTCCAGGTACTCCATCGTCGGAGCAGCCTCCCGCGCCACCTTGACCGAGCGGGACGGCGAGGTGCACTGGGTGGGGGAGCCCCCTGCAGGCGTACCGACAACCGGAAATCCCGTCGACGCGCTCCGTGACACCGTGGCCGCGCTGCGGACCGACCCCATCCCGGGCCTGCCCCCGCTGACCGGTGGCATGGTCGGGGCGGTCACCTATGACGCCGTGCGCCACTGGGAGAAGGTCCCCGCCGACGGGGTGGACGACCTCCAGCTGCCCGAGCTGTCGATGATGCTCGCCAGCGATATCGCCGTCCTCGACCACAGCGACGGCTCGGTCATCCTCGTGGCGACCGCGATCAACTACGACGACACCGACGAGCGGGTCGAGCAGGCGTATGCCGACGCCGTCGCGCGGCTGGACCGGATGACCGGCGAGCTCGCCGCGCCCGCTGCCAGCACCGTGGCGCTGGTCGAGGATGTCCGCGCCGAGGTGACGAGCACGCACACCAAGGAGCAGTTCCTCGAGATCGTCGAGGTGGGCAAGGAGGCCATCCGCGCCGGCGAGGTCTTCCAGGTCGTCCTTTCGCAGCGCTTCGCCACCCCGTGCACCGCGGACGTCCTCGACGTCTACCGGGCGCTGCGGGCGTCGAACCCGAGCCCGTACATGTACCTGCTCCGATTCCCCGACCACGACGTCGTCGGCTCCAGCCCGGAGGCCCTGATCAAGGTGACCGGTCGGCGCGCGATCACCCACCCGATCGCGGGGAGTCGCCCGCGCGGGAAGACCCCCGAGGACGACGTCCGTCTCGCCGAGGACCTTCTGGCCGACGCCAAGGAGCGGGCCGAGCACCTCATGCTCGTCGACCTCTCCCGCAACGACCTCCAGCGGGTCTGCGACCCCGGCACGGTCGAGGTCGTCGACTTCATGTCGGTGCGGCACTACAGCCATGTCATGCACCTGGAGTCGACCGTCGTCGGCCACCTCAGCGAGCGTGCCACGGCATACGACGTGCTCGTCGCGACCTTCCCCGCGGGCACCCTGTCCGGTGCACCCAAGCCGCGCGCCATGGCCCTGATCGACGAGCTCGAGGGCCACCGCCGCGGGGTCTACGGGGGTGTGGTGGGCTATCTCGACTTCGGCGGGGACCTCGATATGGCGATCGCGATCCGGACGGCGGTCGTCAAGGACGGGGTCGCCTATGTTCAGGCCGGCGCGGGGATCGTCGCCGACTCGGTGCCGCACCTGGAGTTCGAGGAGACCGTGAACAAGGCGGCGGCGGCGCTGCGCGCGGTGGCCGCCGCCAACGGGATGCGCACCGTGGCGGGGCCTCGATGAGCTCCCGCAGGGCATTCCTCGGGAGCGTCCTGCTCGGAGCCGTCCTCGTCCTCATCGCCGGGGGACAGGCCTGGGTGCGGGGCCGCACCACGGACCCCGTGCTCGGGGCCGGGCCGGTCGAAGCCCTCGGGAGTGCCGCTGCCCCCGGCGCCCTCGCCCTGGCGCTGGTGGCCGCTGCCGCCGCGGTCGGTCTGCTCACCGGTGGGCCCGTCGCGCGGCGCGTGTCGGCCGCGGTCCTCGCGCTGGCCGCCCTCGGCATCGCCGGCGTGGTCGCCCTCGTCGCTGCCGACCCGGTCGGGACCCTGGGCCGTCAGGCCGCGGCAAGCGCCGGACGCACCGGTGTCGTCGATGTCACAGCCGAACCGGCTCCAGGGCTCTGGCTCGCCGCCGCCGGGTCCCTGTTTGTGCTGGTCAGCGCGGTGATCGGGGCCGCCGGATCGCGCCGCTGGGCCGGTCTGAGCGCGCGCTATGACGCCCCCGCACCCGCGGCGGACTCCCGGGGAGCGGTCCGGACCGCCTGGGACGACCTGTCCGAAGGTGTGGACCCCACGACATCCGACCCGTGAGGGCGACGTGGGGCGGGCTGACCTGGCACAATGGCGCCGAAGCCACGGCGCGGTGCCGGCCACGGAGGGAGCAGCATGTCCGCTGAACACGATAACCACGGCATGAGCGTCGCCAACTGGACCGGCGTCGGCGTCATCATCCTCGGCTCGGTCATCATGTCCCTTGCCGTCATCCAGGACGCGCGCCCGCTGTTCATCGTCGGTGCCGTGGTCGTCGTCGCCGGCATCGTGGCTGGCAAGGTGCTCTCGATGGCCGGCTACGGCGTCGACGGCGCCAAGAAGCGCTGAGCGGCCCCTCCCTCTTCGGCGAGGCCCCGAGCGGGATGACCGTCGGGCACGGACGTGCCCGACGAACACGTAGGCTGACCCGGTGACCGTGCTCGACGACATCATCGTGGGCGTGCGGGCCGACCTGTCCGCCCGGATGGCGACCCTTCCGTATGCCGACCTCGAGGCCCGTGCGGCCGCGACGCCGGCTCCCCAGGACGCAGCGGCCGCCTTGCGCCGCGCTCCCGGGGTCGCCCTCATCGCCGAGGTGAAGCGGGCCAGTCCGAGCAAGGGCAGCTTGGCTCCCATCGTCGACCCGGCCGCGCTCGCCGCGTCATACGCTGCCGGAGGTGCACGCGCGATCAGCGTCCTCACCGAGCAGCGCCGCTTCGGCGGCTCCCTCGCCGACCTCACCGCCGTGCGCGCCGCCGTCGACGTGCCGGTGCTCCGCAAGGACTTCGTCGTCGACCCCTACCAGGTGGTCGAGGCGCGTGCCCACGGCGCCGACCTCGTCCTGCTCATCGTCGCCGCGCTCGACCAGCCCACCCTGACCGGCCTGCTCGCCCAGGTCCACGGCCTGGGCATGACCGCGCTGGTCGAGGTCCACGACACGGAGGAGGCCCGCCGCGCCCTGGATGCCGGGGCCCGGGTCGTCGGGGTCAACACCCGAAACCTCAAGACCCTCGACGTCGACCGGTCGACCTTCGCCCGGGTCCGCCCGGTTCTCGGCGACGAGGTCGTCGCGGTCGCCGAGTCCGGGGTCCGCGATGTCGCCGACGTGCGCGCCTATGTCGAGGCCGGTGCCCGGGCCGTGCTGGTCGGGGAGGCCCTGGTCACCGACGGCGACCCTCGCGGGGCCGTCGCCCGGTTCGTCGCCGCGGCGGTGACGGTATGACGGCCGGCCGGTTCGGTCCCTTCGGTGGGCGGTTCGTCCCCGAGGCCTTGATCCCCGCCCTGGAGCAGCTCGACGAGGCTCGTCGCAAGGCCGCAGTCGACCCCGAGTTCGTCGGCGAGCTCGAGCGGCTGCACCGCACCTACACGGGTCGCCCGTCGATCGTCACCGAGGTGCCGCGGTTCGCCGCCCACTGCGGCGGGGCCCGGGTCATCCTCAAGCGCGAGGACCTCAACCACACCGGCTCGCACAAGATCAACAACGTCCTCGGCCAGGCGCTCCTGACCAAACGGATGGGCAAGAGCCGGGTCATCGCCGAGACCGGGGCCGGTCAGCATGGTGTGGCGACGGCGACCGCGGCGGCGCTGCTCGGCCTGGACTGCGTGGTCTACATGGGCAAGAAGGACACCGAGCGGCAGGCCCTCAATGTCGCCCGGATGAGGCTGCTCGGCGCCGAGGTCATCCCGGTGACGCACGGCAGCCAGACGCTCAAGGACGCCGTCAACGAGGCGCTGCGCGACTGGGTGACCAATGTCGACTCGACGCACTACGTCCTCGGCACGGTCACCGGCCCGCACCCCTTCCCCGAGATGGTCCGCGACTTCCACCGGATCATCGGCATCGAGGCCCGGGCCCAGGTCCTCGACCTCGTCGGCCGGCTGCCCGACGCCGTGATCGCCTGCGTCGGCGGTGGCTCGAACGCCATGGGGATCTTCCACCGGTTCCTCGACGACCGTGGGGTCCGGCTGGTCGGCTGCGAGGCCGGCGGGCTCGGGGTCGCCAGCGGTCACCACGCCGCCCGGTTCAGCGCGGGGGCGCCCGGGGTTCTCCACGGCGCGTTCACCTATGTCATGCAGGACGACGACGGGCAGACCGTCGAGTCGCACTCGGTGTCGGCCGGCCTGGACTACCCCAGCGTCGGGCCCGAGCACGCGTACCTGCTCGAGACCGGGCGCGCCGAGTACCGCCCCGTCGACGACGATGCGGCGATGGAGGCCTTCTCGCTGCTGT
>ERZ795050.5885-NODE-5885-length-10183-cov-5.428712_pt1 | contig 10183 bp, 14 predicted proteins | sample MGYA00375134_ERZ795050 | MGnify/ENA primary metagenome ERZ795050 (study PRJEB30179, sample SAMN05720221) | activated sludge metagenome | isolation source: Anaerobic digester | place: Japan | collected 2015-05-26 ... | reverse complement strand
GTTAGATTTGGTGATGGTGGAATAAAGTTAATACATGCTTATTTTTATAATGATAATGATCAATTGGATCAAATTATAAAAAAGGAGGGAATTCCAAGAGATAAAATAAAAAGTTTAATTGATTTGTGGGCAATATCTGCAACAACTGCTGATTTTGTTGACACACCATACGTATATTTTAGTGATGAATTTTGGCCTAGAGTTAGAGGTCACAAAAGTATGTCAAAGAGAACTATTGAACGATTGAAGATGTGGAGAAGAATCTATAGAATTGCAAATTTTGATGTTAAGAACTATTGTAATCCTGAAGTTAATTTTTTATCTTGTTTAAATATATTTGAAAATAAGGGATTTCCAGATATACTCAAAGATAAGAAAATTTGTATTATAACTTCTAGATCAGATTTGAAAAAGGTTTTATCTTCATATACAACTTATATTGATATTGTAAATATTCCTGGATTTACTTATAACCAATATGAAGTCTTTCATAGAGTTTTAAATAAGATAAAACTAGATTCTAAAAAATATGATTTGTGGTTGGTTGCTGCTGGGGAACTTGGAAGAATTTACACTGGGATAATAAAATTTCATGGTGGTATTTCATTTGATATAGGTTCTGTTGTTGATTTTTGGGCAACTGGGGAAATTCCTGTTAGATTATCTCCTTATGTAGAAATAGATCAAAATCACTTAAAAATTAAATTAACAGAGGAAGGTGAAAAATATAAGGAATTTTTATGAGCAAAATTGATATAACAATGACAGCAACATTAAGACCAGGAATAGTAAAAGAAACACTTGAGTCTTATTGTAAAAGAATATTTAAAGATAGAGATCGTTATAGACTTATTGTTAATGTTGATCCTGTCGGAGAAAGTTGCAAATCAAAAGAAGTTATAAAGGTATGTAAAACATACTTTGATGATATTATTTTTAATGTCCCTAGGAAACCATCATTCCCAAATGCTGTAATTTGGGTATGGAGTCAAATAGATCCAAAAACAAAATATGTTTTTCATCTGGAGGATGACTGGTTACTAGGAAGAGAAATAAATATTGACAATATGATAAAAATTCTTGATAATCATCCAACATTTGCATATTTAAGATTGTTGAAATATCGAATTCCAAACTCTGGAATAATTCATATTTTCAAAACTCAATATCATTATAACACAGAAGGTTTTTTTATTTCATCGAACAGAGAAAATCAATTTGGGTTAAATCCATGTTTAATTAAAGCAGATTTTATCAGACAAGCACTTCCAAATATGGTCACAACAATGAATCCAGAAAAGCAATTTAGATCTAGTAATAAGTATATGAAAGAACTATTATTAAAATGGGAATATCCAATTTATGGTCATCCTGGTTGGGGGGTTACTGCTATAGATAATGGTTGGAAGTGGAGAAAAAAAATGGGAATTAACAAACCAGATAATACACAATTTTTGGTTTGGGATATTAAAAAATGAGAACTCAAAATCGAGACTTCTATTCAATTGTGTTACCCACAGTAACTGAAAAATTGAAACATGATTCCTGGTATCAAGATTGGGATAAACATATGGAGGTTATAAGAAAAATTAATAAGTTTCCTGATATTCTTATAACAAAAGAATCTAGTATTGTCTTAAAAAGGGCTATGTATAAACTTGCCCTATATTTTAAAAGGGAGTTTGATTACGATTATATTCAGTATGATATTCACTCTAAAAATAAGTATATTGGATATATGTGGACAGAAGAAGATGTAATTGTTGGGGGATGTTTATTTTGGTGGGCAGATAAAGATGATTGTTGGAGAATAAACTGGGCTTGGTTTCATCCATATGTTAGAAATAGAAAATTATTATCAGAATCATGGAATTATTTTCTTGAGAGACATGAAAAGTTTGATGTTGACCTTCCATTGAGTAGTACTATGAAAGCATTTTTGATAAAGAAAAAGTATGAAGGTCCATCTTTTACATACAAGGATTTATTATGAAAATTCTTTTGTTAAGTCCAAATCAAATAGAAAGAAGAAATTGGACACATCAACTTTTTAGAAATGAGTTCTCTAAACAACATCAGGTAATATATTATGGAGAAGGATTTCCTGGTTATAATCCAGGTGACTACATTCCAGATATTGTTAAAAGACATGGTGGATTTGATTTAATTTTGACATATGGGCTTAGATATACAGAACCATTTCTTGGTATTGGGGATATTACTGATATTCCAAAAGCTCATATAGTTGTTGATTATTTTCCAGATTCTACTGGTGGTGTATGGCAAAGAAATCATAATCTTTTTGAAAGAGATAAATATAATATCTATTTTGGTGTAGTTGGTAGAATAGTTAGAGATATGAAAGCAAATGGATATTCAAATGTTCACTTATTACCATTTTCCATTGATACTAACATTTATAAAAAAATAGATATTCCAAAGGATATCCATATATTTGCAGTCTTCACAAAAAGATCTGATACATATCCAAATAGGCATTTAGTACATAGAATGTTACTAAAGAATTTTAGACATAATATAGTTTTTACAAGAAAGATTCAACATGAAGCTTATATAAAAATGATTAATAGATCTTGTGTGTGTATAACAAGTAATAATAAGTTTAAATCTTTAAGTATAAAGTATACAGAAATTATGTCGTGTGGGAGTTTTCTTCTAGCCGATGAACCAGAAGATTATAAGGAACTTGGATATCAGAATTTTAAACATTTTGTAATATATGAGGGATTAGAGGATTTGTCCAACAAAATTAAATTTTTTTTGAAGCATCCAGAACAAAGAGAAACAATTGCTAAACAAGGAATGGGTTTAGTAAGGGAGTTTCACAATAATTCAATTAGAGTTAAACAATTTACAGATATAATTAACAAAGAATTGGGGGTAAAGTAATGTCTGACTTTTATGCAAAAGAAGGGAAATTTATTATTGAAAATAATGAAGTTCATGTAAATGATTTTCTAGATTTAAAGAGTAAATATAAAAATATGGAATTTTTACCCTTATTCAAACAAATTGTTACTATGTTTGAAATTGATACCTATGTGGAACTTGGTGTAAGAAAAGGATATACGTTTAATAATATTGCACCGTTTGTCAAAAAAGCTATTGCTGTTGATATTGGTGATATGAGAAGCATTGTTCAATCACATAATGTAGTTAAAATTCAATCAAAAACAGACGATCTAGCTTTAAAATGGAATGAACCAATTGATTTTTTATTTATTGATGCTGATCATAGAAAAGAACAAGCAATGCGAGATTTTGATAATTTTTCTAAGTTTGTTAGAGTGGGTACCGGAATCATTGCAATGCATGATACACATCCAATAGATCAAAGATTACTATCCGATGATAATTGTTCAAGTGCTTGGCAAGTTGCGGATGCAATAAGTAGAAGGACTAAAGAATATTATAATAAGTTTGAAATATTTACATTTCCTGGTCCATTTGCAGGCTTGTCTTTAATAAGAAAGAGAAGACATCATTTAGCATGGGGGGTTGTTAGTGACGATGACTGGGATAAATGGGGATAGCTAAAATGATAACTGCAGTTATTCCTGTTTTGAATCAATATAAGCTAACTAATGATTTATTGAACTGTATTTCAAAAAATGAGTATATACCACAAGAAATTATTTTGATAGATAATGGAAGCGTTGAACCAATAAGTAGATTATCTACTCTATATAATAATTTAAAAATAAAGTATATACGATTTGATGAAAATATTGGGGTTAATCCTGCATGGAATCTTGGTATTATGAAAGCAAAAACTCCATATGTTTCTATCTTAAATAATGATTTATTGGTTAATAATTATTTTTTCAAAAGAATAAATGAAACAATGTCTGATGATAGTATTGGAATCTGCGTTCCGAAGACTATAAGTGATATGTACTATGCAATGATGTGTAAATATGAACCTGTTAAGTTATCTCCTTGTAATAAAAGAGAAGGTTGGGCATTTACAATAAAAAAAGATATTGTTGAAAAACTTGGTTATATTCCAAAAGAACTAAATAGAACATATGGTGATGACTATATATTTTATTGTGCTAAAAAACTTAGTTATAAAATTGTAAAAATGGAAAATAATTATGTGTTTCATTATGGTAGTATAACTACAGTAAAAGAACTAAAGGAAAAAGGAAAAGATTTTCCCAATAAAAATATTGAAAAAGAAATATGGTTAAAAATAAAATCAAAACTTGAGGAGAAATAATTATGTCACTCTTACATGGATACATGAAAGTAATAGATCGTATTAAGATTAACGATGATGATATTAGAAAAATTTGTAATATTATTCAAGAGGAAGAGAGTCCAAAATTTAGGAATCCTGTATATAAACCAGAAGGAGAGTTTATTTTTTTAGCTCTTGAAAGAAATTTTGATGAAGATACTAATTCTACAGACTATGTTACACTAGAAAAAGATAACAATGGTTATTTTGTTGGATATTGGAAAAATGGAAAAAGAGTTAAAACGTGGTTCATTTTAGAACCAGATGCATATCACACTGTTTTGAATTTTGTTAGGATTTATAACCTCTTAGAATCATTTTTGAATAGTGAGACAGATGTTTACTAAAGATATAGTAAAACTTCCATATTGTAAATTTGGTGATTTTACATACGGAAAACCAAATGTTATACGAGTGGAGATATAGGCTCGTTAATTGTTGGAAAATATTGTTGTATATCTGAAAGGGTTCATTATGATAAGAACACCCCATAAAATAAAGGGAACTTTTAAAATAGGAACGGGATGTTCTGGATGGGATGCATCATCTGTTACTATAGATAATACCGGGAATATAGAAATTGGTAATGATGTCATTTTTACAAACGAGGTTATTATATATACGCATGAGCACTACATGGGAAAAAATTCTACAATTACGGAACAGACTAAAAAGAGAGGTGTAAAAATAAATAATATAAAAGTTGGGAATGATGTTTATTTTGGTTCGAGATGCATGATTATGCCTAGTGTAACATTCATACCAACTGGTACTGTCATAGCAGCAGGTGCTGTATTAACAAAAAATCCAACTGGTGAATATGAGATTTGGGGAGGTGTCCCCGCTAAGAAAATTGGAGAGAGAAAATGAATAAAACTTTTGCAATGCTTGGATCTGCTGGATATATAGCCAAGAGACATAAAGAGGCTATTCAAAGAATCGGCGGTAAAATTGTAGTTGAATATGACCCTTTCTTATCTAATCTTCAGTATCCCCATCATGTTTTTAAATGGGATTTTGATTATCTAGTAATATGCTCTCCTACTCATACTCATTATGATTATATTAAAATGGGATTAAATGAAGGTAAAAAGATCATATGTGAAAAACCTGCGTTCCTCCCATGGCAACCATTAATAGATAATGACGATATAAATATAGTTCTGCAATATAGATTTCTACGTTTAGAAAGATATATTAAAAATCCGATTATAGTTCGAGCACATATGGTTCGAGATAAGAACTATTTGAAATCATCTAAAATGGATAGTAGACAAACTGGAGGATTATTCTTTAATTTATTTATACACACAATAGATCTTGCTCTACAATATAAGTGTACATTTGATGGTTGGATTGGTACTGAAGGTAGTCAAATAAGATGTGTAGAAAATACAAAAAATAGATTTGATTTAGATTCTATTCCTGTTGTTGATTTATATACAAGAATGTATAAGAAAATAGTTAATGAAGATAAGGGGGTTAAACCAAAGGATATAATGTTTTTAAGGTGGTGGTTAGAGCGACATAGTGAAATATTTGGATATGGAATGAATTCTGTTAATACTGGTATCACTATTGAACCAAAATTTTAGGGGGGAAAATGATTCCAAATGTTTGGTTGTTTTTGAAACATTTAGAATGGAAAGAAAACCATAACTATTTTATTCATCCATCTACATATATTGACGAAAATGTCGAGATTGGTGAAGGAACTAAGATATGGCATTTTTGTCATATAATGTCAAATACTAAAATTGGAAAGAACTGTACTATTGGACAAAACTGTGTTATAGGTCCAAATGTAACTATTGGAGATAATTGTAAAATTCAAAATAATGTTTCTATCTATGAGGGTGTTATTTTATATAATAATGTATTTGTTGGTCCATCTGCAGTATTTACAAATGTAATTAATCCAAGAGCATTTATCAATAGAAAAAATGAATTTAGACTTACACTAGTTAGGGAAGGTGCAACTATTGGTGCAAATGCCACAATTATTTGCGGTCACTCCATTGGAGAATATGCAATGGTTGGTGCGGGTTCAGTTGTTACAAAAGATGTAAGTGATTATAGTGTTGTTGTTGGAAATCCAGCTGAACATTTGAAATATGTTGATAGAGAAGGAAACGAAAAATAATTATGCTAATAGTTAATGCGACGAGAAAAAGTATATTATCTTGTTTACCATGTAGTGATATAGTTTGTGAGATTGGTGTAGATACTGGAAATTATTCTGAAGCTATTTTAACAAACTGTAATCCGAAAGAATTACATTTGATAGATCCATGGATTTATATTGATGACTCATCTTATGAAAAAGATACTATAAATGTTAGTAATGTGGAAAAAGAAAATAGATTTCAATTTGTTTTAAGTAGATTTTCAAAAAATATTTTAAATAACCAAGTTAGAATTCATCGTGGTTTTTCATATGATATTTTACCTACTTTTCCTGACGAATATTTCGACTGGATTTATATAGATGGAATGCATACAAAAGATGCAGTATTGGTAGATTTAGATCTTTGTTATTGTAAAGTAAAACCTAATGGATTTATTCTTGGTCATGATTATGCAAATCATGAGTTAGCTAAATATATGAGTTTTGGAGTTGTTGAAGCTGTTACTGAGTTTACCTCGTATGTTCCCGGTTGTAGATTATTAGCAATAACTTTAGAAGCTGGTTGGCCTAGTTATGTAATATGTAAAAGTAATGGAGAGCATGTAGATAAGTTTATTTGTAAAGCAATCAGAAGATTTAATAATCCAATTGATATTTCTGATAACCTGTTAAAGCATATTAATTTTTTTCAAAAATGGTTTAATATTGATGGTAATAAATATGTAACATGTTTATATAAGAGGTAAATATGCGAAAGGTAGTTTCTGTTGTTGGGGCAAGACCCAACTTTGTAAAAGCTACAGCTATCTCAGAAGAACTCGAAGAATCTAAAGTTAAAGAAATAATTATTCATACAGGTCAACATTTTAGTCCCGAGATGAGTGATACCTTTTTTGATGAACTAAATATTCCATATCCTACATACAACTTAGATATTCATAGTCTTCCACATGGTGCAATGACGGGACAAATGATTGAAAAAATTGAATCTATCTTAATGGCAGATGAACCAGACTGTATCATTGTTTATGGTGACACAAACTCAACTTTAGCTGGAGCATTGGCGGCATCAAAATTAAGAATTCCTATAGTTCATATTGAATCCGGAGTTAGATCATTTAATATGAGTATGCCTGAAGAAATTAATAGAATTTTAGTTGATCGAATTTCTAATATTAGATTTTGTGTTTCAGATGAAGCTATTAGAAATTTAGAACTTGAGGGACTGAGAGAAGACAATATAATATCCGGAGATGTAATGTATGACGTTTTTCTCAAATACAAGGATATCGCTATAAAACGAAATTCCATACCAGAGGGATTTAAAAAGGACGAGTATGGATTAGTTACAATCCATAGACAAGAAAATACAAATGATATAACACTATACTCAATTCTTTTGGCTTTATCTGAAATTCCGTTTAATTTTATATTTCCAATTCATCCAAGAACAAAGAAATTTTTAGAACATAGAGATTTTGAGAAATTACTAAATAAAGGAAACATTAAATTGATTTCTCCAGTTGGTTATATTGATATGCTAAATCTCGAATTAAACTCTAAGATGATAATAACAGATTCTGGCGGAGTTCAAAGAGAAGCATATTATTCTCATGTTCCATCCTTGATTTTGAGAAATGAGAGCGAATGGGTAGAATTAATTAGGGAAGGTTATTCTACATTGGTAGGTGTGAGTACAAACGAAATAAAAAAGGGATTTGAGAGTGTAGTGTTGTCAAATATAATATTTGAAGATGGTTTATATGGAAATGGCTATGCGGCAAAAAATATAGTGGACCAAATTGATTTTATATGGAGATAATATGCACGATAGTTCTTATAAAATAATGGCTAAGTTTTTGGGAAGTTTAGACCCTGATTACAAATGGAAAATTTTGGATGTTGGTTCCCTTCAATATGAAAATCACAAAACATATAAAGAATTATGTAATAAGAACTGGGAATATATTGGATTGGATTTAGAACCAGGGGAAAATGTTGATGTGGTTCCTAAAGATCCATACTCATATCCATTCGTTGATAATGACTTTGATGTTATTATCTCGGGACAATGTTTTGAACACGTAGATAGACCATGGATTCTGATTAAAGAATTATATAGAATTTTAAAACCTAATGGTCAGATTTGTATTATAGCTCCATCAAAGGGACCGATTCATACTGGTCATGATTGTTGGAGAATTTTACCAGATGGAATGATTTCTCTTCTAGAGTGGGGAGGATTTGATGGAATTGTTACATTATGGAATAAAGATAGTAAATGGGGAGATTGTGTAGGATATGCAAGAAAAGTGTGAACAAATTCAAAAGGAGATTATATAAATGTCATATCCCGAACATCCTGATACTATTATTATTAAAAATGAATTTTATCCGGATGGTCTACGAGAGATAGATATTTGGAATTATTATCAAAAAGTTAAAGGTCCATTACTTCAGCAAGTTATAAATAGAGATTTAATGTTTTTTCTGATGGTAGATGTTAATAAGGATATAGTTTTGAGAAGAGGTGTAGGAGCTAGATTTTTGAGATTGAATAATAAAAATTATGATACATTGATTACAGGAAGAACAGTTAGTATTCATTCAACAATGAAAAGTCATGAAACATTTGGAATTATAGATATTGATATAGATGATTTTGATGAAGCAAAATTAGCTACTTTGAAAGTATATAATACAATGACTAAAACTTACAATACATCAATACGATTTTCTGGGAAAAATTCATTTCATGTAATTTGTGGTTTTGGTAGTGAAAGAAATATTGATAGTATAAGATTGGGTTTGGAAAACCATTTAAAATCTATTGGTTTAAATAAAGATTATACTATTGGTTATAAAAGAACTAGAGGAATTCCAAATCTTGACTTATCACCAAATAAATTAAGAGGTGGATTTATTACACTTCATTCATTATCAACTATTGGTTTAAAATGCATGGAAGTTGATCCAGGAAGAATAATTAGATTTAGAAAAGAGTTAGCAAGGATATAAAATTAAACAAAAAAATATGATCCCAAAGGGACCATATTTTCACTCCTCTTCTAACCATGGTTTAGAACCATGGCATGGCAGGAATCATGTAAAGGAGTTTAACCGCAAGGTAACCCAGTCCAAGAATGGACAGGGTTATCACGATAGATACAACAACACCCATCCAGAATATATTCCAGAAGATGCTCTGTGCTGCTACACCAACAATTCTGAAAAGGGTAAGTGCAAAGTTCATATACTACTTCCTCCCGATGACCTTCGATTGATTCTTTCTGTCGTTGTAGAGCAGCATACTCTGTTCCATAAGACCAAGAACCCCAACAACTACTCGAGCCGCAATTTCTTCGTTTCTTGCATATCTCCGCTCTTCAACGACCACTGTTCTGCGAACCACAGGCTGGTGGTGATGCACCTCCACCCTCACAACCGGAGTGAGGTTGTGCCAGATCATAGTGATCTGATCGTAGAGGTTTTCTGCCAATGGCCGAGTCCAGCAGAAGAAGCTGTAGTTCCGGTTGATTGTTTGAACATGGACTGTTGCATAGTCACGAGTAACGTTGGTGATTTCGTAAGCGGGAATCAGTGTGCTGTTGGTTTCCCATCTAGAAACTTCTTCAACCTTCATAATTCCAGACCCGAACAGATACACGTTGTAACTTATCACGACCAATCCTCCTTGTTGGATTTAGTGTTTACATGCGTAGAGATATATCATGTAAGGGATTAATATGATAATCAAACTAACAACTGACCAGAGAAGATCATTGTTTGGA
>ERZ795050.5883-NODE-5883-length-10185-cov-6.268115_pt1 | contig 10185 bp, 4 predicted proteins | sample MGYA00375134_ERZ795050 | MGnify/ENA primary metagenome ERZ795050 (study PRJEB30179, sample SAMN05720221) | activated sludge metagenome | isolation source: Anaerobic digester | place: Japan | collected 2015-05-26 ... | reverse complement strand
GTGGTATACTTTCACTTTCCTATTTTTGGTACCCTTTATCATTCCCAGAGACAGGGCTTCCACCCGGGCGATTCTTGCCTTTACCGCCGTGTCTTGGTGCTGGCCTACGCAGGGAAAGATTCCATCCCTGCATGGCTTTACATGGTAATGGATGCCCATGGTGCACGGGCCATCCCGGGCGGTTCTTGGCCCGGGGGGAACTTTGCCAATCGCACCGTTTCCTGGTAGAAATTGTTTGACATTGGTAGTAAATGCGTTATACTATAATCTCTATGGTGATACTGGGCTTGGCCAAAACACTTCCGAAAAAGAGGTCCAGCTGATGGATGAGAATGCAAGTGACGTAATGAACATCGATGATCTCGCGGAGTACCTCAAGCTTCCCAAGCCAACGGTTTACAAGTTAGCGCAGAGTGGCGAATTCCCTGGTAAGAAGGCTGGGCGGCAGTGGCGTTTTCACAAGGATGCTATTGATAGATGGTTATCGGAGAAACCTGCTGTAAGGGGGACTAAGCACAACGATGATTAGGCTCCGGGAAGGAAATAGAACCAGCTTCACGCGATATGCGTGGAAAATGCCCAGGGTATGCCGGCATGTTGTCGGGCCTGCTGGTAAGTATTCCAGGAGAAGGAATGCCAAGGCTCGAGCGAGAGGAGGCAACCAATGAGCACCTCCCGTTTTTCTTTTATAGACCTTTTTTCAGGATGTGGCGGCCTATCACTTGGCTTGATGAATGCCGGTTGGCACGGGATTTTCGCCATTGAACAAAGTCCCGATGCCTTCAAGACCCTCATGCACAACTTGATCGAGGAAGGTGAGCACAACGCGGGAAACCCCCGCTTTAGCTGGCCTGGTTGGCTTGAAAAGGGGCCCCACGAGGTAGCGGAATTCGTGAGAACGCAACGGCAGCGGCTGGTGGAAATGAGCGGGGAAGTACAGCTTGTTGCCGGTGGTCCTCCATGCCAAGGTTTCTCTTTTGCGGGCAAGCGGACAGGGAAGGACCCGAGGAACGAGTTGTTCAAGCATCACCTCGAGGTCGTGGATATCCTTCGTCCTGAACTGGTGTTAATGGAGAATGTCCAGGGTATAGACACTGCATTCGGGGCTGGCAAGAAGCCACGGAAGAAACAACGTGGTAGGCCGAGGAAGAGCTACGCGAACCGTATCCGCGAGGCACTCGAAGAACACGGTTACGAAGTTCAACAGCACGTCTTAAAGGCAGCTGACTTCGGGGTTCCCCAGTTTAGGCCGAGATACTTCACCCTTGGAATCCGGGAAGATCTTCTCCTCGGGATGGACGAACCCGATCTCCAGGAAGTGCTTGCCAAGATGCGAAATGGTTTCCTCAAGCATCGTGGACTACCGGTGCGCCGCCCCGTGACCGTGGCCGATGCCATATCCGACTTAACGACAGATGGCAAGGAACTCGTCGAATGCGTGGACGAGGAATCACCGCCAGGGTTCAAGGAGATCGTATACCAGGGGCCAGAGACCCGTTACCAAAAACTTATGCACGCGGGCATGAACGGCCGGGCGCCGAATAGCCTCCGCTTGGTGAACCATCGCCCCGAGACCATTCAACGATTCCAGGAGATACTCTGCACTTGCCGAAAGGGTGTCCAGTTGTCGGAAGAAGATAGGGCCCGCCTCGGTATCAGGAAAACTGCCATCGCACCCCTGGCCCCGGACAAGCCTTCGCATACCCTCACTACGCTTCCAGATGACTTGCTGCACTACGCCGAGCCGCGAATACACACGGTTCGCGAGCATGCCAGGTTGCAGTCATTTCCAGACTGGTTCGAGTTCCTGGGCAAGTACACCACCGGTGGAGATAGGCGGGCGAAGGAATGTCCACGCTACACGCAGGTTGGGAATGCCGTGCCCCCCTTGTTGGCCGAGGCCATCGGGGAGGCGCTACTGTTAATTCTCGATGAACTCCAAGCATCACGATCCATGGGCCAGCGTGCAAAGCTTGCGAGGCAAGCAAGAAGCGTTTGTCGTGGGGGGGCGCAATGACGATGGAAGCCAAGAACAACGATTTCCTGGTTGACCTGCTAGCACTCCAGCAAGATGGCAAGCAAGCCATCAGTGCTCCCACGAACTGGACGACGCAAGAGCCACTCCTCGAAGTGTCTACCGGGATAGACATGATTATCGGGCAACTTTGCGACACGATTCTCCGGGATGGCGGCAACAACAGTGTTGCCAGGTGGCATTTTTTCATCGGCTCGCCTGGCAACGGCAAATCCGCTGCCATGGGTAAGCTCTGCCGCTACCTCGTTAGGAACCGCTCGTGCCGCGTAATGGACGAGAACAACGTCCCCATCGAAGAGCTTGAACCTACTGCGGTACCTTATGCATTGCGCGTCTACGAGGAAGGGAACCCTTTCGCGTCAGCCATGGTTGTCCAGGATGCATCGGTAGTACGCAATCCATTTGCACCCGATGTTGACCCTGCCAGTGAACTCGTAGCCACGCTTGAGGAGGCCTGGGGAAAAGGGATTTCCCTCGTAGTGTGTACAAACCGCGGGGTGCTCGAAAAAGCTTACCGGGAACGCTACCTCGACCGGGAGTTTAACACGAAGTCGTGGTTCAAGATAATGAAGGAATTCGTCGAGAACGGGGACGTAACCACGGAAGGCGAGCTGGAAGGGGATTGGGCCTTCAATGGCCGAAAGCACGTATTCATCAGGACCAAGGTTACGTTCAGTTTCCTTGACAACCACAGCTTATTACTGGGTGACGACGTTTTCGACCGCCTTGTCCAAAAGGCTACCAACGAGTCTCGCTGGGCCGCTTGTGCGGACTGTGAACAATCTTCCCTTTGCCCGTTCAAGGCGAACCGTGATTGGTTAGCCGACGAAGATGCAAGGGCTAAATTCCTACACGTGCTGCGACGGGCCGAGGTCCTCTCGGGGCAAATCATTGTTTTCCGAGAGGCATTGGCATTCTTATCCCTTGTGCTCGCGGGCTGCCCCAGGGATTACGGTAACAACCACCCATGCCAATGGGTGCGAGAAAAAACACGGGTTAATGACATCTTTGCACTGGCAATGCGCAGGATTTACATGAGCGTGTTTGCCTCGTTTTCGTCGTACGGACTGGAAGTTGAGCCGAAGTTCCGTGAACGGCAGATCGAGGCCTTCTCGTTGCTCGATAAGCTCGCGAGGGAATGTAACCATGATGCAAGTAGATACCTTGAGCACGTGATGAACGGCTCACCGCCATCGACAGATGTCGGTGTCAGGCGGTTGACCGGGCCACAGGGCTTCCTAGCGGAGATCGATCCTTGGTGCGAATGCCTACCGCAGGAATTCCTCGATGAATGGGACGGCAATCTCTCCGTCACGGCGGCGTGCGAACATCCCCTGTTCACCGAGATTGAAAAACGGTGCACCCAAACATGGAGCCAGCTTGAAGAATTGATCGAGTCTACACCATCGCACGAGGCTCCACGGTGCTACTGGGCACTTCGAAGGTGGAGTAGTAACTTCCTCGTGCATTTTGGCGGACTACTCGAAGGCCGAACCTGTTGGGGCAAGGAACTGGACGAATTCATCAAGGTGCTCGAAACGATTGTCAAGGACCCGGCCCAACGGACAACGGAGGAAAAACGCCGTATCCGCGAGTTAGACAGGCAACTGGAGGCACTTCTTGCGGCTGGAGCAAATGAACATTCGGGCCAAGATGCCGTTCCCCTTTCCGAGGCCGTTACGCTGTCCGGTCGCTGGGTGTCCGACAATCTCAGGCCGCGGATCGACGCAAGCAGGAAATCAGGAAGTCTTTCTATCGCGGTCAAGTTCCAAGGTGGCGAGAAGGCGGCCCTGGGTGCCCGGGCGTTCCTATGGCTGAGCAAGCACTTACATGGCAAGCTGGACACGAGGTGTTTCCCGCGGGAGTTGCTCACTGGTGTGGTTGATGCCAGGATCAGGGCATCGGCAAAAGGACGCAAAGCGTACGCGTTTGCTGACGATGATGTTGAACTGCTGATTGGTGCTGGCGATGGTGACGTATTTAGACTATCCCGTTTTGATGGAGATGTCCATGTCGAGTAGCACGGATGACAGCCTGTACCCCGTAAGTGCAAACGAACCCAAGGTTCATCCCTTGGTTCGTAAGAGTTTCGCTTTCGTGCCGTCGGCAGGAATGCGCCTCGCCCCGGAAATCCTCGTACTCGAGTTTTTCCGCGAAGTGTTTTTCCCCACTCATTACGGCTCGACAGGCGGAAAAGATCTTGACCCGGACGAACTGGCCGAGGACAAAACGCACCTTTATACGCCCGGCGAGAGGGCAGTGCTCCATGCCCTGCGGGGCCGCCGCCGGAAGTCCCGTAACGCGAAATCAAAACCGTTTTTCGCACCTTCGTACCCTGCATTGGCCAAGAACGGATGGCTTGGGAAAAACCGTGAACGCGTGATTGTCAATTTCCTCCTCGGGGGACCAATAGCCCAGCACCTCTGGGGAGGAGGAGAAACGGAGGACAAGAAACGCGAGCAAGAAAGCCTGGCGGAGACACTGGTCCATACTCTCGTCGGGCACAATTCGTTCCGCGATGACGACCCCCATGGAAAGGATATTCTATCTGTTGCCTTGCGGGAAGCCTCCTTCGAAATAGACGGGGCTGTCGCCAAGGAAAACATCTTCTCCAAGACACGGCCGGATGCAGTCATGAGAATTCCCCGTGACGAACTGTCGGAGCGAATATTCAAGGACCTGATCGCATTATGCGAGCTAGAAGGAAAAGTGCCGCGCATGCAATGGCTGCAAGTATTCATGACGTTCCTTCGCTTTTCCATGCCAATGTGGCTGTTAGCCCAGATGCGAATTACGAGCCTACTGCATGAGTACCTTCTCGCCGTTCTCGATCAAGGGGCACATATTGAATCGAGTCGCATCGAGCGGGAAATTGGTGGTCGTAACCGCGGCCTTTTACATCCTTCCCTTACTCCAACGCGGGAAATATTCGAGAAAACTGAGCAATACATGAAGAAAAGGGTGGAGCTGAACATCCTCCTGTACCTCCTGGAACGTACCAGGACGGGGATGATTACCAACAAGCGGCTCGAGATACAAGGTGCAGGGTCAGGCGTGTTGACCGTAGAACAATTATTGCAAGTTGCCCGGGAAGCCGTAGGTGACATGAAATCGAGCAAGTGGTTTCGAGAAGAAGCCGTGGAGGAAAAATTCCAAGATTTCCTTACCAGGAAGGCAGAACAACATGCTACATGGCGTGACCCGTTGAAAAAGGGGCAGGGGAAAAATATCGACGAGTTCTTCCGGGTCTTGTATCGCGACAACCTGGGTGACGAAGTAGGTGGCTACCTCTTGCTTCCCGAAGGCCGGGGACGCACCCGCGGGTTCCGCGTATTTCCAGGACAACTCTTGCTAAAAACAATTGCGTTCTTGGCTGCCCATGACAAGCAAACCAACAGTACCACCAGGGGGGGAGGGAGGCTGGTGCTAGAGGACGTCGAGAATCATTTCCAGCAGTACGGCATTGATTTCAGTTACGCCGCCGACGCGAGGCCTTTGCTCATGCGGGAATTACAGGCAATGGGATTGCTCACGGGTAGCCCGGACGCTGGCAGTAGCGTTGCCGTGGCATGCCCATACTAGGCGAGGAAGTAGAAGGCATGTTAACCATTTCATCAGTACTGGGAAGGCTCATCAAGGAGTACCAAGAGGATGCCTTGGCTAACGACAGGGACAGTCGCCTCGTGGTCCCCGGCCTTTCCGCCAAGATTGCCCGGGAAGTCCACGAGTACCTGGTGGGCAATGGCATCACTTCCTACCTAGTCATAGGGGACGAGCTTGCACCGGACGAGGAGAAGTCCTGGATTAGGCCCGTGGGCCTAACCAGTAAACGAATAGGTTCTTTCGTAGCCGTCGCTTGTCCTGGCCAATTAGCACAAATACAGGATTCGATCCGTGGCTCGGGGGGAACTATCCGTGCCGTTGCTTTCTCGGAAGAATGGCCGTGGATCGATGCTGGAAGCGAGGCATTCCGTTTCGATGGACCAGTGTTAAGTGCTCTGGTTTCCCGCTGGGATGGAACACTGGAACAACGAGAATGGTTGAGCGATTTCGTGTTGAAATGCCTCATCCCGGCCACCCGTGCCTACCCGCGACGTGCAGGCTTGCTGCTGGAGGAGGTCCTTGGGCAGTTTTCCCCGTCGCTGTACCCGGAAATAGGAGACGTGCGGCTGAAGATGCTTTTCCACGCTGGGTTGCCCTGTCCAGGGGCAGTGGATGCGTTACCACCGGTCGACAAGCTCATTCGCGTTACGTCGAGGCTCTGCGAGCGTATCGTCGACCGGTGCCGCAAGGAAGATGACGTACGGCAATTAGCCTTGCTCATGGTACAGGAAGTGTTTCCAGGAGATGAACAGGACGAGGCAACTGGCTCCTTGAATGTTTTCCTGGACGCCCTCGGCCAAAGTAAGACACTTGACCTGGGACCACTGGCCTTCTTTGGGTGTTGGGCAGGCAACCCCGAACACTGGTTGAGGCTTAATGCTCCCCGGCTTGAACGGCTTTTCGAAATTGAGCCCCGTGAACCCGCGGAGGTAACCTACCGGGTCGAGTGTGACCGGGCTATCATTTCTGGGAGGGGAAATGCCATAGCAACGTTCCACGGCGAGGAAGTCCTTTTCTCTGGCACATACAGGTTGCCACAGGACGAGCTTGACCGATACGACTGGACGATTCGCCTGACCTACCGTCGAAGTGTGCTTGCCTCGGAAAGCATCGGTGAGGCCGAAGGGAGTTTCTGCTTCCTGCTCGATACGGCGGAGGCTTTCAGCCGCTACAGGACGGGTTTGCCATTGAAGCTAGCCTTGCTTTCAGACGGGGAAATCCGTGCGGAGAAAAGACTGAAACTCCATTTGTGCGGTGATGGTAGGCCGGCTTTTGCCCTTGTCGAGCCGGGCTTCGAAGTTGTTGATGCAAGTGTTCGCGACGAGGACGAGGTACCTGACAAGAAAATCGAGACAGACGAAGCGGTTTACGTCTACTTGTTTTCCCTGGACGGGGAAGAGCCAAGGTTCCTGGATCAAAACGAGAACGAACAATCGCTTATCGAGACAGGACAACGGGGAATCTGGCGTTCCGGTGACAGGTTAGACCCTTCGGACGAGGCCAGTGGCCAGGTAATCCGGCTATGCGAGTTCGGAGAACTGAGCTCGGTAATCTGCTTCGAGGCCAAGGACATAGAGAGAGGCGAGTTCACCCTCGAAGATGAACTAAGAGTCCAGGTCGCCGGCGAACGCAACGGTAGGATCAAGGAAATCCTGGAAATATTTGAGGGAGCGAGACGGGAGCCCTACCGCCGGCTTGGAAAACTCAACGATGCTTCGCGCAGGCGCATCTTGCTTGCCTCCGACATGACGAACGAGCGGGGATGGCGCCCCCTCTTGGTGGACTTGCTTGGTCCTGGGTATGACAGTCCTGGTATAATCGGAGACTACGTTACTTACCGCGGGACCATAAGTGCGCCTGGATTTAACGGGTTGATATTGCCAAGCCAAGCAGTTGAATTACTGCGGGAATATGCCTCGGTTAGGTTCGAGCTCATAAATGCAACGCGGGAAACCCTCGAACCCGTCGGCAATACTCTTGAACATCCTGGTTATGCTACCCATCCCGTTTACGTGGACGGGCACGCGGGGGAAACCGAGGAACTCCTCGCGCGGTACTTGCGGAAGTACCGCGCGATACTCGGTTACGTGGAACAGGAACGAGAACGGCTAGAATGGGCCCAACTTTTCGTGTTGGTTTACTTGGATTGCGTTGTCAACTGGGATAGCAGCGCCCTACGAAATAGTCTTCTTCTCGTTGGACCATGGCACCCGCTCATTCTTGCCAAGCGGTACATGGTCCAGGCCGCGTTGGTTGCCCGTGCACAGCGACTGGGAGAAAAAGATGGCAAGGCATTCAGGCAGCTCACGGTACTGCTAAAGGGAATTACCGGTTACAGGTGGATTCCCGGCCTTCACCGAAACGACAAGTTGCTAGAGCCTTTGCACGTATCGCCGTCTTCCGATCCGGGATGGCACGTGGCCATCAAGCAGGATCTTGGCACGATTGCTGCCCAGGCAGGTGCGGGATCACTTGAGGGGATACTCGAACGTATCAGGGAGCGGCTTGGGCTGGAAACACCTATTCTCGAGGGAAGCACGGAGGACCTCGCGTGCTCTGGGATTGCCAGCTTCATGCGTGCTTTCCCCTCGAGACGGTCACTCGGCATCAGGGTTCGGCGGGGATACTCCACTACCGATGTCGTTTCATCCATAGACCGCTTTCTCCACGCCGACGAAAGCCCGACCGAGATGGGGCAACAGTTGCCCGGTGGAATACGCCTTTTCTGCGAAGAGCCCGTTGCTGGTGCCGAGGATATCAAGTGGTCAGGCCCACCGATCCTGGTATACCACTACGAAGACGATGAACGCTGCTTCCGCGAGATGATGCCGGATATTTACCTGCTGGCCCCGACGCGGGAGATCTCGTTTAGGCCGGCAACTGAACGGTATGATTTGCCGCGTGGTGTTGGGAAGCAATCCGTTTTCAACGAACCGCTGTCTTGGCTTACCGAGGGGCAGGCCCAGTTACCAAGCAGCGTCTCCCAGGAATTCGATGCCCCGCCCCGGGAACAGGATGGCCTTGGCGAGGCGTATGTCGGGGCAACGTCAAAGGTATGTGAAGTCCTGCAGAACCGGGTTGTAATGGTTCGTTCCGTGAACTTGCCGCAGCGCCTGGACTGCCCCTGGGCGGTGGCTCCGGGTGGTGGACTTGACCCCGCGATTTTCGTCAAGTACGTCCGGGACGGGGCCACCCGTTCCCTCCAAGACCGCGCACTCTGGGATTACAAGGTTGATATCGGGAATTCCCAGAATACTTACTACGTCCTCTCGACAATACCCAGGGGATTCGCAGTTGCAGTCAATGGATTCTTTGGCACGGGCGACGTTGCTGGCAAGTTCATCGAAGAACTCGGCGCACTGGGAATTGCCATAGGTGGAGAAGCCCTAAAGTCCGGTCGTCATGCCCTTGGAGTCGTCGGCTTGGTCGGTACGATTCGCCTGCTTAATGGTACCGGCGGAAATGGCAAGGGGGCTTTCCGGCAAGGCGGGAACTGCGTGGGTTTCTTGGTTCCCGTTGACTCTTTTGTATCCTTCTTCGGCAGGAAGCCGGGATCAAGGACCAAGATAGACGAACACTCCAGGAGAACAGATCTCCTGGCAATCCAGCTTGTGTTACCTGGAAATGGTGAAGACCGTCTCGGTATCTACGCGTGTGGCATCGAGTCGAAATTCGTATCTCGCTCCCTCTCCCAGCCAAGGGCGATAGAAGCCCTTGAACAAGCACGAGCGTCGGTGGAGCAATTCCGGGCCCTGGTCGAGGTAAGCCTCGAACACGGGGCAATGCCAGAGCGGCTTGGGTTGCTTGCGATTCTCAGGTTTGGGCTCCGCATTTCCAGTCCAAGCAAGCAAGAGGAGATCCAGGCATGGATAGAGACCGAGCGACGAGTTTTCCAGGCAGTCCTCCAGGGACAGTACGAGTACAGGCAGGCCGTGCACGACGCCGTGGTAGTGTCCACGGAAGGACAGTTGCCTGGTACTGCCGAGGCTAACACGTTGCCCGGGGGAATGTGGATACGGATTAACCAGGGCCATTGGCCAGGTGTTTCGGACACTCCCCAGTTGGATGAAATACGGGAGCAGGTTTCCCGGCTATTCGGGATTCCGTGGGACGGGTGTGGACAACACGGGGATGACGAGGAATTGCCACCCCCAGATGTTGTCCATGGACCGTCACCAGCTATTATTACCCCGACCGTTCCAGCAGGAGAACAGCCGAGTTCCCGCGAAGAAACGGATAACGCCCAACCGGTTGAGGCGGACACGGGGAGGCAGGCAAGTGGTAGCAGCCAAGATGTTTTGCCCATCGACCACGGCGGGGCGGCGAGCCCACTTAAAAGAATCCTCTTGGGGGTAGACGATGCCCGTCGCCCAGTTTTCCTTGATCCCCAGTCGCCTATTGATCCCCTGGATAACTTGAACCTCATGGTGTCCGGGTCCTCGGGAACGGGTAAGACCCAACTACTAAAATATCTGGTCTGCAAAATCCGCGAGCAGGGAAAGAACGTACTCATCCTTGATTTCAAGAATGACTTCGCCAGTGACCCC
>ERZ795050.5868-NODE-5868-length-10204-cov-3.760173_pt1 | contig 10204 bp, 6 predicted proteins | sample MGYA00375134_ERZ795050 | MGnify/ENA primary metagenome ERZ795050 (study PRJEB30179, sample SAMN05720221) | activated sludge metagenome | isolation source: Anaerobic digester | place: Japan | collected 2015-05-26 ... | reverse complement strand
GTTCATCGTGCGCTGGCCCGGCGTCGTGAAGCCGGGGTCGGTGTGCGGACAGCTCGCGCACCAGGCGGACGTCCTCGCCACGCTGGCCGAGATCCTCGGCGCGAAGCTGCCGGCCGGGGCGGGCGAGGACAGCTTCAGCCTGCTGCCGCTACTGCGCGGCGAAGACCGCCCCGTGCGCGAGCACGCGGTGAGCTGCGCAGCGAACGGCGTGCAGGGCGTGCGCCAAGGCGCGTGGAAGCTCATCTGCAGCGCGCCTCCGCAGCTCTACAACTTGGCGGAAGACTTGGGGGAAACCCGCGACCTCGCCGCGCAGCAGCCCGAGCGCGTGAAGGAGCTTCTGGCGCTGCGCGAGAGGCTCATCACGGACGGTCGCAGCACGCCGGGCGAGCCGCAGAAGAACGACGTCGACGTGATCCGCCTGCCCGCCACGGCGGCAGGCGCGCCGAAAGCTAAGCAGCGGAAGGGCAAAAAATAAACGCGCCCGCCCTGACCGCGGCCCCGCCCGCCATTGACAATCGCCAGCGCAACCTTTACTGTCTTTCCCGAATAAAACGCCGCAAAACGGCGAAGCGAAGGGGGACGGTTCATGCGCTCATGGATAGCTGGGGTGTTGCTGGGGATCGTGGCTTGGGGACAGATCGCGCGGGCGGAGGATTCTGACCGGAAGGTCTCCGCGACGGAGGCGCTCGGAAACTTCAACACCTTCGCGGGCGAAGTTAAGCCGCTCAAGGTCCGCGTGCAAAACAGAGCGGGCGGGCCGCAGATCTGCGTGAATGGCCGGGCGGTTCCGCCGCGCTTCTTCTGGGGAAGCGAGAACAGCGGCCGCGTGCCGGTCGGCGAAACGTGGAGCGCGCGCGCGTTCGAGTTCACGCCCGACACCGATGTGGCGGGCAACGGCACGCTGCACTTCCGCTTCGTGCAGGAGCCTGCGGCGCTCTGGATCAAGGACCTGCGACTGGTTGACGCTGCGACCGGCGCGGACGTGCTGCCGGCGGGTAGCTTCGCGGCGGCCGATGCCTTCAAGAAGAGTTGGAGCGCGTGGCCGGTGGGCGCGGAGAACACGGTGGGCCAGCTCGCGTTCGAGGAGGGCGGGCTGCGCGTCACGCTGAGCGCGCCGAAGGGGGGCGGCAAGTGGCCGGACTTCCACCTGCACAGCCGCTGCGCGCTCACGTTCGTCAAAGGCCGCACCTACCGCTGCACCTTCCGCGTCAAAGGGACGCCGGACCAGCACCTGCTGCCCTGCGTCTACCGCGTCGACAGCGGCGTACACTCGCGCATCGGCGGCCCGCAGGGCTCGTTCTACAGCCAGATCGCCCTGGCCCGCGACGCGGGCGTGAACCTGGTGTCCTTTGCGGCGCCGACCTGCTGGGCGCCGCCCGAGCAGGCCCAGGACTGGTCGCCCGTCGACGCCCTCTGCCGCCGCATCATCGCGGTCAACCCGAACGTGCTGCTGGTGCCGCGCTTCAGCGCCAACGCGCCGCACTGGTGGATCGAGCGCCACCCCGAGGCGCGCATGGTGTACGACGGCGCGACGCCCGCTCCCGTGGCCTGCGTCTCGGACCGCGCCTACCGCGCCGACATATGCGCGCATCTCGAGAAACTCGCTCGGCACCTGTGCGAGGCCTTCCCGGACCACTTCGCGGGGCTGCACCCGTGCGGCCAGAACACAGGCGAGTGGTTCTACTACGACTCGTGGAAGCGCCCCCTGAGCGGCTACGACCCCGCCACGCGGGCGGCGTTCCGGGAGTGGCTGAAGGCGCGGGGCGATCCGGCGTGGGCCGCGGCCGAGCCGCCGGCGGCCGAGGCGCGGCGGGGCCATCCGAACGGCTTCCTGCGCGACCCGGCCCGCGAGGGGCGCCTCATCGACTTCGCCCGCTTCCAGCAGGAGGAGATGGCCGACTTCGTGGCCGCACTCGCCGCCGCCTGTCGCCGCGGCACGTCGGGGCAGAAGCTGGTGCTTTTCTTCTACGGCTACGGCTTCGAGTTTCCGCCGCTCGGGAACGGCGCGCCGACGAGCGGCCACTATGCGCTCGGGCGGCTGCTGAAGCACGCGGACGACCTCGACATCCTCTGCTCGCCGATCTCCTACACGGACCGCGAGTGGCTGGGCACCGCGCCGGCGATGAGCGCGGCCGAGAGCGTGATGCGGGCCGGCGTCCTCTGGCTCAACGAGGACGACTCGCGCACCTACCTCGATCCGCGCAAGCAGGAGCACGCGCAGGAGGGCGGGCTCGTCAACCTCAAGCAGACGCAGCAGGTGATGCTGCGCAACACGGCACAGGCCGCGCTGCGCGGCTTCGGCACGTGGTGGATGGACCTGCCCGGCCAGGGCTGGTTCAACGACGCGGCGATCTGGGAGCAGATCGTGCGGCTGCGGCCGGTGGACGAAACGCTGGCGCGGCGCGACACGCCCTTCGCGCCGGAGGTCGCCGCGATCATCGACGAGGACAGCATGTGCCACCTCACGGGCGGCTCGGCGCTGGCGGCGCGCCCGCTGATCTACGAGGGCCGCGCCGCGCTCGGGCGCAGCGGCGCGCCGTACGGGCAGTACCTGCTGAGCGACGCGCTGGCGGGCCAGGTTCCTGCGCGCCTGCAGATCTTCCTCTCCGCGTGGCGGCTCACGCCTGAGCAGCGGCAAGCGCTGGACGCGCAGCGGGAAGGCAGCCTTCTGAAGATGCTGGGCGGCTGGCTGGGGCTGGGGCATGGTTCGGATGTGACGCGCGTCTGGTGCTGGGCGCCGGGCTATCTCTTCCCGGACCGCGCGGATGCGGCGGGCGTTCAGGCTGTGACGGGCTTCAAGGCGCGGGCCGTCGCGCTGCCCACGTCGGAGGTCGCTCCGACGGAGGCCGGCAGGAAACACGGGCTCGACAAGCCGTGGGGGCCGAAGGTGAAGATCGAGCCGCTCTTCTTGGTCGAGGCCCCGCCCACAGAAGTGTGGGCCACTTACAGCGACGGCTCGCCCGCCGTGGCCGTGCGGCGCACGCGGGCGGGGCACGACGTGTTTGTGGGCGTGCCGCAGCTGACGCCGGAGCTGGCGCACGCGCTCGCGAAACTTGCGGGCGTTCACACCTACGCACAGCCTGGGCCCGCGCTCTGGGCCGCGAACGGCTATCTCTCCGTACAGGCGCAGACGAACGGGGTCGTGCGCTTCAACACCGGCCGCAAGGGTCCGGTGACCGACGCGCTCGACGGAGCGAAAGTCGGCGACGGCCCGACGGTCGAGCTGAACCTCGAGGCGGGCGAGGTCCGGGTGCTGCGCTACTGAAAGCGAAAGCGGAGCGCTAGAGCGGGTTCTGCGTGCGGCGGAAGAGGGCGGGCGGCCGGCCGGTGACCTGCGTGAACACGCGCGTCAGGTAGGCGCGGTTGGGGAAGCCGGTCTGCTCGGCGACTTCGGCGAGCGAGGCGCGGCTGCTCAGCATCAGGTCAGCGGCCGCGCGCACCCGCACCTGCATGAGGAACTGCCGCGGCGAGATGCCCTGGTAGCGGAGGAAGAGACGCGTCAGGGAGCGCTCGCTGACGCCGGCGCAGCGTGCCAACGCGGCATTCGAGAGCGGCTCGCGGTAGTGCTCTTCGATGTGCTGCAGGAGCTTCCGCAGCTCGGCGGGCTTCTCTTCGAGCCAGCGGATCTCGGTGCGGCCGAGCGCGAGGTGCAGGAGCGCCAGGCCGACGTGTAGTAGACGGGCTTTGACGGCCTCGCGGTTCCGGGCCTTCAGGAGTCGCACCGCCTCGCGGAGCACCTCCAGCTCGCAGGCATTTGGCCGGAGAAGGATCGGGATGGGCTGGTCCGGATGCACGCGGCGCGTGCAGGTGAAGTGGAGCCAGAACTTCGAGCGCGGCTCGCGCCCCTGCGTGTGGAACATCTGGTGATCGGGGATCAACACCAGGTGCTCGGGGCCGAGCGTGACGGACCGCCCCGTGTCCGGAAAAAGAATCCGGTGGCCCGGATCGAAGTCGTAGTAGAGCCGCCAGAAGGGGCTGAACACGCGGGGGTAGTCCCAGTGTGGCCGGGCGCGGGCGAAGCCCGCCTCGTGCAGCAGCAGGCTCTCCGCGGGCTGCACGCCCAACGGATCGAACTCGGCGCCCTGGCCGGAAAAGGGGCTCGAGTAGGCGCCGAGCTTGGCATAGTGTTCGGCCGAATAGGGCATGCCTGTATCGTAGGAGAGCGGGCGGGCGCCGTCAACGCCGAATGGCCGGATCAGACACAAAAAAGGCCGGTGAGGATATAGACGCAAAGGGTGGTGAACTGTTACTTTAACATCATGGCTGGATGTGCGTTCAAAAGGGGTGGCTCGGATGAAAAGCGTCTGCTGCGGAAAAGGGAAGGTGCAAACCATGAATAGACAGGCACAGTCGGCGCTGGCCGGATTCAGCCGGCGCGAGTTCTTGGGGGTTCTCGGGGCCGGGACGGCGGCCGCGTCCGGCGCGCTGCCGCTGCCGGCTTTCGCCAAGGAGCCGAGCGCCGGCGGGACGTCGCCCCGCGTGTGGATCGACCCGCGCATCCATACGCTGCCGAAGCGGCCGTGGCGCAAGATCCACCAGGACTTCCACAACTCTGTGCATGTGCCCAAGATCGGCGCGGCCTTCAGCGCCGACGAGTGGGGCGACCGGCTCGTGGCGGGCAACGTGGACGCGATCGTGGTCTTCGCGAAGGACATGCACGGGCTCTTCTACTACCCCAGCCCGTCCGGCCCCGTCCACCCCGGCCTCTCGTTCGACCTCCTGGGCGAGCAGGTCAAGGCGTGCCGCGCGCGCAAGATCGCGGTCTATGCCTACTACTGCGTCACGTGGGACCACCATCTGGCCGACAAGCACCCCGAGTGGCGCGTGATCAAGCGCGACGGCTCGGACTACATGCCCAAGGCCGGGCAGACGCCAGGCTGGACCGCGCTCTGCCTCGCGAACGAGGAGTACCTCAAGCTGATGGACGACCACGCGCGCGAGTTCGTCTCCAAGTACGAGATCGACGGCGCGTGGTTCGACATGGCCGAGCCGATCTCGTACGAGTGCTTCTGCCCCGCGTGCAAGCGCCAGTTGGCCGCGGCCGGCAAGGATCCGCTCGACGCCGAGGCGCAGCGCGCCCACAAGAACCGGCTCTTCCTCGACTGGCACCGGCGCATCCGAGACGTCGTGCGCGCCGCGCGGCCGGGCTGCCAGACGGACTTCAACGACATCGGGCTAGCCTGCGTCAGCCAGCGCGCGGAGCTGCTCGACAACATCGACATCGAGGCGCTGCCCACGGGCGGCTGGGGCTATTTCTACGCGCCGGCGCAAATCCGCTACCAGCGCACCTTCGGCATCCCGGTGTACGGCATGACCGGCCGCTTCGTCACCTCGTGGGCCGACTTCGGCGGGCTCAAGCTGCCGCAGCAACTTGACGTGGAGCTCGCCAGCATCGTCGCCAACGCGGCGCGCTGCGACGTGGGCGACCAGATGCCGCCCAACGGCAGGCTCGACCCGGCCGTGTACCACGTGATCGGCCAATCGTTCGGACGCGTCAAGAAGCTTGAGCCTTTCCTCGAAGGCGCGTCGCCCGTGACCGAGGCCGCGATGCTGATCCCGGCCGTGCCGTTCGACCGGCTGCGCGACGATTACCTCTATGGCGTCACCAAGCTCATGCTCGAGGCGCGGCTGCAGTTCGACGTGGTCGAGCCGGTCCAGGAGTGGGAGCGCTACGGGATCGTCGTGCTGCCGGACGCCTACCGGCCGGACGCGGCGACCGTCGAGCGGCTGCATGCCTACATCGCCAAGGGCGGCGCGGTGCTGGTGATTCAGGACGCCGGGCGGACCGCCGGCGCCGAGACCTCGTGGCTCGAGCGCTACGGGCTCACCTACGCGGGCGAATCGCCCTTCAAGCCCGCCTACCTGGTGCCGAAGGTCCCCTTCACCGGCGACATCCCGGCCTACGAGTACGCGCTCTACGACGGGGCCGCGCAGTGGAAGGCCGCAGCGCCGGCCGTCTCGCTCGCGGCGCTGGGCGAGCCGCTCTTCCAGCGCAGCGGCAAGCAGTTCACCAGCCACAAGCAGACGCCGTTCGACCATGCCACGGACTTCGCGGTCGTCGCGCGCAGCGGCCGCGTCGGCCTGCTGGCCTTTCCGGCGGGCGCGAGCTACTACCGCACCGGCTACTGGGTCTACCGCGCCGCGTTCGAGCGGCTGCTCAGCGAGATCCTGCCCGCGCGGCTGGTCGACACGGACGCGCCGCTCTCGACGGAGATCACGGTGACGCACCAGCTGGCGGACGCGGCGGCGAAGCGCGCGGAGCGCTACCTCGTGCACGTGATCAACTGGTCGGCCAACCGCAAGGCGCCGCCGCACCCCGAGGTGTTCGAGTCGCCGGTGCCGCTGCGCGACGTGCGCGTGCGGCTCAACCTTCCGCTCAAGGTCAAGGCCGCCCGCGCGGTGACGGCAGACGAGAAGCTCCGCGCCCGCGCCGTAGCCGGCGGCGTCGAAGTGGTGATCCCGCGCGTGCCGATCCACGAGATCGTGTCGCTGGAGGTGCGATGATAGGGCGAGGTTTTCGAGATTGTCGGTTTCATCGGAATCATCGATAATGCCGATGAACTCGAAGATATCGATAACCCCGACAACATAGAAAGGGCACCTCCTCATGGCCGAACTCTTCCATGGAGCGGGCGGCTACCGCTGGCTCGACTCCTTTGTGATGGGCACGATCATCCAGCTTGGGACGCACCGGTTTTGCGAGAAATTTTTGACGCGTCAGATTGATCCGACTGGGCGACAATACGATCAGATGACGCAAGCCGCTCGCTCGGGCTGCATGAACAACGTGGAAGGCTCAGAACGCGGCGCGACGTCCAAAGAGACCGAAATGAAGCTCACGGATGTCGCCCGGGCCAGCCTCGCTGAGCTGTGCAATGACTACGTGTTCTGGCTTTTGAAGAAAAGGCGGACGCCGTGGCCGAAGCTGTCGAGCGAAGCACGAGCCGTTTACGACATCCGCTTGGACAAGCCCGAGTATGGCAGCGACGTTCTGCACGACTCCTGCGAACACATCCTGAAACAGCAGGAAAAGTTCAACCAGTGGTTGGTTTCAGACGATGACGCTGTGATGGCAAACGTACTGATCATTTTGATCGCCCGCACGATCAACATGCTGAACCATCAGCTGGGCGCACAAGGTGAGAAGTTCGTCCAGGAGGGCGGTTTTCGGGAGCAGCTCAAAGAGGTTCGCACGGAAGAGCTGGCCCGCCGTGAGGGCGCGCCGCTCTGCCCCGAGTGCGGCGCACCGATGCGCAAGCGCATGGCCAAAAGCGGGAAGAACGCGGGCACCCCGTTCTGGGGCTGCTCGGCCTATCCGAAGTGCAACGGAACGAAGGAGGTGGAGAAGTGAGAGAGGAATCGATGTCATCGAGAGTGTCGGAATCTTCGGAATCATCGATGATCTCGAAAAACTCGAAGCTCTCGACCATTAGCCGCCGGCACTTTTTCGGCGGGCTCGTCACCCTTGCGGCCGCACCGCTCCTCGTCCGCGCGCAGGCCGCAGGGCCGCGCCGCTTCGGCGACGGGCGCGACTGGTTCTTCGAGAAGCGCTTGGGGCTGTTCATCCACTGGGGCATCTATGCGGTCGGCGGCTGGCACGAGCAGCACATGTACCGCAAGCGCCTGAGCCGCGCCGAGTACGCGCCCTTCCTGGGCCAGTTCAACCCGGTGAAGTTCGAGCCCGAGCGCTGGCTCGACCTCGCGCAGGAGGCGGGCATGGGCTACCTGACCTTCACGTGCAAGCACATCGACGGCTTCTGCATGTGGGACACCCGGCAGACCGAGTACAAGGTCACGCGCACGCCGTACGGCAAGGACACGCTCGCGCGGCTGGCCGAGGCCTGCCACAAGCGCAAGTTCCCGCTCTGCCTCTACTACTCCTGCGCGGACATGCACCACCCGAACTATCCGAACGCAGGACGCTCCTACGAGCTGCGCGCGCCTGAGCCGGGCGACCAGCCCGACCTGGCGCGCTACCTCGAGTATGTGAGGGCGCAGGTGCGCGAGCTCTGCACGGACTACGGCGAGATCCACGGCTTCTGGTGGGACGCGAATGTCATCAAGCACCGCGACCCTTCCTTCAACGCGCTGATCCGGCAGCTGCAGCCCCAGGCGGTCATCAACAACCGGGGCTACGACGACGGCGACTTCGGCACGCCCGAGCGCGACTGGGACAGCTCGGTCGACAAGCAGGCGCAGTTCGAGAAGCCGGTCGAGGCCTGCCAGGCGGTCGGCTACCAGAGCTGGTGCTGGCGCGAGGACGAGGACCGCTACAGCAACGCGCACCTGATCCGCAGCGTCCAGAAGGTGCTGGCCAAGGGCGGCAACTACCTGCTCAACGTCGGCCCCAAGCCGGACGGCACGATCGACGGGGAGTCGGCCGCGACGCTGCGCCGCATCGGCGCGTGGCTGAAGCCCGTGCGCGAGTCGCTCTTCGAGGTTGCGCCGGCGAACGCGCTCACGGCCAACCGCGACGTGGTGCTCACTCGGCGAGGCAACGCGCTCTACGTGCACCTGATCAAGGAGCCCGAGACCGCGTCCGTCTTTCTGCACCCGCTGGCGGAGACGCCGCGCCGCGCGACGCTGCTCAACACCGGCGAGCCGGTCGCCTTCGACGTGGCGGACCTGCCGCGCCTGCACAACCAGACGCCCGACCGCTGCCTGCGCCTCAAGCACCTGCCCGTGAACGACCGGCCGACCGCGGGCTGGGTGATCCGGCTCGACTTCGACCGGCTCCCGGAAGGAACACCAGCCAAAGACAAAGGAGAGGAGACAAAGTGAGGTCGAGATCTTCGAGATTGTCGGAATCATCGGAATCATCGATAATGCCGATGAACTCGAAAATATCGATAATCTCGACAACCTCGATGAATCCGATAACCTCGAAGATCCCGTGTCTCCGCCGCCGCCAGTTCCTCGGCGGGCTAGGCGCGCTGGTTGTTGCGGCACCGGCCTCCGGCGATGCGCCCAAGGACGGCTGGCGTCCGCTCTTCAACGGCAAGGACCTCGAGGGCTGGCTCGTGAAGCTGAACCACCACCCGCTCGGCGAGAACTTCGGCGACACCTTCCGCGTGGAGGACGGGATGATCCAGGTGCGCTACGACCAGTACGGCGACTTCGGCGACCGCTTCGGGCACCTCTATTACAACCGGCCCTTCTCGCACTACCACTTGGCCGTGGAGTACCGCTTCGTCGGCTCGCTGCAGAAGGGCGCGCCCAAGTACGCCGAGCTCAACAGCGGCGTCATGTTCCACGCCCAAGATCCGCGGACGATGCTGCTCGACCAGAACTGGCCGATCGCGCTGGAGCTTCAGTTTCTGGCCGGCCTGCCCGACGGCAAGCCGCGTCCCACCGGCTGCGTCTGCACGCCCGGCACGCACGTGGTGTACAACGGCCGGCTGGTCAAAGACCACATCATCCAGTCTACGGCCGGCACGTACCCGCCCGGCGAGTGGGTGCGCGCGGAGGTCATCGTGCACGGCAGCCAGCGCATCGAACACATCATCAACGGGAAAAAGGTGCTGGAATACAGCCAGCCGCAGATCGGCGGCGGGGTGGTGGCTGGCTACGATCCGAAGATTTTCCAAGAGGGCAAGATCTTGAGCGAGGGCTTCATCGGGTTGCAGAGCGAAGGGCAGCCGGTCGACTTCCGCAAAGTCGAGATCCGGGAGCTGGAGCCCAAATGAACAGAGCAGCAGGGCTATCCACCGTGTTTTTGGCGTTGCCCCTCTGCGTCTGCTTTTCGCGAGAAGCGCCGCAAATCATCTGGGCCTCCGATCCGATACGGCCAGGCGAGACGGTGCTGCTGACGGGTGAAGGCTTCACGAGCAACAGCGTGGTTGAGCTGAGCGAGACGGGTGCCGCCGAGTCGTGGGCCGCGCTGGAGGTGCTGCAGGTGAGCGCGCAGTCGCTGAAAGCCATCGTCCCGGAAAGCCGTCCGCTGAGCGTGTGGGCGTGCCGCGTCCGCGAGGGAGAGCGCGTTTCGAAAACAGAGTGGCTCAACGAGCCTGCCGTGTGGTGGTGGAACGGGGACGCCGGCGAGGCCGCCACGCCCGGCGGCTGGCTGCGCGTGTTTGGCAAGTGCCTCACCTTCGGCGGCGCCAGCCGCGCGGTGCTGCAGGCCGCCTCGGGGCCGGCGGTCGCCCTATCGCCCCAGGCGGCCAGCGGGTATGCCCTCCTCTTCGACATCCCCCAGGACCTGGCG
>ERZ795050.5860-NODE-5860-length-10214-cov-5.954720_pt1 | contig 10214 bp, 14 predicted proteins | sample MGYA00375134_ERZ795050 | MGnify/ENA primary metagenome ERZ795050 (study PRJEB30179, sample SAMN05720221) | activated sludge metagenome | isolation source: Anaerobic digester | place: Japan | collected 2015-05-26 ... | reverse complement strand
ACGTCGGCACGCTGGCCTGTCCACAGATTGTGGTAGGCACCATCCAAAGTGCGGAAGTTGTCCACACCATAGGCCAGCGTGCCGAAGACGCTCTCGGCATAGGCGACAACAGCCGAGGCCGTCGCGCTGCCCGTCCAGAGGTACATCGTACCTTCGGGCCAGGCGAAGGTCTCGGCCATTTAGCCGATGTACCCGCTCGCCGTCGGGCCGTTCATCGCCAGCGCCACAAACTGAAAGCTCAGGGCGTTCTCCTGATCGCCCTCGGTGAACTGACGCTGCGTGAGGGCAGCCCCATGGAACTGGTAGAAGAAAGCAGCCCCCGCTTCTGGCGCGGTCATCTTCAGTTCCAGATGCACCATCGGCACCGACGCCCCCGCCCCCGCCGACGGGTTGGGAAACTGGGCCGTAGTAGCCCAGGCCACGTCAAACGAGCCGTTGATGGCCTCTTTGCTAACCAGCTTGTGATGGTTCGGAATACCCCGGTCTGAGATGGTAGCGATGGTATTGGCGCTCGTCCAAGTGAAGTTGCGGACGAAGCCCATCAGCGCCGTCGGCGCACCACTCGCCGTGGCCCATCCCGACCCGCTGCCACTGGCCTGTACCCAGCGCAGCGCACCCTCGTAACGATTCCTGACTTCTGGCATGATCTGACTCCTTGTCGCCTATGCTCGCTCTATCCAACTGAAGTAAAGTAACATCCGCCGCCGCTCGATGTCCGGGTTTGGGTCATAGGGCGGCGTCCGCGCCTCTACCCTGTCAATAACGATGCGGTAGCTGACATTGCCTGGAGCCGCCGCATTGGTGTAAAAGTCTTTTATGATTAGCGCGCTGCCCGTGCTGCGCAGACTGATCACCGCCTTCGTCAGCGCATCCTGCATCTGCGCCAGTTGCGCCCGCCAGTTGGCGTCGCGCCGCGTGGCCCAAGCGTTTACTTCCACAATGCCGAACTTCTGCTCGCCTGATCCATCGTCCACGCGCCCGCCCTGGTACGGAGACGGCCCGGTATCCGCGCCCAGATAGTGCACCGAGTAGCAGGGCAGCGTCGCGTTGCCCATCGGGTCTTGCGGGTTCTCCACAACCAGCGTAACGCTACTCAGCAGGGGCGGCTTGTTGCCGGTCAACGCACCCTGTAGCCAGGCGTAAAGCGTGCCCAGAACGTTGTATTGCCCGGTCGTGTGCGAGAATGTCACCGCTAGAATTCCCCCATGATTTCGTCAATGTACTTGTCCAGCAGCCGCACAGCGTGCTCCTCAGCACGGTCAAGGAAGCCGGCGGGCGCTTGCTTGCTGTGCCCCGCGTTCAGGTTCTCGATGTAGGGCACATTCGACCCCTGCACGATGGTCAGGCCGTTGTCCTTCTCTTCCCATACGGCGTCGCCAGGCTCGGCCCCCTTTGCGTGCGCCCGTAACATGCCCGGCGTCCAGTGCCCCCAACTTGCCCGCGCCCGCCCAGTATCAACCGGCATCTCCTCTTTCACGCGCCGCTCCGTCGCCAGCGATGTTTCGCGCAACCGCCGCTTGCAGGACACAACGATCTTTTTAGCCTGCTGCTCGGTGTAGCGGCGTTCCTCATGCAACTGCCTGGCGTCAACCTGGATGCGCATCTTTCACCGCCGTCATCTTGAGACACAGTTCAACAATCGCGTTAATCCGCCCGATTGAACTCCGGTACACGGCCTGTTGGAACAGCGCATCGTCCAGCTTCGTGTCCGGGTCGTACATGATCTGCGTCTGCGCCTCGACAACCCGCACCGCGTCCTCGTGCGGCGAATACCAGATGTCGCGTTCGATGTCGAAGTCCCAGTGCCCGTTCTGTCGGTAGACGAACGGTGACCCGTCCCCTTCTGGTGGTTTCAGGTAGCCGAACGTGGCAAACGTGATGTATCGCGTATGCGTTGGGTCGCTGATCCCGCTGTTAGACCAGGCGAACGGGGCCAATATCCACGCCGTTCCGCCCGGCTTCATGATGCGATGCAGTTCTGAGAACCACGCGAACCACCCATCCTGATACTCCGGGTGACGCGGCACGAACTGCCCCTCCCAGACGATATGGTGCGGAATATGCTCCACGATGTGCGAGGCGATGGCATAGTCATAGGTATTATCGGGCAGCACCGCGCCATCGCTCTCGCGCCACGGGTAATCGAACAAATCCACAACCTTATTGACGCCCTCTAGCCCGTTCCAGTCCGCGTTATCCCAGGCGATCTCCGGGTCAGTGTAGAGCCAGTCAGGGATTAGCCCATGATGTTTTGGCCGTTCGCGGGGCAGTATCACCCTCCCGCAACCCAGGTTAATCCCGCGCTTGGTCGTCACTTGTCTCCGCCGCTTTCTGCTGCGTCTGCAGCCAATCCACAATCACCTGTGCTCGTGCGTCCCATGTGCCAGACTTCGCCCACTTCTGCCCAGCCTTTGCAATGCGCTCAGCATCTACCGAGTGCTCCAGCGCCCAGCGCACCTGCTCGACCGCGCCCGCCGTATCCTGGTACAGTAGGCAGTTCTGCCCATTGACCAGCCCCAGCGCCTCGCAGTCAGGGCACTCATCCATGACGACCAGGCAGCCCATCGCCGCCGTCTCCCAAACGCGCTGGGCCACGTCACCCGCCGCGCTGCGCACGAGGCTGATCTTGCTGTTCTGGTAGACCGCCGCGTACTGGTCATACACCGCGCCCGTGCCGTAGGCCATGCGCAGCGCCGGAATGTCGCGCAGCGCATACAGCAATTCGGCGCGCGGCCCGTACATGACCGCCAGCATCGCCGCGTCGTAGTGACGCTTGCTCCAGGCCGGGCCGGGCTTGAAGGCCACCTGGTCATAGCCGCAGGGCAGCCACGTCACGTTAGTCTCACCGATGCGCGCCCCGTGCCCGTGCGCCAGGAACAGGTGATCCACATCAAACTGCCCGTAATCGCGTACATGGTTATCTACGCCATACACGACCCAGGGCATATCGCCGCTGCGCTCGGCCCCCATGTTCGAGTCCATGATCAGCACGGCGTCCGGCGTCCAGCCCTCGTCAATCTCCGAGGGCGTCCAGATGTGGCGTGGATCAACCTGACCGCCCCAGATGGCGTTGGGCGGCTCCGGCACTGGCCCGGCAGACCGCGCATCATGCCCCATGCGCCGCAGCGCGTCCAGCACATAGCGCCCGGAGGCCACAGGCCAGTGAATGGCAAGTATCAGCAGTTTCATGCCCAGAACCTCACTTTGATTGCCGGCACGTCAGGCTCCACAACCTTCGTGTCTACCCAACGCGCTTTGAATGTCCGTGCGTTCATGGCAAATGATGGATTGCCGCCCGTGCTGCCCACTTCGTGCACCAGCCGGACGCGCGGCTCGTGCCAGACCTCGTAGCCTTCCAGTTGGGCGCGCACACAGAAATCGGCATCCTCAAAGTACCCGCGCCCGTAGGCCGTATCGAACCCGCCCAGCATGTTCCACAGCCCGCGCCGGACGGCCAGCGCCGCACCCGTAACCCAAGACACCTTGCGCGCCTTGCTGATCGGCTCCCAATCGGGATTGCCATAGCCCAGCGCCTCGTGGAACGGCTGCCCAGCGCCGTCAAATAGCCCGCCCACTGACTGGACTTTGCCGTCAGGAAACAACAGCGTAGGCCCGACAACGCCTACCTTGCCATGACTGTCAAAGAGCGCCAGAAGGGTCGCATCCCAGCCCGCCGCAGTCGGGTAGCAGTCCTGGTTAAGGAAGAACAGCACCTCGCCCTTTGCCCGCTTCGCCGCCTGGTTGCAGTTGCCCGCAAAGCCGAGATTGTAGTTTGTCCGCTCGCAGCACGGCCCCAGCGACAGCGGCCCGTTGTACTCGGTGCTGCTATCATCCTGCACCAACACCTCAGTTAGCTCCGGGTCGGTCGTCTCGCGCACCAACCGCAGGCAGCGCGTGACCTTCTCCAGATGGTTATAGGCCGGGATGATGACGCTAAGCCTCGGCGTGCTCACGCTTCCCCTCCAGCAACTCGACCTGCTGCCCGACGGCCTTGCCAATGCCTGCTGCCACGCCCGCCGGGTCGTTCGCCATCACATAGACCGGCGCATGTAGATGGATGGATTGCCCGGCCACGCCCGCCGGAATGCTCGGCTGCGCTGTCGGCGTAGGCGCGGGTTTCTGGCGCTTGCGCTCCAGGTCAGCGGCCCGCCGGGTCACGACCGCACCCAGTATATCCGCTACGGCACTTGCCGCCTTTTCCCAGGTGCGCCCCTTCGCCCACTCCAGCGCCCTCGCGCCTTTTGCCAACCGCTCGGCAGGCTGATCATACAGCGCCCGTAGCCCTTCAACCAAGTGCGCCATGTCGGGGCTGTAGTCACGCGCGCCGCCCCAGGTGCCTAGCTCGTCTGGCCTGGCGCGCACCAGTAGCCCGCGCTCCTGGTCGCCGATGATCTCACGCCCGCTGCAGTAGTCGAGCGCAACTGTTGGGATGCCCGTCGCCATCGCCTCGACATGCGGCAGGCCAAACCCCTCACGATGAGCGATGACCATGTGCACATCGAGCAGGTTGTACCGCTCGTTCAGCCCCTGCACGCCCGCCTTCAGCGCGTCCTCGCGGTAGCGCACGCGCGCCGGGTCAAGCCCACACTCGGCGATCAGTTGCTTAGGGATGTCCCAGCCCGCCGGACTGACCTTCTCACAGTCCAGAAACAGGTAGGCGTTGGGCACGTCAGGGAATGCATCGGCGAAGCCCTGCACCATGCTCGGAAACGCCTTGCGGCCCTGGTTCATGGCCATCACACCGACGATAAAGGCGTCCGCCGGCAGACCCATCTTCTGACGCAGCGCAGCCCGCGTCGCGTCGTCCAGGCGGTGAAACTCGCCCGTATCCACGCCCGGCGCGCACAGCCCCGCCGTAACGCCCGCCTTGCGAAACGCCTCGACGCCGAACTCGCTGATTGTTAAGAGTGCATCGAATTGCTTGGCGGCATCCAACCAATCTCGATAGATTGGCACTCCATCCACTGGCGTGATGACTATCTGCGCCGTCGTGCTCCAGTCAATGCCCGTCGCGTGGCGGGCCATAATGTGATACGGGAAGTCCTGCACACTCAGCACCACGTCCGGCTGATATGCGCCCCAGATACCTGTCAATGCCGCGCCGTGATCCCGCCCGTTCAGCGCCGCCACATGGAAGGGCAAGCCCAGGGGCAGCAGCCCGTCATACTGGATGCACGCACCCATAATCTCGTGCCCCTGCCGTCCCAGGTGCAGCGCGACGGCCCGACAGATGCGCCCGAAACCGGTCGGGATAAAGTCGCCAAAGATGAGAACCTTCGTCACTATTCCTCTCGCGCTTTCTGGCGCTTGTGCGCCTTAACCGGTCGTATCGCCCCGGCGCAGTACCGTCCGATACCAGACCTGCCCGCCGATATGCGTGGGCGTGCTATCGCCCTCGACGCGGTAGGCCACGCCGTTCCAGATCAACTCATCAAGCGGCCCCAGCGCAACCAGCGTGCTCACCACGGCGTCCCCAGCCATCATCTGACCGGCGGGCAGTTGCACCTCGCGGAAGCGGCTCTCATTGCCCTGCGGGGCGGCCCATAGCGCCGTGATGACGCGCTCGGCATAGGTGCGCGTTTCGCCGCCCCCCGCCCAGTACGCGCTTCCTGTGCCCGTCGTGGTGCTCAGGTAGTGCCGCCAGATGGCCGTCGCGCCCGCGTAGGACTGCACGCCGACGAACTGGCCGCTAATGCGGCTGCTGTTTGGCCCCCGGTAGCTCACCAGCCCTCCTGCCCCAATGCCCAGGACGCATACGCGCCAGCATCTACCGCGCCCTCATTAACCTCTTCGTTCAGTTGCTCGTACAGCTTCTGCAACTGCTGTTGCGCGGCAGTGTCGTCATACTCCGTCCCATCCGGCGCGGCCCACTTCGCCCGCTTCAGGCTATCGAACATCAGCGTCTTGACCGCCTCCAGCGCGGCCCCGGCCACCGTCCCGCCCACTGCGGTAAAGTGGCCGATCTCATCATTGCTGAAGATTGTGTGCACGCCGCGCACACGGAACGCGCTGTTGGCAGAGATGACTCCGCTGAACGCCACAAAGCCCGTCGCGTCTATCGTCGCGCCCGTCGCTGTCCAGCCGCCCACGCCCGGCACGAAAGCCGTGCCACTGACCACGTTCGTCACGCCCAGCCCAAAGATGGTCGCAGACCCATCCCCAGCCAGCGTCGAATCAAAGATGGTGGGCTTATCCTGAATGCGCAGACGCACCTGCTCAGCGGTCGTCAGGGCCATCGCTTAGCTCTCCGCTTCTGGCTCCTCCGCTTGGTCGGCGGAAGCCTCCGGCTTTTCTTGCCCCTGTTCGGCGGTGTCCTCGGCCTCTTCTTCCTCAGGCTCATCTTCTGGTTCATCTTCGGCCTTAGCCTCAGCAACCTTGCGTGGGCGGCCCCGCTTCTTGGGTGCAGGCTTTTCTGCGGGCGTCTGTGCTTCGAGTAGCACCTTCAACTGCTCGGTCAGTTCGTTCATCTTGGCTTCCAGCGTGCCCACGCGCTCCGCCGCCGCCGCGACTTCCTGCTCGCGCTGGTAGACCTCATACAGCGCCACAACCTCGCGCAAGTGCTGCGGATGCCAGTGCAGCCATTGGGCAAAGGTGGCCTCGCTGCGCCCGTGCACGTTGTTGACGTAATATTGCATACTGGGATAGAAGCCCAGCTTGTTCAGCAGTGTCGTATCCCCGTTCTGCGCCTCAGCGAATGCCTGCCCGACGACCTCACGCATCCAGTCAAGCGCCTTCTGTGTCTGTTCGTTCATCATCTGTCCTTTCTCAGTGTGGGGGGCAGGTCGCCCCACCCCCCTGCTCCATGCTAGTCAACCGTCGGCGCGGTCGTGCTGGACGAGTAGTACCAGAACCGATCATCCACGATGCCGAAACCAAACCACGTCCGCGCATAGTACCGCCACACGTCATTGACGGGGAAGTACTCAGGCGGCAGGACGCGGGCCGGATCGACGCGCTGGAACTTCACACCGCGCCCGCGCTGGCCCAACAGCCACTGATAGCTGCTGCCAAAACGGGGCGTCATGATGATCGTGTCCACCAGACCGTAGAACGGGTTGGTCACGCCGGTGCCGTACCGCTCCACCGTGATGACCGTCGAGTCATCATCGGCGTGGGCGCGCATCACCTGCTGCGAGCGCAGCAACTGCAACGCCGCGAAGTAAACCAGCGGCCCGCAGACGAGCGTATCCGGGCGCACGCCCAGGAAGTTGCCCGTGCGGTCGCGCTGCGTCACCAGGACGTTGTAGGCTGTGATCAGCCCACCAGCCGAGAACGTGGTAGCCGCCGTGTTGCTGTGCGTATAGTTGCCCGCCGTAGTCAACGCATCGAGCACCACGTCTTCTTCAGTCACGCGCAGCGAACGGCCAGCGGCCTCGGCGATCTGCTCCACCTTGCCAAGCTGGTCAAAGCGGCGCATTTCCTCGGTCACGGGCACAATGTACCCGCGCTTATAGTTCTTGACGATCTTCCCGGCTTCCAGAGCCAGCGCCGCCTCAGGATAGTCCTGGCCCTCCTCCACAACGGGCGCAGTGCCCATCGCGGCGTCGAGCAGGTACTCCTCCTGATGCTTGCTGGACGCAACTTCCGGCCCCACCAACTGCGGGTAGACGACCGGCTCCATCGCATAGGACTGCATCGAGATGAAGTTCAGCCCCTGCCGCAGCAGGTCGGGGAAGTTCGCCGTGTGTGCCGGGCCAAGTGCTACGGCCTCGGACAGTTCGACCTTGTCAGGGTCAACAGTACGCCGCCCATGACGGTCACGCGGGAACGGGATCATGTCCTCGGTGATGGTCAGCGGCCTGGATTCGAGCACGCGCTCTTCAACGCGGCCCCCTTCGAGAATCTTGGTCACGAGTGCGCGGTCAAGTGTCATCTCAGCACCCCCTAATAGTAGTCCGCATTACGCGGCCAGAGCCAGATGCCGAGTTGACCCGTACCGCCTGGGCCAGTGTCCGAGAACTCAAACACCGTCGCCACTGCCGGAACCGGCGCAGCCGCCGTGCCGCCCGAAACCGAGACTGGTACAGCCGTATTCCAGGTCGAGCCGAGGCCCGTCACGCCTGACGCGGCCATAACGCCAGAGCCAGTCATGACCGGCCCGGCCAGCACGCCAAAAAGCGGCTTGCCAGAGAACGCCGCCGACACAGCGAACGTGCCGCGCGTCGCCACGATAACCGCCGAGTTGATGACAAGCCGGCCCGCCCAGTCCCTCGCGGGATTGCGCGTGCAGGCGATGCCCACACCCGACGCCTTCCAGTACGCTATGCCCGTGTGCGTGGCAATGATATAGTTGCCCGACCACGAGACATAATCGCCCGGATTGATCTCATGTGCCGTACCCGATGCAGGGCAGGCCAGATACATGCCCTCCTGCGCCGGTGTACTGGCAAAGATAGCTGAAGCTGCTACCGCCATGCTAACCTCCTTGCTGGCGCTTGCGGATAGCGTCCAGGAAATCGTCTACCGAGCGCACCTCGTCAATATTGATCGGCCCCGGCACTGTGGGCAGGGCAACCGTAGCCGCTTCCTGCACCAGCCGGGGCGCGCCCTTCACTGCCGGGCCGGACTTCGCTCCGCCGAGCGCCACCATGCGCGCCCCGCGTTGCACAATGTCCAGCCAGCGGGCTGGGTCGCTCGCCGCGATTTCCTCACGCAATTCGTTTTCGATAGGGACGGGAAGCGCCACTTTGCGAAACGCCCGCTCTAGCTCGACCTCTAGCCCCTTACGCGCCAGTTCGCCGCGCAGCTTGGCAAGTTCGGCCTCTAGTGCAGTCACCTTGTCCGCCTGTGCCTTCATCTGTCCTTCGGCTTCGACCAGGGCAACGCGCGCCTGATCCCTCTCATTCAACGCGGTAGCCACCGCTTCCGTCTGCCGAACGGCCTTATACTCCCGCTTCAGCCGCTCCACAAACTCCGGCCTTGCCGCGATAAACTCATCGTAAGTCAGCGCGCTCAGTAGCTGCGCCGTCAGGTCGTCCGCGCCCGCCACAAGCGGCAGGAACCCGCCGCCCGCCGCCGGCGTGGTCACGTCATCCACGCTGTGCACGGCCGTGATGCTCTCAACAATCAGGTCGCCATTATCGCCCTTGCTGGCCCGCCCCACGGCGTTGATGCTGCCACCGAGCAGCGTGGCCGGCGCGCGCCCTTCCACGATGTCGCGCACCAGCGCCCACATGTCCTGCCCGGCATGGTTGCGCGTGAAATGGCGCACCGCATAGATACCGTCTTCGCGGTACTCAACGCCATCCAGCCAGCCGGTAATCTGGCGTACGCTGCGCTCCGGGCGGTCGCGCCTCTCGCCCGCCGACGGGTGATCCGCAAACGTCTTGACGCCCTCAAAGAGCGCCGTCGCCCGCTGCAACACGTCCGCGCCGTACACACGCCCGTTGGCGCTGCGCCCTGGGCGGATGATGCGCTGGCGTACCGTCTGCGCGTCGTTGTCAATGACCGCTTCGGCCAAGTCGAGCGTTTCCACAAAGACCAGCGTCTTGCTGTCTACCTTCCCCATCGTGCCCCCGCTTTCGCCCTCTTTGAGCAGGGCGTTTGCCACCCGGAATGCATACGTCTCGCATTTCTCCTGCTCGCCGCCCTTCGCCCGGCACTGGTCATACGCGCCGTTCCATGCGCCCACCCACTTCTTCGCCTGCGCGGGCGGAACGTGCTTCGGTACTGTGTCGGTCGTGTAGGGCATGGCGCTATTCCCTTTCAGCGAGCCAAAGCGCGTATCTCAGAAACGGGTCATTGTCAAAATAGATGCGCAGCCCGCCGCCCTGATCGGCAATGGCGTAAGCTACATAGCCGCGCCACTGCACCGCCTCCCTCTCAATGAACGCCTGAATCTTCAGCGCAAAGTGGTCGTCCATCAGTTCGCGTGCCGCCTGCACCAGCGCTTTCCTAACCGTTTCGCGCTCTGATGCGCCGTCTACCAGAATATCAGTCTCGCAGACGACTATGTCTTGGCGTGGCACCTTAATGCGCTTGTGCCCCAGCACCTCATAGATCATCGCGCCGCCATTTCTTCTGCCAGATACCAGGGCAGCCTCGCCTCGCGCAATCGCCGTGCCCCATCCTCTTCTGCCGCGCTCACAAATGAATCGTATGACCGCCCGCGATTCTCGAATGCCTCGCGCGCATAGGCCAGGTGGCCCTTAAGTCGCTGGTCGCGTATCTTATCAATCATGGTGTAAACAGTCTCATCATCAGGACTTGCCAGT
>ERZ795050.5851-NODE-5851-length-10226-cov-3.975912_pt1 | contig 10226 bp, 7 predicted proteins | sample MGYA00375134_ERZ795050 | MGnify/ENA primary metagenome ERZ795050 (study PRJEB30179, sample SAMN05720221) | activated sludge metagenome | isolation source: Anaerobic digester | place: Japan | collected 2015-05-26 ... | reverse complement strand
CGCGATCATGGCCAGCACCTCGGGCCAGACCGCCGCGTGCAGGCGCTTGTACTCGCCGATCTGCTCCGGCTTGACCTCGATCACCGACCCGTAGCGTTGCATATCACCACATCCTTCCTGCGCTCCGCCGGCGTCACATCCCACGCCGCCAGCCGGCCGCCTTTGACCGTGCCCGTGACGACCGTCTGATACGGCGCGTGCAGCTTGAAGGTGCAGTCCCATCCTGCCGGCCACGCCGGCAGCAGGTAGATTGCGCGGCCGTCGGTCTGCAGGATCAGCGACTGCAGGCCCTTCACCAGCACGCCGCCGTGGTCCTGATCCGGCGTCCAGTCGTAGTTCGGCCCCCAGAAGGCGGGGAAGCGTTCCCGCTTGTCGTGGCGCGTGGCGCGGTTCACGAGGTTGCTCCGCGCCTCCTCGGCCAAGCCGAGATAGGCCATGAAAAGATCGTCCTGCCGCCAGCCGAAGGCCCCCTTGTCCACGCGGAGCCGGAGCGCCTCGACGCCCCACTCGGAGTTCTTCCTGAAATCCACGAGGCGGAAGGGAAACACGGCGTAGAGCTCGGGGTTCTCGCAGTTCTGCTTCCGCGCGTACTGCGCCGCCGGCGCCAGCGCGGTCTTGCCGCCGACCTCGCGCGTCGGCAGCGGCGGCACCCGCGAGCGGACCCGCTCCCACAGCGCGCGCTCCGGCGCCGGCGCATCCGGCAGCAGCGCCAGCAGCCGCTCGCTCACCGCCTGGCAGCCCGCCACCTCCGGCAGGGCGTTCGTGCACTCCCACCACGTCTCCAGCGCCTGCGACGGGTGCATCACCCACTTGCCGTCCGGCCCTGTTTTGTAGTGCTCGTCAAAGAACGTCAGCACCTCACGGCAGAGCGGCAACGCCGAGCGCTCGAAGAAGGCGGCGTCCAGCGTGTGCTCGTAGTAGTCGAGCGCGTACCAGCACAGCTCCAGCCCGCCGACCCACTCCCACTTGTGCCAACGGCTCTCCTGCAGCTTGTCGGCGCGCCGCTCGAACGGCGTCCACCCGTAGGTCTCGCTGAACATCGCGCCCCAGAAGTAGACGCACTCCGGGTAGAACGCCCCGCCGTGGCCGCAGTAAAGCTTCGTCCGGTACTTGCAGAGCGGCAGCAGGTCGTCCACGTACATCTTGAAGAGCGGCCGCATCAGCTCGAAGTCGCCCCACGCGCACAGGCCGAGGTACGGCAGCCGCGTGTTCTGCCACCAGTAGCCCGGGCCCCAGCGCCGGTAGTCGGGTCCGCTTTTCTCATCGGGCGCGACCGTGAAGAGCGATCCGTTGAATTTGATCGGGTGCGCGCCACGCCCCGCGCAGGCCGTCACGAAGCGCTGCAGCGCGACCATCTGGCTCACGTACGCGGCTTCGTCCGCGGCTGCCGCGCCCGTCGAGTCGAGCAGCGTCCGACCGTTCACGCTGACCCGCCAGCCGCCCGCCGCCGTGTCGGCGACCGCGACCACGCGCGCCCACTGCCCGGCCGGCAGCGCGCCCTTGGCGCTCAGATGCGTCGACCCCGCAATGAGCCGGAGGCTATTGCCGGGAAAAGCGTCGATCAGGAAGCCGTCGCTCCCGCCCGGCGTGATCTGGTCGAAAATACGCCCCTTCTCGCCGGCCGCCGGCTTGACCTCCGCCTCGAAGGTGACACTCCCCGCCGCGTTCGTCGCCACGCGCACACCGCGCATCTCGCCGGCGAATGGGTTGTGCCCGGACTGGTCCTGGCCGACGCGCAGCGGATGGCGGCTGGGCGGGATAACCGGTGAGGCCACCGCTGCCGCCGCGGCGTTGGTCGTCGCGCAGATCCAACTGCGGCCCCAGAACTCGGCCCACCACCGGGCGTGCGCCTCGAAGTCGGCCTTGCCGGCCCGACGCTCCAGCTCGTTCAGGGCGGCCAGCCAGCGCTCCGGCGTCGAGGGCTGCTGCGTCAGCACGAAGATGTCGAAGCCGTGTGCGGCCTGGACGAGCCTCCCGCCGAAAATGCGGTCCCGGATCGGGTCGGGCAGAGGGAAGCCGGACAGCCCTTGGATTTTCGCCGTGATTTCGGGGCCGACCGACGTACGGTTGTGGTGGTACCAGGTGACGCGCCCGTCCCGCTCGGGCAGCAGCGTGTCCGGCTCCACGAACATCGGCGCCTCTTTCTGATCTTTCTTGCCGCGGTTGAGCAGCACGTCGCTGCACTCGAAAGACGCGATCTCGTGGCGGTTCGTGCGCCACAGCGCGACGGAGGCAGTGGCCGGCAGGTCCGTGGTGACGCGCACGACGGGCGCGTGGGCGTCGACCCACACGCGGATATTGTCCTGGATGACGACCGAGCCGCTCTTGAGGTCCAACACTTGTTTGAACGGGGCGGCGAACGCGGCCGGGTCGAAGCGCACCACCACCTCGCCGACTTTGACGAGGCGCGCGTTGTCGTCCCATGCGTCAGTCTTGCTGATGAGCAGGTGCAGGGTGCCGTCCGCCAGCGCCCACACGTTCAGGCCGATGTCTCCGTTCCCGAGCGGCATCGAACCGTGCTGGTCCGCGCTCGGCGCGTCCCACGCCACGTTGTAGCAGTCGGGATAGGGCCGCGGCGCCGCCGCAGCTCGCGCGGGGCTGGCAGCCAGCAACGACAGCAACCCCGCCAACCCCAGCACAGACAACGCCTTCTGGTTCTTTTCAAGCATAGCTCGGACTCCTTTATGCGGCGGGGGCACCCAGGTAGTTGCCGTAGGTCAGCAGCAACACGGCGGAGATCAGCACCGCCAGCGCCAGCCGGTTGACCCAGTGCGTCCGCGCCTCGCACTGCCGCCACTCGCGCAGCGCGACGCCGACGAGGTTGCTGATCAGCACCAGCATGATCATGTGGATCGCCCAGCTCGTGAACTTGTAGTCGCCCATCCGCACATGGCCGAGGTTGTAGAAGAAGAACTGGCCGTACCAGAAGACACCCGTCAGCACCGCCATCGCCCAGTTGAGCGGCAGACTCGCGCGCTCCGCGGCGGCGGGCAGCTCGACCAGTTCGCGGAGGGTGCTGTGCCGCGCGTGCAGCCAAAGGCAGTAGAGCGAGGTCGTCACGAAAGCGCCGGTGTTGGAGAAAATGTAGACCACGTTGCCGCTCCACACGCCCGCGCCGTGGGCGCCGGCGACCTTGGCGATCGGCTCGCCGACCTCCAGCGAGAAGCCGTACACGGCGGAGAGTACGCCGGCGAGCAGCGACAGCAGCAGCCCCTTCATCAGCGAGAACTCGCCGCCCTGTCGATGCGCGCTGAGATCCCGCTCCTTCAGCCGCCCCGACCATCCCGCGCAGGCGATGCCCACAACACCCACCGCGATGCCCGCGACGATCCACTCCGCCCCGGGCTTGCTGAGCGTGTCGGCCAGCGTGCCCTTGACCAGCGGCGGAATCAGGGTGCCCAGCACAGCGGAGAGGCCGACCGCGATCGCGTAGGTCAGCGAGAAGCCGATGTGTCGGATGGCGATGCCGAAGGCCGTGCCGCCGACGCCGTACGCCGCACCGAGCCCGAAGGAGAGCAGCATCGCGTCTCGCGGCGCCTCGCGCAGCACCTCGCCGAGCTGCGGAATCGTCAGCCACGCGCCGAGCAGCGGCAGCAGGAACCAGCAGAAGGCGGCTTGGGTAAGCCAGTAGCTCTGCCAGGACCAGCCGGCCACGCGCTTCTGCGGCGTGTAACAGGTGGCCGCGAACGTGGCGCCGACCGCGTGCATCGCGATGCCGAGGATAGGATTAGCTGCTACAGGACTCATGGCGGATCCTTCGTGAGTTACGGGTTACACGTTACAGGTTGTAGCGGTTCAACGGTTCTGGTTCGGCGGTTGACTATTCAAGGAATACCGCAGGCGCCACTTGGAAAATGGACATTCCTCGTTCAATATTGGATATTCCAATCTCACATCCGCTCGTCGAACTCGCCCAGCTTTAGCGGGTACTTACCGTATTCGCGCACGAGCTTGACGATGAAGTCGTAGGTCTTGCCCGAGACGTCGCTGGCGACGGAGTGGTCGGACTGGAAGATGAAGCCGCCGCCCTTGGCCGCGTTGAGCTTGCGCAGCACCTCGCGCCGGATCTCTGCCTCGTCGCCGCGCTCCCACACTTGCACGTCGCTGTTGCCGCAGAAGCCGAGCGTATGCCCGATTTCGCGCCGCAGCCGCACCGCGTCCATGTCCGCTTTTACCTCCAGCGGGTTGTAGGCGTCCACGCCCATCTCGGCGAAGTCGCGGATCACGCGGTTGACGTTGCCGCAGCCGTGGTAGATCACCAGCAGGCCATGCGCGTGCGCGAGGTCGGTGATCGCCTGGATCCACGGCTTGTAGTGTTCGCGCCAGAAATCGGGGTTCATGAACGTGCCGCACTTGTAGGCGAAGTCGCCCCAGATCACAAAGCCGTCAAGCTTACCCGCCGCGGCCTCGATCTCCGCCCGCGCGCAGTCGAGGTAGAACCGGCCGACCTGGGCGATGACCGCGGCCATGCGCTCGGGCTCGAGCCCGACCCACAGCATGTGGTTCTCGGGGCCGATGAAGCGCGTCATGAACTCGTTCACCTCGATGATGCTGCCGAACACCGGAAAGTCCGGCCAGAGCGAGCCCACCGTATTGACCCACGCGGGGCTGTTGCGTTCGAAGCCGTCCCCCACGCCCGCGATCTGGTTGTCGCCCGCGCTGAAGAAGCGGCGCGGGTCGTCCGGCCGGTCGAACGTGGCGACCGCCGCCTCCAGCTTCTCGAGCAAGTCGGTCTCGAAGCCGATGAATTCCGGCATCGGGAAGTCGAAGACCTTGCGCATGATCGCGCCGAAGCCGGTCTTGACCGTCACCTCCTGCGGCGTCTCCTTGAGCGTCTCGAAGGGGCGGATCCACGGATCCATGTTCGGCACGGTCACGATCCAGTCGAGGTCGTAATAGTAGTACGGGTTGGCGTCAGCCGGCAGCCCGAGCTCGGCGCGCCAACGCCGCACGAAGCCGCCCCAGAAGAAGTCGCTGATCGGCACGCGGTCCGGTTCCTCGTGCCGCAGGGCGGTCCTCAAGCGCTCCAGCTTGCGCAGGGTGTTCGCCTGGCGCACCTCTGTTTCCGCGCTTTTTCCCGTCGTGTCGAACATGCTCATGAGCGGCTTTCTCCTCCTCCTTCGAGAAACGCAGTCCTCGAAGTTGTTTCATTATCGGCCATCGGCGCGGCTTCGTCCATATCTGTTCCGGCCAAAGTTATGTCTTTTCCGGCCATTCCTTCCGTGCAGGGCGCGAGATGTATCAGCTTGACACAAATGGTGCGCGGTTTTGCGACAGCTTGTCGCGCCTCTGCCCGGCGGCTGGTTTCCGCGAAACCCGCGTATGACTTTCGCGCACAAGACCTTGTTTTGAAACCCAGAAAGTTGGCACACACCCTGCAAAAAAGCGGACGCAATCGCTGGGCCCCTTGAACGGACAGGGGGGCCGATCAGGAGGTGACAGACATGAGCGCCGAAGAGAGACTGACCGCCTGGCCGAAAGGGATTGCAGCCGTGTTGGCCGTACTGGCGCTGGTCTTGGGCGTTCAAAGTGTCGTCCTGTTCAAGATGTGGCAGGAGCGACCGGCGCCTCGCGGCGAGCGGGCGTGCGAAGCCTCGGCCGGTTCACACCGCGACGCGCGGGAGGACGCGGAGCCGTCAGCGCCCTCCGGGGCGCCGAAAGGCCTGCGCCCCTTTGCCGACCTGGACGAGTTCTGGCGGGGCTTCGACTCCGGCAACTGGGACCCGCTGGACGAGATGAAGCGGATGCGCGAGCACATGAACAGCCTGTTCGACGACTCGTTCGGACGCTTCAGCCTCGTGCCCGGCGCTGGCAAACAAGGAGACCGGTACCCGGGCTTCTCGCCCAAGCTGGACCTGCAGGAGAAGGACGACTGTTACGTGGCCAGAATGGACATTCCGGGAGCCAACAAGAACGACATCTCGGTCACGCTGGAGGACCGCGTCCTGACCGTAACAGGACGGGTACAAGAAACCGTTGAACAGAAAGACCGCAATCAGGTCCTGCGCAAGGAAAGGAGGAGCGGCCGGTTCGAGCGCACGCTCACCCTGCCGGGCCCCGTGCTTCCTGACAAGATGGACGCACGCTATGAGAACGGCGTGCTCACGGTCACCATACCCAAGGCAAAGGAGGTAGACACACAGTCCAAGACCATTCAGGTGAAATAAGAACCCGTGACCGGGGGCGGGCTTCATCCGAGGCGGTGGGAGGGCAATCCGTTCCGCCCAGAAGCCCGCACCCTTTTTGACTCCCCGCCCACCGCCTTGACAGCGCCCGGCGGCTCTTGTAAGGTGGTTCCAATCTCCACTTCGTCGGTCTGCTGCAAGGCGTGACCGGCAGATGCGGGTTCTGACCATCCTGAAGGAGACCTGTTTTCGGGACAATCGTGTTGCTCTCCGTGATCGCTTTCCTGCTCTTCGGAAAGTGGATGATCACCCTTGAGAAAGGGGCCGGGCGCGTTTTTATGGGCGTCGGTCCGGTCGGCTGGACGCGTCTGTTTTCGTACAACCGCGATTCTTTTGTCACGCTGCGCGCGACCGACATGCGTGAATGGCGTCCCACAAAGAGGCTTTCTGGTGCGCACGGGCACCCAGGACTTCGTGTTCGGCGCCACGATGAAGGAAGAGGCGAAAGTGTTCATCGCGGCCGCCATCATCCGAGAAGCGAAAGGGGGCTGAGGAAGCCTGCCTGCGGCCGCTTCCAGCCCAAAAAACCCATGACCATCCGAAAAGAACAGAGCGGCGACGCCGGCCGCATCCGCGAGGTGACCCAGCTGGCGTTCCGCACCTGTCCGCACGCGTGCGGGCGGGAGCAGGACATCGTCGACGCGCTGCGCGGCTCGGGCGCGCTGTCGCTCTCGCTGGTCGCGGTCATAGACGGCGAGCTCGTCGGCCACGTCGCCCTCTCGCCCGTGACGATTCCGGACGCCCGCGGCGCGTGGTACGGCCTGGGCCCGATCTCGGTCCTTCCGCGCCTGCAGCGCACGGGCATCGGCAGCGCCCTCATGGCCGATGCGCTCGCGTGGCTGAGGGAGCAGAACGCGGCCGGCTGCGTGCTGGTCGGCGACCCGCAGTACTACACCCGCTTCGGCTTCGCGTGCGACCCGTCGCTCACGGTCCCGGGCGTCCCGCCCGAAGTGACCCTGGCGCTCCGGCTGCGCCCCACCGAAGACCGCGGCCCCGTGCGCTTCCACGCCGCGTTCGGCTGCTGATCCGCGGCACGCCGCCTTCTTCTTTGACTCCGCAGAAGGCTTTTGTGGTAGAGTCTGCAAGTGAACGTCTATTGACGCGCGGAAAGCCGCGGACCAAACAAAGGGGACAACCATGAACACAGCCGGGCGGACGCTTCAGGTTTGCTGGTTAATCTTGGCTCTGGCTTGCGGCGCAGGCCTCGCCGCGCGCGCGGCCGAGGACGGGAAGCTGCGGATCATCGTGTTCGGGGCCCACCCCGACGACTGCGAGCTCAAGGCGGGCGGGGCTGCCGCGCTGTGGGCCGCGCAGGGACATCACGTGAAGTTCGTGTCCACGACCTCCGGCGACATCGGGCACGCGACCGAAGGCGGCGGCCCGCTCGCCAAGCGGCGCACGGCCGAAGTGAAGAAGGCCGCGGAGCTGCTGGGCATCGCGACCGAGGTGCTCGACATCCACGACGGTGAGCTGATGCCGACACTGGAGAACCGCCGCACCTTCGTCCGGCTGATCCGCGAGTGGAAAGCCGACCTCGTGATGGGGCCGCGCCCGAACGACTACCACCCCGACCACCGCTACACGGGAATCCTGATGCAGGACGCCGCGTTCATGGTGATCGTCCCGTCCTTCTGCCCGGAGACCCCGCACCTGCCCAAGAACCCCGTCTTCCTCTATCTCTCCGACAACTTCCAGAAGCCCAACCCCTTCACGCCGGACGTCGTGGTCTCCATCGATCCGGTTATCGACAAGAAAATGGAGGCGCTCTGGCAGCTGGAGTCGCAGATCGAGAGCCTCTGGGTGGAGGGCAACTTCGAGCGCGTGGTGCCGGTGCCCAAGGAGCCGGCCGCGCGCGAGGCGCGTCGCCAGGCGTTCGTCGAGAAGTTCGGCAAGCGGTTTTCAGGCGTCGCCGACCTGTACCGCCCGCAGCTGATCAAGCTCTACGGGCCGGAGAAAGGCGCGGCCGTCAAACGCGCCGAGGCGTTCGAGGTCTGCGAGTACGGCCGCCGCCCGACGGCCGAGGAGCTCAAGCAGCTGTTCCCCTTCTTCGGCCCGTAACCTGACCCCGCTGAAAAGTCCGCTGAACGGGCGATTTTCTATCCCCGGGAGGAGCGGCTTTCACGCCGGCCGCGGACGGGGTGTATCGGGCGTTCCTGATTGTCTGGCGCCCGGCGCCTGGGCTAGAGCGGTTTTCGGCAGTGGCCTCACGGCTTCGCGAGCGCCTGCTCGATCGCGGCGGCGACCTGCTTGCCCAGCAGCTCGTAGCCCTCGTTGTTGAAGTGCACGTCCTTCGGGTTCTGCACCTTCGCCAGATGCGGCGTGATGAAGGTGAAGAGGTCGTCGACTGCGACGCCCGCCTTCGCCATCACCTCGGCGGCAATGCGGTTCTTCTCGACGATCTGCTCGGCCGCCTTGGGCCCGTCCTTGGTGTCCGGCGGAACCGGCGTCGTGCTCGCCCAGACCAGCTTCGCGCCGGTCTTCTTCATGCGCGCCACCAGCGTCTCCAGCCGCTTCTGGTAGTCGGCGGCCGGCGCGGCGCGGTCGTGGATGCCGAAGTTGAAGTGGATCACGTCCCACTTGCCGTCGCCCAGCCAGATCTCGATCTTCTTGAGGCCGTTCGCCGTGGGCCCGCAGTTCTCGGGCGCGCGGTGCACGTTGGCCTTCCCGGCCAGCGCGGCGCGCGCCGCAAGCGTGTAGCCGCGCGACACCGAGTCGCCGATCAGCAGCACGCGCGGCAGCCCGGGCACGTCCTTCACGTAGTCCCACGCCTGCGGCGTGCCCTTGATGCGCCCCGCTTTGTAGAGCGGCAGGTAGAAGCCGCCGAGGTTCTCCTGTAGCACGCGCTCCCACGCCTGCTCCTCCGGCGGCAGCTTGGCTACCAGCGCGGCGTACTTCTCGTCGACGGCTGCGGCCTGCGCGGCCTTCCGGTCGGCCGCCTCCTTCGCGTTCGTGGGCTCGCCTTTGGGCTGGGCGGCAGGCTTGGGGTCGGCGGCCACCAGAGCGGACAGCGGCACAACAAACAGGAAACAGAAGATGAGCGACTTCATCTGATTCATGAGCGAGTTCCTCACTGATTGATTATCGTCGGGAATCCTCCGCAGCCCCTGCGTCGTGATTCCCCGACACACAAAGTGTAACAGGGTTGGCTCTTTTCCGGAAGCGGCGGCGATGACGGAGGATGGTGCAACCCCTCGCGGCTACACGGGCGGGACGCCCGTGCCACGAATTGCCAGCCCGGCGCGGCCGCTCCACGTGGCATGGGCATCTTGCCCATGCGCTAGTTAACCTTCTGCCTGACGGGTGTCTGCGGCTCCTCCAAAACCGGCTGGAGGACGCCCTCGAACGTGTTTCCGCGCAGCAGCGTGCCGCGGGCCGAGGCCCTGACCTTGACGCCGCTCTCACTGTTTTTGACGATGTTGTTCTCGACCAGCGTGTCTTCCGTCATTCCGCCGACGCTGAATCCGGCGTTGTTGCGGAGCATGTTCCGCCGGAAAACCGTGCCGCGCACGAGCGCGCCGCCGAACGCTTTCGCCTCGTCGGAGCCGATGGTCCCGAAGCTCGCGGCGCGAGTCCCGTATCCGTTGCCTTCCAGGATCTCGTTGTCCAGGAACTGGCAGTACCACGACGGCTGATAGCCCCAGCCGTGCGGGTTCAGCCCCCCACACCAGAAAGCCGTCCATGCGGGCGCCCTTGTTCTCGGCGACGATGGAGTCGTGTGCCGCCGCGTACAGCTGGAACGGGCCGCCGTCTTCGAACGCGTTGCCGACAAACAGATTCTGCCCGCGGAAAGGGGCGATCGAGAGGAGCGAGGTCGCGTCCGGCTCAACCGCCCACGGCCGGTCCACCCGCCACTCGCGGCCCGCGTGCGCCGCGACGAAGCGGTACTGCCCCGCTCCAGTGCCGGACAGCACCTGCACGGCCGCGCCCACCCAGTTCGTGTGCGGCCTGGGGGCGTAGTCTTTGAAAACCGGGTCGGCCGCGAGCGTGAGCCGGCTCCCGTCGACCGCGGCGACCGGGCCGAAATACGCCCCGCCGGCCGCG
>ERZ795050.5850-NODE-5850-length-10229-cov-4.077157_pt1 | contig 10229 bp, 7 predicted proteins | sample MGYA00375134_ERZ795050 | MGnify/ENA primary metagenome ERZ795050 (study PRJEB30179, sample SAMN05720221) | activated sludge metagenome | isolation source: Anaerobic digester | place: Japan | collected 2015-05-26 ... | reverse complement strand
AAGGTACCCATTTGCATAAGGAAGTGCTGAAGTAATGAGAGTCTTTTTCATTAATTGCCTTAGTTGGGAAATTAGATAATATAAAATTTCAAAATTAAAAAATTTTCAAAAAACTCACTTTATTATATAAATATTTTGTAATTTTACAAAGCAGCAAAAGAAGAAATTCGTAATTTATGTTTTTATATTTATCAAAAGTGAAACATAAGAAATTATATTCAAATAAGTTGAAAAAATACTTAATAATCGCAATACTGGGTTTATTCTTTTCAAATTATAATGGATATAGCCAAATATATTTATATAATATTGAATATGGCACAGATACTTATAATAAATCGCAACAATTATTTGATGAACAATTGTTAAGAGAATCTGAGCTAAAGGTGCTTGATGCAATAAATAAATTTCCTGATAATCCTGCATTTGGGAAAAGTGAATTATTGCGAGCAAAAATTGACTTGATCTCAGGTAATTATGAAGTATCACTCAACACATTACAGCAATTTATTGAGAAACATCCAAACTCGCCATTAGTTCCCGAAGCAAATTTGCAAATTGCATATATTTATTTAGAACAAGGCAAATATCCCGACGCTCAAAAAGCTTTCGATAAATCGATTGTATCTATCGAGAATGATATATTGAGGCGAACTAATTATGAATATTTAAAAAACTTAGAAGAAGATGCAACATATTGGAAAGCAATTGCAACATATCAGCAAGGGCGATATTTAGAAGCAATACCTATTTTTCAAGAACTTGCGCAAAAACATCCTCAAAGCAAATATGCTGACGATGCATTGTTTGGTGTGGGGATGATTTATGAGCGTAATAGACAATATGATAGCGCTATAATTCAATTTAATTTAATTGAGAATAACTATCCGTATTCAAATTCGGTGCTTGCATCTTATATACGTTCAGCTAATAATAATATAGTGCAACGCAAAGCCACACGTGCTTTTTTCGATTTGGAATATGCTTCAAATATTTATAATCATATTCAGACAAAAGATTCACTGGGATTACTTTATGAGCAACAATCTTATGTTCAAGCACCATTTGAAGAAATAAATTATTTGCGTGGTGAGGCTTATAATGTTGTTGGGAATTATACGGAAGCTAAATCTACATTCAAAGCATTTTTGGAATCTTACACCGTTGAGCATCTTCGATTATATTTTGTTTTAGGATTAGGGTGGGCATCGCTAAATTTAGAGCAATATGATGAGGCATTGCAATATTATGAGCAAGTAATTTCCGAGGCAGAAGAATCTGAAAAGAATATTCGATATTTAGCAGAACTTTATCGAGCAATAACATTAGAAAAATCGGGTCAAATTGATGATGCACAAAGGGAACTTGCAAACCTTGCATCGCGCGCTGATTTTCCTTATTCGGGTGTTGCTTTGCTGGAACTTGCACAAATCAATTATGAAGCAGAAAATTATAATGATGCAAAGAAAAATTTAATTCGTGCTAAACGGGAGGAAAATTCCGGAAGAATAGCTGCACGAATTCATTTGTTGCTGGGAGCAACGTACTTACAATTAGGAAATTATAGTGATGCACTTGATGAATATGATAAGGCAAATATAATCGTATCAAATTCTGACCCTGTATTGCTTCCTGAAAAAAAATATTATGAAAGTGAAATATTATTTAAAAAGTCTATTTGCTTAATTCAAACGCATCGCTATGCAGAAGCAATTTCAAATTTGAACAATTTTATCGGTGCTCATCCAAAAGATGCACGAATTCCTGAAGCTTTATTTTGGCTTGCAGAAAGTTATTATAGAACAGATTTGTTAAAAAATGCCCAGAAAACTTATAATCAGTTGATGATTAATTATCCAAATTTCAGGCGTGAAGATGTACTTTATGGATTGGGTTGGTCATATTTTAGAGATAGGAATTTCAAAGGTTCAAGCGATATATTTTCAATGCTTGCACAAGAATTTCCAAAGTCGAAATATGCTGTTGAAGTTTTAACACGACAAGGAGATGGATATTATTTACAAAAGGATTATTTGCAAGCTGCAAATTTTTATTCTCAAGCAGCGAAGTTATCCCCAAAAAGCGATGAAGGACAGTATTCTGCATATCAATTATGCCACGCATTATATCGCAGCAGAAAATATGAAGATACAATTACATCATTGTTAAATTTTGTGGGAAATTATCCAAATTCGCAATATGCACCAAACGCAATATATTTAATTGGATGGATAAAATTCAATCAAAAACAATATGTGGATGCAATCAATAATTATTCATATTTAATTGATGCATATCCACAGAGCAGTCTTGTTCCTAGAGCATATTATGCAATTGGAGATGCGTATTATAATCAAGGAAATTTTTACCAGGCAATAGCATATTACAAAAAAGTTGTTGAATTATTCCCAAGCAATACTTTAGCCCCTGAAGCTCTAAAAAGTATGCAATATTGTTATACAGCACTCGGAAAAGAAGACGAAGCAATTGCTATTGCTGAACAATATATCCAATCAAATCCAAATTCACCCTACATCGAAGAATTCGCATTCAAAAAAGGTGAGATGTTTTATACAGGGAAAAAATATCAAGATGCCATAACTGAATATGAAAAATTCATAGCAGACCACCCTGGAAGCGATAAAGATCCTGAGGCACTGTATTGGATGGGCAAAAGTTATCAGAATCTAAATGAAAAAGATAAAGCAATTAAGGTATTTAGTGATTTATTTAAAAAATATCCAAAAAGCGAATTTGCAGCTCAAGGGCTTATAGAATTGGCGACAATACTTGAAGAAAAAACATTTTTGCAATCCGCCGATTCGGTTTATACAATTATAAGCCAAAATTTTGATTCGACTGATTATGATGCACAAGCAATATTTCAGCGTGCGAGTATTGCAGCACAAATGAATGATACATTAAAAAGCATTGATTTATATAAAACTGTTGCTCAAAAATATCCAACTTCTATATATGGGCTGAATGCCCGATATAGAATTGCGATGTATTATCGTAGTAATTCTATGAATGACGAAGCTCGAAAGGAATTTGAAGTACTTTCGAGTATTTCAACAGATAATGACCTTACAGCGGAAGCATTATATAGAATCGGTGAGCTATGGATGCGTGATCAAAATTGGGATAAAGCAATAGAAACATTTACGATTGTCAAGGATAAATATACAAATGTTGAAGTATGGTTTCCATTATCATTATTGAACTTAGGCGAAGCTTATGAAAAGAAAGGGCAAAATGATCTTGCTATTGATATATATAAAGCATTGACAGCAATCAATCCCGACGACGACTATGGCAGAACAGCTAGAAATCGGCTAAAAAATCTTACAAAAACAAGGTGAGGAAATGAAAAATATAAAACATATAATAATATTAATTTTATTTATATCAAGTAATTTTATTTTTTCGCAAACCACTCCAGCTCCAACACAGCAGCCACCTTTGGAATTGCCAACCTTTATAATTGAAGGGACGGCGCAACTGGATGTCAAAGCAGGTATGAAACAATTTCCTCAACCACCAATAGCTTTAACAAGCAATGAATTGGATTCTCTTAATCCATTAGAAAAGCAAAGTTCATTATTAATCCCCGCTCAGCCATTACCAAAAAGTTTAATAATGCCACAGTTTCCAAAAGGATTTCTTCAAGCTCAATTTGGATTATATTCAACTGCAAATATCCTTGCAGGATATGGAATGCGATGGAAGGGCTATGAATTATATGGACGTGCGGGTGCTGACTTTTCATCGGGGGATTTAAAAAATTCTGATTTCAGACGGTTCTTTTTTAATGCAAATTCTGATTATATTGCTCCTGATATTTTCTGGATATTTGGGGGAAGTAGAACACGTACTTGTGTCAATCTTGGTTATAATGATTATAAACTTTATGGAATTCTATCGGCACCACAGCGGTCATCATATAATGCAGGCATTGATTTAGTTAGCGATGGAAACTTTGAGGGATATAATTTTTCGACAGGTGCGCGCTTATACACAATTCAAATAGATGACAAGCAATCTACAGCATTTGAAAATAGAATTGAGGGGTTTTTGGATGTTAGTACTTATTTCGACAATTTCAAGTTAGGTGGGAATATTGATTTAAATTTCGGAAATGTCAATACGCATTCGATGAATTTTTACGAAATTGCAGCAAATGGTGGAATGTATTATAACCTATTGAGCATCGAAGGAGAGGTTGGATTTCAAAATACTTCTAATACATTAAAATCGAGTCAATCTTCCTTAATGCTGAATGCACATTTAAATTTTTTGCCAAGCGAAAATTTAACACTCCAAGTACAATTTTTCACAGGGTTTGAGAAGCAATATTTTAGCCAATTTATAAAGCAAAATCCTTATTTCAATGTCCATTCAGATATAATCTATCCAAAGGCAAATGGAATACTGAAAGCAATTATACAATATCATCCTGATGCACAAAAGGGAGCAAGCATTGGAGGTTCGGCATCCTTTTATGAAGATTATCCTTATTTCAATTCTGATTCTATTAATCAAATTGATTTAATTAATGAAAAAGCAAATTTATTCAAAATAAACGGAGAGGGTTTTTGGGAGATTACGAAAAGGGATAAAATTTCTGCGGATTTTATTTTTAATTTATCTTTCCTAAATTTTGAAAACAACTCAATCCCATATTTGCCAATGATTGAATTTGGAACAAATTACAGTAGAAAATGGTTTGACAAGATTGGCACAAATATTGCATTAATCTATAATTCTAAACGTTTTACAAATAGAGAAAACACTATTGAAATTGACCCGTATTTCAATTTGAAGATAGGAATTGATTATGAAATATTTAAGAACTTAAAAGCATTCGCAGAGATGCAAAACTTAACAAACTCAAATAATTTTGTATGGCAGGGTTATCGAGAGCGTGGAATTTTTGGAACAATTGGTGTTAATTGGAAATTTTAATGGATGAATTGGAAAAAAATATTAATGAACAGAGAGAAAATCAACCTACACAATTAAATGTAGGCGATGAAGATACATTTTTACTAAATCAAATGCAATCTTATCCTGAAAAGTTTCCAATTTTTACGGCGGAAAATATACAAGAAGAAACAGAATCTGATAAGAATGAAACTTCCGATAATATAAATGACAATGAGGAACAACAATCAAGTATTTGGGAAAATTATAATAATATTGAACCCGAAGCTGAGGAAGTCCTCAAAAATGAAGATATTCAAGAGCCAGCCGTTATACAAGAACCAAAAAACGAGGATTTTGAACTAGATGAAGATTTCAAAAAATTCTTGAGTGAAGAACTTGAACGCAGTGCAAAAAAGAAAGAAACAAAGGAACAACCACCTGAACCCATAGAATTTGTTCCTGTAGAAGAAAAAGGTAAATATGAATTAATTGATTTAGATAAATTTGCTAATCTCGAAGAAGAGGAGCCAAAACAAAAGAAAAAAGAAAAAAAATCTAACAAAAAGAATGAATTAAATGACATTGAGCAAAAAGGACAAAATGAAGAAAAACAAAGTGAAATCGAAGAAGACAATAAAACAAAGAAACGCCGAATTCCTTTGTGGGTAATTATTTCTTCAGCTGCTATAGTACTTTTGGCAATTGCTACCCTATTTAGTTATAATTCATTCAAGAAAAAACAAATCGGTCAAATTTCCAAAAAAGTAAATAAAATCGAACAGACAAAACCAAAGAGAGAATATCAGAATGCATCTCAACCTGTGTCAAAAGATACTAGCCAATTTACTAAAAAAGAAGAAACAATACTTGATACATTGAAGGATAGGATTAAAACAAATTTAGCTCCAATTCCAGAAAAGACAAAGAAGAAGAATGAACTTACTAATTCTAAACCAAATATTAAAGAAAAGAGTATCATTCAACAAAAGCCAATAAATAACATAGTAGAAAAGCCTAAGAAAGAAACAAAACAAACTCATATCAAACCAGAAAAAACTATACTAGCGGAAAATCGTCAAAATAATAAAGAATCAAATTTGCAAGCGGTTGCAAATACAGAAAAAACTGTATATACAATACAAGTATATTCAACACCATCAAGAGATGATGCTGAGATATGGAAGAAAAAATTAGAAAGTTTAAATATACCAAAAGCATATATAAGCGAGCAAAAGATAAGAGATATAATATGGTACAGAGTAAGATTTGGGGAATTTTCAACCAAAGAAGCGGCAATTCAAGCAGCAAAACAACTTGGATTTAGCCAAATGTGGATTGATAGAGTTAAATAGGGGAAAAATGAATTATAACAAAATTGATAATAAAGAATTTTTCAACATTAGAATTCCTTGGGATAGAAATACTTACTTGGGATTTATAATATCAGTAATAATATGCTCAATATTTATTTTCCTTACTTCTTTTTTCAATATGAAACAACCAACATTATACGAACCGAGAAGTAATGTTATTCCAATTGAATTATTAAGTTTCGGAGAAGGGGATGGAACGGGTGTGAGTAAGGGCAATTTGACAGCTGAAGGTGAAGCACATAAAGGTTTATTACCAGCAAATCAGTTAGAAGATGCAAAAATCGCATCAAATGGTAAAATATCAGCAACAACAAAATTGAACCCTGAGGACGCAAATGTAATTCCATCCAAGAATTTATCAATTGCTGCTAAATCCGACCCCAATGCAAGCGGAAGCGATAGAGAAAATATTGGTAATCCAAAAGGGAGTGAACAAGGTAGAGGTTTGGGCGATAAAGGATACGGAGCGGGATTAGGTATGGGACTTGGCGATATTGAATGGGGTGGCGGGGGTAATCGAATTGTTTTACAAAAGAAAATACCTGTTTATCCTCCAGGAGTTAATACATCAGGAACAATAAGAATCAAATTTACTGTTTTACCTGATGGAACAGTCGATAAAATGATACCATTGGAAAAGGCTGACCCAAGATTGGAACGAGCAGCAATGGATGCGCTGAGGCAATGGCGTTTCAATCCCATCAAAGAGAATATCGTAATGGAAGGTATTATCACTATGGCATTTAAATTAAGATAAATAAATTGGAAAGCATAATTAACTTTTTGGCAACAGTCCCTCTATGGGGAAAAATATTATGCTTATTATTATTTATAAGTCTTTTTTATTCAGTTATTAAAAAATTATTAAAAATAGCAATAATGAGTGGAACATTCATAATATTATTGCTAGTTATTATAAAATTGCTTAATGGAGTATAACAAATGGCATTTAAAATTTCTGTCGTAGGGACAGGATATGTTGGAATTGTATCGGGAACAACTTTTGCTGCACACGGCAATAGTGTGATTTGCGTTGATATTGATGAACAGAAAGTTCAAAAGATGCGTGAGGGAATTCCTCCAATTTATGAGCCAGGATTAGAGTGGCTTTTAAAAAATAATATTGAAGGGAAAAGATTGTTTTTCACTACGAAATTAAAAGAAGCAGTAGAAAATACTGATATAATTTTTCTTTGCTTGCCAACACCACCTGATAAAGATGGGGCAGCAGATTTGCAAAATGTATTAGCTACATCAAAAGAAATTGCTGAGATTATAAGGGATAATAATCTATCACAAAATAAAATTATAGTAGATAAAAGCACTGTACCAGTAGGAACGGGTGAAAAGGTCAAAAAGATATTTGATGAAATTTTGCCCAATAATGAGATAGAAGTTGTAAGTAATCCTGAATTTTTAAGTGAGGGAACTGCTGTTGAAGAAGCTATGAAACCTGATAGAGTAGTAATTGGTACAAATAGTCAGCGTGTACGTGATATTATGAAAGAATTGTATGAACCATTTTTGCGAAGTGGAAATCCTTTATTATTTATGGACATTCGTTCAGCAGAAATCACCAAATATGCAGCAAATTCAATGTTAGCTTTAAGAATATCATTTATGAATGAACTTGCCCGATATTGTGATAATGTTGAAGCTGATATAGATTTAATTCGTCTTGGAATAGGTTTAGACCCTCGGATTGGGAAAAGATATTTATATGCGGGGCTTGGATATGGGCGTAGTTGTTTACCTAAAGATGTCAAAGCATTAATTCATTCAGCAAATGAAGCTAGCACACCAATTCAACTTGTCCAAACCGCATTTATAATTAATGAAACGCAAGTACATTACTTTTTCTCAAAAATCACAAATAGATTTGGAAGTTTAAATGATTTGCATTTTGCAGTGTGGGGACTTTCATTCAAGCCCAATACAGATGATATAAGGGAATCACCTGCATTAAGAATAATTGATTTGTTATTATCAGAAGGAGCAACTGTATCGGTTTATGATCCTCAAGCAATTGAAAAAACAAGAGAGCTATACACAGATAGAATTAATTATGGCAAAGACCAATATGAAATACTTGCTCAAGCTGATGCTTTGATTCTTGCAACAGAATGGAGTATTTTCCGAAAGCCCGAGTTTGATAAAGTGAAGCAAGAATTAAAAAATCCAATAATTTTCGACGGCAGAAATCAATATGATCCTGATGAAATGCAAAATTTAGGATTTGAATATTACCCAATTGGAAGGAAGCGTATAATTTAAAATAAAGCCTATATCAAATCAATTTTGTAATTTGTAATTAATTAATATTAACATTTAATTATGGAACTAAATTTTCAAGTTGATAGTTCAAATATGAGGCAAGTCCTTGCAGATTATCATTTTCAGGTAAGAGAATCCATAGCCCAAATCAAGCAATTGCCAAAATTTGCCGATAGTAGTAAAATAAATAAGATATTTATTCTGGGTATGGGTGGTTCGGCAATTAGCGGGGACCTTGCGAATTCTATAATCAAGAACATATTCCCCGAGATTGATATTCCCATTTTTATTATTCGTGAATATGATATACCAAATTTTTTAGACAATTGTAGCTTAGTGATTGCGATATCGTATTCAGGCAATACTGAGGAGACATTATCGGCATTTGAATATTCAAGGAAGCGAACAAATCATTTGCTTGGCATAGCAAGTGGAGGCACATTAGAGAATTTATGTAAAACCAATAATATCCCATTCATTCAAATACCATCGGGATATCAGCCGCGAGCAGCTTTAGGATATTTATTTTTTAATCTTTTAAATTTTCTACTTTTAAATTTTTGCAAAATTTGTACACTATCCCGAACAACAATCGAAGAACAAATAATTGCTGATTTATTAGAAGAAAAAAGTAAAGTATATTCACAATTAACTGATGATAATCCAGCACTGAATACAGCCAAAAAAATTTATGGAAAAATTCCAATAATTTATTCATCTTCGAACGTATTAAATATTGTCAATATTCGATTTAGGGGACAAATTCAAGAAAATGCAAAATATCTTGCATTTGGGAATCTTATTCCAGAAATGAACCATAATGAAATTAATTCATGGAAATTTCCCAAAGAATTTCTTGAAAATTTCTTTATCATTTATTTACTTGATAAATCTGACCATCCTCAAGTACAAAAAAGAATATTTGCTACAAAGGATATAATTGATAAATCTAATCCGAATTCGATTATTTTGCAAAGCAATGAAGATTCTCTATTTTCAAGGATATTTGATCTGATATATTTAGGCGATTGGACAAGTTATTATCTTGCAATTTTAAACAATCAAGACCCGACACCAGTACCTGTGATTACAGAATTCAAAAAAATCATCGCAACAAATAATTGATTGCTATATGGAAAGAGTCGCAATTATTATGGCGGGAGGTTCCGGCAACCGCTTTTGGCCATTGAGCAAAATTAATCGACCAAAACAATTAATACAATTTAAAGAAAATTCCCCGACTTTGCTTGAGGAAGCAATCGATAGAGCATTGCTTGTTTTTAAGCCTGAGAATGTTTATATCATTACTAATCAATATATGCTTGATGCAATACACAAAAAAAACAATAAGCTGGGAACAGTATCAGGAAAAATTTGTACAACTTCTTACACAGCGGAATGTTGAGCACTACTATAACGAACACAATTTGCATACCGCCTGCCTTTTATGCAGTGAATATGAGCCAACCAACTGTCACAGGCGGCTGGTTGCTGAATACTTTGCAAGATTTTATAATCTGGATATTGTACATTTGTAAGCAATCACGAAAAAAGCAACATTAATAAAAATAAATATTTTTTAATGCAACTACATATTATTTTTTAATATAAACAATGTTGATCACAATCATCACAATCTATACAGCCATTAAATTC